>OLVP01000037.1_pt1 | contig 107318 bp, 68 predicted proteins | sample 1673281 | NCBI WGS metagenome assembly OLVP01 (sample SAMEA3178940, study PRJEB25190) | human gut metagenome | biome: human gut; feature: human-associated habitat; material: faeces | place: Austria | collected 2013
TAAATGAAAAACGTAGCGTATATTCAAACATGGAAAGGGATGCCATGGTGGTAATTAGGGAATGTGCAAACATTAACATAAAGATTGAAGAGAAGGAGGAAAAGCAGGATATGTGTAAGGCAATTGATGACATGATGAGGGATGCAAGAATGAGCGGGGAAGCATTAGGAGAAGCAAGAGGAGAAGCTGAACGCAAAAGGATGCAGAACCAGCTGGTCGAAAAGCAAAGCCAGCTGGTCGAAAAGCAAAACCAGCTGGATGAAAAGCAGAACCGATTAGACAAATATGAAAAAGAAATAGAGGAATTAAAGAGGCAGCTTGCCGAGAGGCAGACAGCTTAGAAACTAAAAAATGCATAAAAAAAGTCCCGGTGTATCGGGACTTTTTTTATGTGCTGTCTTATTTACTTTTTTTGCCAAAAATGTTTCTTCTTTTTTGGCGGTTCGTAGATAGGACCACGTATTCTTTTAAATGAAGTGATATAAATACCACTGACAGTAGCTTTAATTTCCTGCTTTGGTAAAATCTGATCGTAAATCTTTGCATCTGCAATCAGATTCATAACTCTTGGACCTGCCTTAACTTTTACAATAGGAACCTTTGCACGTCTGGCATACTTAGGTGTCTGCTCAAGAACGATACTCGGAAGCCCTGAATCCTTAAGTTTTAACTTCTTCTTATCAATAACAAACAGGCTGACTGTCTGAGCATTTTCTTTCATGGTCTTTTCCTGCTCTGCCTGTTTCTTTTCGGCTTTACGACCTATAAAATAAAGAACAATAACAGCTACTAACAAAACTGCAACCACCACAATAAGTCCGATTGTCAGTCCGCTAAGTGCCATAATTGGTGAAATATTGTTTAAAATATTCATTATGTACCTCCACTTTTTTGTCTCTTGTGTTATTCTATCATTTAACAGAAAAATTTACAATAAAATATTAAGATGAGAGGGTTAAAAGTAAAATTTTCATTGGTCAAAGCCCATGGCTTATCACCATTGGCATAAAATTTTTTAAACATCAAAAAAACAAAAAGTTATTATTTAGAAATAATATTTTGAATTTCTCCTTTAACCCTTGCGGAAAGTCCTTTAGTTTCTTCCCTGGATAAATCAGCGGTATAAATAGGCTCGGCAAAGGTTACAGTTACTTTAGTTGATTTAATAAGAGGAAAATGATTCTCAAAAACATCTGCAGAACCTGTTATTCCTACAGGAACAATGGGACACTTTGATTTAGTAGCAATTTTAAAACCACCGTCCTTAAATTCCAGCATATTTCCGTCTTTTGAACGGGTTCCCTCAGGAAACAAAAATACAGAAATGCCCTTTTTAATAAGACCTGCCGCATCTAAAACAGATTTAAGCCCGGTTCTTGGATCACTTCTGTCTAAAAAGATGCAATTTACAAAATACATCCACCAGCTAAGAAATGGTACTTTTTTAATTTCCTTTTTTGCAACAAATCCTGTTGGTCGTTCCATCAACGGATAAGTAACAATAATATCGTAAAAACTGTTGTGATTTCCTACAAACAAAACAGGAGTATCCTTAGGAATATTCTCATATCCCGTAACTTCAAGTTTTACTCCTGAAATAAACATTACACATTTCAATCCCCATTGTACAAAAGAAAGACTGCTTTTATTTCTTATATCCATATTAAATTTTTGAATAATAAGTTCAGCTAACTGTATTGGTAACGATATAATAAAGTAAACTACAAGGAATAAAAAAACTCCTATAAGACGAATCATAATAACCTCCTATATTTAATGTAAATCAGATAAAAATAACTGATTTCATATTATGATAAAACTATTAAAAAACAGCCTTAAACATAGTAACATATTTATAGGTAAAAATGAATATGCAAGGGAAAAAAGTTTAAAATTGCAGAAACAACAACTTTGTTGACAATGTACAGAATAAGACATAAAAGATTGTAAAAATTGTTAGAAAGGATAATAAAAATGATTTTATTTATTGAACTACGGTATTCTTCGTGCTATACTCACAATATATCGGGTATATTTATCTGAATAAAGGAGGAAATAAAATGAAAGTATTAAAAAGAATTGCGGCAGTAGTAGCTACAGTTGCATTAACTGTAGGTATGAGCGCAAGTTGTTTCGCAGCAGGTACTTGGGAACATTACATAGGTTTCTCAGAAGGTAATGTATGGTACGAAGCATCAGAAGGCTCATTTAAGGAAAATTCAGCTACAGGCTGGACAGCTAACATGGACACTATCGGTTGGGGTGGTGTTTGGGGATACCAGGTATTCCAGGAAGGCAAAGGAAAAGTTGATATTAAAAAAGGTGAGCAGTATACATTAAAGTGTACATTGAAATCAACTAAGATGGACAAATGGGTTGTAATTAAGATTGCAACTAAGGAAGATATTGCATTTGCTAAATGGGTTAAGTTACCAAAAAATCAGGCAGTAACAGTTGATGAGACATTTACAGCTAAATGTGATGCTAATTCAATTTACTTTGGATTAGGTGGAGATTTTGGTGACAGAGATGATGAAAAAGATTTGTACACATGGGCTGAAGGCGGAAAGTCAGCTATTTCAGACGGTGATGGAGATATGGCTGCAAAGGCTACAGTAATCACATGTACAGATTATTCATTAGCAGCACCTGCAACAGCAAATGACAATCAGCAGAACAACAATGGTGGCAATACAACACAGCCTGCTACAAATACAACAACAGTAGCAACCGGAGATTTCGGACCTTACGCTTGTGCAGTAGCAGCTATCGCAGCAGCAGCAGTTATCGTTGTCTTTTCAAGAAAAAGAAAAGAAGCTTAATTAAAATAAAATATTTATCTGAAAAGAGCGGTCATTGACTTTTAGTTGGTGGCTGCTTTTTTTATTTGTCGGAAAAATAAAAATTAATGAATAAGACACTTCATGAAAAAAATAAATTTTTAGCCACCAAATAGGGTGTTTTAGTGAAAACGTTTCACTAAATATTGTGATTATTGATAAGTATACAAAATTATATTAGAAAATATAGTAAAAAATTATGAAAGGCGTTTTCAATCCGTTGTTAAAATATTACAATAAAAAATATTGTAAAATCGTTTTTTACTGTTGATTTGTACATATTCTTGTGATAAAATCGTTTTAAAGAAAATCACTATGTGGTTTCTAATGTAGGTGATTAAATTTTTTCAAAATGAAGGAGGATATTAAAATGAAAAAATTAGGCCGTAAAGCATTAGCTTTAACATTAACATTGACACTTGGTGCTTCAATGGCATTAACAGGTTGTGGAAGCTCTAAGGAGAGCAAGAAAGGCGGAGATGGCAGCGACAATCTCGGCATTACAACAGGTTTGGCAAAGGACACTAAGGGAGAAGTATCTATTATGGTATGGTCCGGTGATGGAGAATACTATGAGGATATCGGAAATCCTGATAGCGCAGCAGGAAAGAAATTATCAGACCCTAGCAAGATTGTGGCTCAGAACGTAGCACAGGTATACGCAGTGGCTCAGAAGTTCCACACTGTATACCCTAACATTAAGATTAATTTATGGTCAAAAGTTGGTGACCCTGATCAGTACAACACAGCATCATGGGAACAGGAAATGGAAAACTTCCAGGCGAAGTACAAAAAGTATCCTGATATTTGGGGATCAACAAACGTAATAAACGACATTAAAAAAGGTTTAGTTGCTGATTTGTCAGTATACAAGGATGACGCAACATATAAGAAGTATAACGAAACACTTATGAGCAATCTTAACTATTATGGATTCCAGGCAGGACTTCCATCATACACAATTCCTGGTGGAATCTGGGTTAACAAGGCATTAGCAGAAGATAACAATATTAACGTTCCAAAGCCTGACTGGAGCATTGATGAATATACACGTTTTGTTTCAAAGGCGGATGGAAAAACATTCTGGGGTTCAAAGGGAACACCTGTTGATATTGTAAACCTTGGAACAACAACTATTAATAAGATGATTAAGGAAGAAAACAAAATTGACTTAAATAGTGATGAAGTAAAGTCACTTCTTAAGTATTTCCCTAAATGGGCTGAAAAGTCTATTGACGTTGCAGCAGGTGCTGGAAAGATTACAAAGGATATTGTAAAAGAATGTTCAGCATATAGCTGGTACTACTTCACAAACAATAGATCTCTTGTAAACTTTGAAGATCCTTGGTTCCTTACAGCAGGTGCTGATGAATCAGCAAAGGATAGCGATGCTTATATTAAGTCAGCTGACTGGGACATTTACCCATACCCATCAACAGACTACTGTGAAAATACAATTAAGGTAATTATGGATCCTATTTGTCTTCACAACTATTCATTAGATGACAAGAAATCTGAATGGAGTGATGAAGAAAAACAGAAACTTGATGTTACATATACATTTGCTTCATTCTGGACAGCAAGTACAGCAGCAAGACAGGCAATATTTGATCAGAAGTGGTCAGACAATGGTCAGCTTAAGTCAGCAGCAGGTGATACATTCCCTGTAGTTTCAGGTGATGATTACGATGCACAGATGGAAATCTGGAACAAGCTTGACGCTCATAAAGCATATGCTGATAAAGAAGGATTCCAGAAAGTTCTTGAAATCTGGAAAGAAGGAAAGACATGGGATTACATTGACAAATGCTGGACTAGCACAATTTCAGAAAACGGTGACACAACAAAGACACTTTACGAATGGATTAACTGCGGACAGGAAAATGTTGCCGGAGCATGGTTTACTGATAAGGATTGGGCAGATAATGTTAAGTCAAGATTATCAGATTGGAATGATTCATGCAACAAGCGTATTCAGACAGCACAGAAACAGTTAAAAGATGCATTAAAAGAATATTACGGATTTGAGGACGCAGACTTAAAATAATCGTAACTAATAATTAATACATAAGTAATTGCGGAACTACAAAAACGTAGTTCCGCTTTTATAAAAAGGAAAGGACAACAATGAAAAGAAAAGTTATTGCTATTATAATTGGTATAGTGTGTGTCATTGTTGCAGCTGTATGCCTTAATCAGTTTGTATTTAGTACAAAAGTAACTCACATAAAGGATGCAGATAATCATAAAGTCCAAAAGGCTTATGACTTATTGGCTAATGCGTACCTTGATGATGGAGAAGAAACAGAGGTTTACTATACAGACTTTATTAAGACAAATAAAGAAATCGGTGAGGGAAATCATCAGGCGGTTTTAGAAAACGGCAAAGATGCTAAGGTATATTACGCTGAGAAAAAGAAAAACACAGATGACACCACGCCTGAAGCTGTTAAAGAATATGATTCAGACATGGTGGAATTAGACTATACAGATGTTGCCAAATATAAAGTATCCGTAGAAAAATCCGGATTATATTATTTAAACATAGATTATATGTCAGTAGGTGAGTCCTTATCAGACTACACCGTCAGTGCTACCATTAATGGAAAACAGCAGTATTCAGAAATGAATACCATTGCACTTCCTATTTTATGGACAGACGTAGATACTGACAAATATGTAGGAAGCGACGAAAAGAAAGATTTTCCTTTAGACAGCTATGGTGATGAAATGGCACCTAGTCAGAACAGAATACAGAAATGGACCAATACATACTTATACAACAATACATATGTATCAAGCACACCATTATGTTTCTATTTAGAAAAGGGAGAAAATGAAATCAATATCGAAAATGTTTCATCAGGTGGATTAGCTCTTGGCAAGTTAATGGTGCAGGAAGCGAAAACAAATGTTGCATCATATAAAGACTATGCGGCACAGCATCAGGATGCAGAGTTAGTAACAGCGGAAGATGATCAGCTAGAAATTGATGCAGTTTATTATACACAGAAAAATTCAACAGACGCTGTGTATGGAACCGATACAAATACATCACTTACAAGATTCAACATAGATCACGAAAAGTTAAATACATTACAGTGGAATTCAGCAGGTAACGAAATTGTATATACATTTAATGTAAAGAAAACAGGAAATTACAATATTGCATTCCACTATGACAATGGAAAGAAAGAATTCCAGTCATTTGAAACAATAAAAATAGATGGGGAAGTTCCATTTGAGGAAATGTACAATTACGCATTTGAACCTGTATCATCAGGCTATGAAAATGTGACATTGGCAGACAAAGATGGAAACAATTACAATTTCTATTTAACAGAAGGCAAACACACTATCGCAATTAAGCAGGAAAATGAGCCGGTAATGGAAGCATACAGATATGCTCTTCTTTTACAGCAGCATCTTACAGATTTCCAGCTGGAAATTACAAAAATTACGGGTAGTGATGTTGATACAGAGAGAAACTGGAAAATGACAAAGTACATTCCGGAAATCTCTGATTACCTTAATGCTTACGAAACAATTATTAAACATATAAGATATTTGCTTCAGGATTATTCACCAAATGGAAATTCAAGTGCCATATTGGCATATCTTGATGAGGCACAGCAATTTATTAAGACAATGAAAAAATATCCTGATGAAATTGCACTTCATACTAAAGATTTAACAGGTGCTGAAAACTCTATATTAGTTTCACTTAGTAACTTTACAACAGAGGTAACTTCTAATGAATTTACATTAGACAGAATCTATATCTATGGAGAAAAGAATCAGATTAAAAGTGCAAATCCATCATTGGCAAGTTCAATGTGGACAGGTGTAAGATCACTGGTAAATACTTTTACTTCTGATAAATATGCAACAGGAGCGAAAGAGGACAGCAAAACTCTTACTATCTGGGTAAACAGAGCAATTACTCACGTTGACTTACTTCAGAAGATGGTAGATACAGAGTTTGTTCCATATTATAAGGAACAGACCGGAAAAGATATTAAGGTTAAGGTTTCAACAATGCCTGATGTCAGCAAACTGACACTGGCTATTGCAGCTGACCAGACACCGGATGTGGCATTGGGACTTATGTCATATGTACCATTTGATTTATCAAGCCGTGGTGCTTTATATGACTTGACTAAGTTTGATGATTTCTGGACTGTAGCAAGAAGATTCCCTACAGGTTCATTTGTATCATATGTATATAATGAAGGAATGTATGCTATACCTGAAACAACAGACTTTAATGCAATCGTTTACAGAACGGATATATTTAAAAACCTTGGGTTAAAGGTTCCTAATACATGGGATGATTTAATTGAAATTCTTCCTACATTACAGAGATATGGAATGAACTTCTATCACAACATTTCTTTAGGAACAACAGGTTATAAGTGGTTCTATCAGACAGCACCAATGATATTACAGAATGGTGGAGAGCTGTACACTCAGGATGATAACGGACTGATTACAACAGGTATTGATTCTAAGAAATCAGTTAAGGGATTACAGTTACTTGGTGATTTGTTTACTAAGTATTCTCTTGATACATCAGTGCAGACATTCTTTAACTCATTCAGATATTCAGTATTACCTATTGGTATCGTAGGAATGGAAGATTACACACTTATTAAAAACGGAGCAAAAGAATTAGACGGTAAATGGGCTATTTCACAGTATCTTGGTACAAAACAGGAAGATGGAACAGTCAACAGAACTTTTGTTGCAAACGGTACAGGTGGAGCAATCTTTAACTCATCTGATAAAAAGCAGGAAGCATGGGAATTCCTTAAGTGGTGGACAAGTAAGAGCGTTCAGACAGAATATACATACACACTTCGCTCATCATATGGAAAGACATTCTTCTGGTTATCAGCTAACAGGGCAGCATTGGAAAATAACCCTATGGATGAAGCTGACAAGAAGATTATTACAGAACAGATTAATTATGTAACAGACGTTACAAGAACACCGGGACAGTATTTACTGGAAAGAACTATTTCTAATATTTGGACAACAATGGTATTTGACGGTACTGCAGGTCAGGTCGCAGTAGATGAAGCAAAGAATGATGTTAATAAAGAAATTGTTCGTAAAATGAAGGAACTTGGCTATTACGATGAAAACGGAAAAATGGTTAAGAAATTCAAACTCCAGGGATATGACTGGATAAAAGAAAATCAGGATAAGGCAAAAGCAGATCCGGGAGAGGAGGTAAGTTCGAATGAGTAATACAGCCGTAGCTACAAAAAAGGTAAAAGTAAGAAGCAGTAAAAAGTTTTACCAGACAGAAGGCTTTCATTCGTTTTTACTTTTACTTCCGTACGGATTATTGTTTTTTACATTTATTTTATTACCAATCATAATTGCCATAGGCTTATCATTCACTTACTTTGACGTTATTAATACACCAAAGTTTGCAGGAATGACTAACTATGTAACACTTCTCACAGGTGATGAAGTATTTATGAAATACGTTCTTCCAAATACAGTGTTATATGCCATAGTAGTAGGTGTAGGCGGATACGTTATGTCATTTATAATGGCATGGATATTAGCACAGGTTACACCAAGGGCAAGAACATTATATGCCCTGGCAATGTACACACCTTCCATGGCAGGTCAGATTATGATTCAGTACATCTGGAAGACAATCTTCTCAGGTGACCAAAACGGTCTTGCTAATGCATGGCTGCAGAAACTTGGATTTATTAATCAGCCTATACAGTGGTTGATTTCGTCAGATTACTTTATGGGAATTATGATATTTATATCCCTGTGGTCTTCAATGGGTATCGGATTCTTATCTATGATATCAGGTATTATGAACATAGATCAGGAACTATACGAGGCGGCTTATGTGGACGGTATCAAAAACAGAGCCCAGGAAATTATATACATTACGATACCTTCAATGAAGCCACAGATGTTATTCGGTGCGGTTATGTCTATTGTAAATGCATTTAACATGGGTTGGATTGGTGTACAGTTAGCAGGAGCAAACCCGACACCGGGATATTCCGGACAGCTGATAGCCAACCACATTGATGATTACGCATTTGTAAGATACGAGATGGGTTATGCGGCGGCAGTATCTGTTGCACTGTTATGTCTCGTATGGGTATGTAGTAAGGTAGCCAATACATTATTTACTGAAAAAGAAGAATATTAGAAAGGAGGATACATAAATGGCAAATTTTCAAGGTAACAGAATTAATCCTACAAGATTTTCCCGTGGACAGATTAAGTTCCATGTAGTTGCATTACCATTATCAATATTTATGATCCTTCCGGTAATATTTATGATAAATAATGCATTTAAACCTTTAGGAGAATTGTTTAGATTCCCACCTACACTTTTTGTACAAAATCCTACATTGGATAACTTTAAAAACCTGTTTAGCTTATCAGGTGCAACAGGTATTCCAATGTCAAGATATTTTTTGAACTCATTTATAGTAGCATTTTTAACAGTTGTACTTGGAATAATCATTACAATTATGGCTGCGTATGTTTTCTCTAAAAAGAAGTTCAAATTAAAGGGAGCTTTATGGGAAGTCAACCAGATGGCACTTATGTTTGTAGCCACAGCGGTTGCTATTCCAAGATACTTAATTATAGTAAGAATCGGAGCATACAACACATGGTTTGCACATGTTCTTCCACTTATTGCAATGCCTGTAAGTTTGTTCCTTGTAAAACAGTTTGTTGACGGTATTCCGAATGCACTTATTGAGGCAGCTGTAGTAGACGGTGCAGGAGATGTTACCATTTTAAGAAAGGTAATTGTTCCACTTACAAAGCCGGCTCTTGCAACATCAGTAGTGCTTACATTCCAGCAGGTATGGAATAACGTTGAAACATCAAACAACTACATTACAAACGAAGCGTTAAGAACATTAACATATTATTGTAACTCCATTGGTGTAAATAATGCGGTGGCGGCAGCAGGTATGGTAGCAGCATCAAGTTTATTCCTGTTCTTACCAAACCTTATAATTTTCATTTGCATGCAGTCAAAGGTTATGAACACAATGGCAAGTTCAGGTATCAAGTAAGGAGGCAGATAAATGAGAAAATTATGGAAAAAATCATCGGCTCTGTTTCTGGCATTGATATTTACGGTTATGGCAGTTTTACCTGTGGCAGCTTCTCAGGCAACCAGTTATACATATACAATGGATGACCAAAGTGAGATGGTAAGAACACAGGATGCTTACCTGCCGGACAGAACCATAACAGACTTAGGTCTTTCAGATCCGGAGGACATGATTATTGATGATAACAATCAGGCATACATCGTTGACACCGGAAACAGAAGAATTGTAATTTTTGACTTAAACACAGAAAAAGTTGTAAAGGTCATAAATAAACAGACAGTTGAATCTAAAGATTTTACGGGATTTGATACTCCAAAGGGAATTTTTAGAACAAACGAAGGAGAAATATATGTTGCAGATACCGGAGCCAAAACAGTATTCAGATTCACAAAAGACTTTGAATATGTAAGAAGATATGACAGACCAACGGCACCGATTTTTGCAGATACAAACTATGAACCTAGTAAAGTAACAGTAGACAGCGGAAATAACTTATACATTGTATCAGAAGGTGTATATGCCGGAATTATCCAGTTGGCTAATACAGGGGAATTCTTAGGTTACTTTACCTCAAACAAAGCTACATTAACACCACAGCAGGTGTTCTTAAAAATTATTTATACAAAAGAACAGCAGAAAAAATCCGCAGCGTTAAACACTTTGCCATCAACATTCTCTAATGTATATGTTGATAAGAAGGGAACAGCTTACTCAGTTTGTATGGGAAAGGGTGGTGACCTTTTAAAGAAACATAGTACAAACGGAAAAAATATGTTTAATGGTGCAATAATATCTTCAGATGCTTTTACCGATGTAACTGCTGATGATAATGGAATTATTTACGCAAGTGATTCTAAAGGATTTATCTGGGTATACACAAACTCAGGAGAAGTAATATTCTCATTAGGTGAACAGGCAGAGGATACTGATATTTCAGGTTTGTTCTCATCCCTTACTACAATAGCAGTAGATAGGGACGGAAATATCTGGACAGCTGACGGAAAGAAAGGATTCTTACAGTCCTTCACACCTACAGAATATGCAACAACAATATTTAAGGCATTAGACGAATACGAAAACGGTGATTACGATGATGCACTTAAAGATTGGAATTATGTATTACAGCTTAACCAGATGTCGGTTTTAGCACACAATGGTGTAGCAAAGGCATACTTCAATGCAGAAAAATATGATAAGGCAATGGAACATTTTGAAATAGCCGGAAACAGAGACGGATATTCAGATGCATTCTGGGAAGTAAGAAATAAGTCAATTCAGAAATGGCTTGGCACAGTTCTTGTTATTCTTATTATATTAATTGCACTTAAGGTTATTATTGGATTTATTGATAAGAATAAAATTATTAAGAAAAAGAAACGTGCATTAGGAAAGGTATTAAAGAATACACCGGTTATTGGTGAAATCGGATACGCTTTCAAATGTGCAAAGCATCCTATTGACAGATACTATGATATAAGGGTACATAAAAACGGCTCAATGATAGCAGCAACAATTATTTACATTGTATTTTTCGGTGTATATATGCTGTATCAGACATCAAAAGGATTTATTTACCAGTATACAAAGGTTGAAGATATGGATATGGGAGCAGTGGTAGTTGGTTTCTTTGCAATATTGATTCTCTTTATTGTATGTAACTATCTTGTAACATCAATTACAGATGGTGACGGAACCTTAAAACAGGTATACATGATTCCGGCTTACGGATTAATGCCGGTTATGATATGCATGTTGGCAACTATCGGAATGTCATATGTATTGACATATAATGAGTCATTTATTCTTACAGTAATAATGATTATCGGACTTGTATGGAGCATAGCAGTTATATTTGAGGGACTTTCAACTGTACATGATTATGATTTCAAAAATACAGTGGTAAGTTTACTGATAACAGCAGTGTTTATGTTAATTGCAGCTATAGTAGTTCTGGTAGTTATTATCATGTGGGAACAGTTGTATGACTTCTTATTAACAGTAGGAAAGGAGATTATAAGAAATGTTACAGGCCGCTAAATATAAAAAGTTAAAAATAACAGCACTTGTTGTATGTCTCTTATGTGTCCTTTCTCTTGGAGTTGCGGTAGCAGCTGCGTTCCTTAACACAAACAGAGATACAAGACCGGCTCCTGAAAAGGTTGAATCGGGACTTGAAAAAACAAATGCTTATGAACTTCTTTGTGAAAAAGGAGATTACAGATATTATTTCAGAGATGACAGGGATATTATCTTAATTGAAAACAAGAACACAGGTTATATCTGGAAAACAGGTGTTGACATAGCACTTCCATCAGAGATAGAAGAAGCTTTTGATGTGGTAAACAGTGCCAAGGAAGATAATGACCCGTCAGAAATTAAAGATTATGCAGATGATTTGGGAATTAGTGTGGCAGACGTAAAGACAATTGCCAATACACCAAAGGATTCATCCTTTACTAATGACCGTTATGGTGCATATGCAAACTCGCTTCTTACTGTTGAGTACTACACAGGCTCAGGTAAGGCTATGAAGACTTCAAGAGTTTCATCAGCATCATATGATGAAGATGAAGGCAATTCAGGACTTGAAGCAGTAGACAAGGAAAAAGGTGAATATGTATTAAAATGCTTATTTAAAATTGAGAAAGAAGATTTAGGCATTAATGTATATATTACTTTTGGAGATGACGGAAACATAACATACAACATTCCTTATAAAGAAATTACAGGAAAAGCCATTGATAAAATATGCAACATTGTTATTACACCGTTCTTAGGAACAAGTGGTGGTGCAACATTAGCATATGACAAAGATGAGCAGGACTGGGTAACTCTTAAGGGAAAAGAAATTACACCGGGTTATGCATTAATTCCTGATGGAAGCGGTGCATTGGTAAGATTTGAAGACAACAAGACAAAATTCAGTGATTATAAAGGTAAGGTTTATGGGGAAGACCCTGCAACACAGCTTACATATTATGATTCATTAGGAGATACAGTTCCTGTAAAGAATCCTACAATGCCGGTATTTGGTATTTCCCATGGTGACGGAACCCAAGCAGCATTTGTAGCTTATGCGGACAGCGGTGATGAATATATGTCAATTAATGCAACACCTTCATCATCAGGAGAAGGTGAAGTAAGATATACATATGCATACCCTAGCTTCAAATTCAACTCTGAATTTTATCAGGTTATAAATCAGGCAGGTGAGTCATACAGAAAGACTCAGGATGAGCCAAACAAGTTTGATATATCAATGACATATCAGTTTTTAAGTGGTGACGGCAGCGACGGAAAGCCGGCAGCAGACTATACAGGAATGGCTAAGGCATACAGACAGCATTTAATTGACAATGGAACATTAACTGAAAAAACAGCAGATGGAAATATTCCAATTAGAATTGACTTCCTTATGTCAGATTCTAAGAAGGGTGTATTCTCAACACAGGAAGTTGATGTTACAACAGTTGATGATGTAAGAAGTATCTTAGACAAAATTTTAGATGATGGAATAAGCAACATTAATTCAGGATTAATAGGATGGCAAAGTGGCGGACAGACGCTGGCAAAACCAAACAGCACTAAGTTCTCTGGCTCAATTGGAAAGAAGGGGGCTTTTGAAAGCCTTATGTCAGACTTTAACAAGAAGAATGTAGATATTTCATTCTCAAGAGAATTTACTACAATTAATGAAGATATGGTAAGTTACTATAACAATGCAGCAAAGCATTTGAATACACGGTATCTTGAACTGGATAAATCAGAAGTTCTTCCAAAGAATGTTCCGGTAACGGAATACGGATACGCAGCACCTAAAAAGACTGCACAGTGGATTCAGGATTTGTATGATGATTTGGGAGATTTAAGCCCGTCATTTACAATAGAAGGTGCTTCAAATGTATTAATCAGCACATATAACAGTGATGGAGCTGAAACAACAGTATCTCAGGCTGTAAAGTTATATCAGGATACACTTGAAAACATAACAAAGAAAGGAACAAAGGTTAATCTTGTAAATCCAAATCTTTACTTATGGAAGTATGCGGACAGATATTTACAGTCACCGGTTGGAACATCACAGTATGTTTACGAAACTGATACGGTTCCATTCTTACAAATGGTACTTCACGGTACAATGGAAGTTTACGCACCATATGCTAACTTCTCATTCTACTCAGCAACAGACCAGTTAAGAATGATTGATTATAACATTTCACCGTCATTTGTTTTAACTAAGCAGCCATCTTACTTATTAGCATCAACTACATCTTCAGATTATTATTCAACAGAGTTTGAACAGTATGAAGAGTTGATTCAGAATATTTATAAGGTTGTAAACGAGCCTTTATCACAGGTTGCAGGATACAACTGGGATGGAAGAAAAGTATTACAGGATGGTGTAATAGAAAACAGCTATTCAAAGGATGGCAGCCAAAAGAGTATTGTTATAAATTACACTGATGAAGATGTTACTGTAGGAAATACAACAGTAGCAGCCATGAGTGCAAAAGTTATAGAGGGAGGTGTTAAATAATGGCAGAAGAAAAGATTAAGTCAGCAACAACTCCTAAGACACAGGCAAAACCTAAGAAAAGAAAGAAAATGCGTACATATCAGCAGAGACAGGACAGAACAGGTTATATGTTCATGGCTCCATGGATTATCGGATTTCTGGCATTTACGCTTTTTCCGTTCATATTTACAATTTACTTAAGTTTTAACAATGTTAAAAAGACAACATTAGGATATGAAATCCATTTTACAGGCATAAACAATTACATTGAAGCCTTTGTAGGAAGTACGGATTTCCTTCCGGCACTGATTAAGTATTTACAGATGATTGTACCGTATACATTTATTGTAGTAGTATTATCATTTATCATTGCTTATCTCCTTTGCAAGATTACTACAGGTAAGGGAATACTTAGAACAATTTATTTCCTTCCGGTTGTAATTATGTCAGGACCGGTTATGACACAGATTATGCAGGTTCAAAGTGCAGAGGCAACAGCAGCAGATAAAATCAATGCGGCAGTGGAAAAGGCAAATGCTTATTCAAATATTTTCATAATGCAGATTATTGACAGTTATTCACCGGCTTTAGCATCAGCATTGGCAGGAATATTTGACCAGTTATCAATAATTTTATGGTTTACAGGTATTCCTATTGTACTGTTTATAAACGGTTTACAGAAAATCAATACAAGCATTTATGAAGCAGCAAGAATTGATTCTGCTAATGCATGGCAGATAATGTGGAAGATAACAATTCCAATGTTAAAGCAGATTGGACTTATTATCACGATATTTACAGTTATTCAGCTTGGTATGTTTAATTCAATTAACCCGTTGTATGAACTGATTGAAGAAAAGACCGGTGAAACGGGAAGCGGATTAGGTTATGCGGCAACCTACGCATGGATATACACTGTAATTGTTTTGATTATCGTAGGAATTGTATTCTTATTATTCAGAGAGCGAAAGCCAAAGGATATAAAGGCGAGAAAGAGACAGGAAAAGAAATTAAAGAAGTTAGACAAACAGCAGAAGAGAAGACTTGCAGCTCAAAAGAGACATCAGGCAAAGGAGGCAAAGTTATATGGCAAATAAAGATACAAGTGCAAAGAAAATTGATTTGTCAGCTATAAAGAAAATCAACTTTGCCAAATTAAAGAAATTAAAAGGTGTTGCAATTATCTCTAAAGTAGCAATATATTTTGTACTTATATGTATAGGATTTATTTTCTTAGAGCCGATTTTTGAGATGATTTCAAAAGCAATTATGACATCTAAGGATTTAATTGACCCGGCAATAAGCTGGATACCTAAACATGCTACACTGGATAACTTTAAAAATGCAATATCAACACTTAACATACCAACGTCACTGATTAACTCGATTTTGTTTTCAGCAGTGCTTGCCATAGCACAGACAGCGGTGTCGGCAATGACAGGATTTGCATTATCAAGATATACATTTAAGGGACATAATTTCTGGTTTGTAATGCTTATATTAGCATTCATTCTTCCGGTTCCACTTTTAACAGTTCCAAGAATTATGTTATTTGGAACATTAGAAAGTGCAATTGGAATTAAGATGATTAACACAGCTATTCCTCAGATATTAATGGCTTTGTTAGGTCAGGGAACTTATTCCACAATGTTAATTTTGATATTTTATAACTTCTTCAACATGATTCCAAAATCATTAGATGAAGCAGCAATGATTGATGGAGCCGGCTCATTTAAGGTGTTCTATCACGTAGCAATTAGATTATCAATATCAACTATACTTGTTGTATTCCTGTTTTCATTTGTATTTAACTGGAATGAAACTTATACAACAAATATTATGTTGGGTGATGCATTAGAATTACTTCCTGGAAAACTGGCACTGTTTGATAACGGTGCTGCAAGTGGTACGGGAAATGTGGTAAATGAAGCTAACCGAATGGCAGCCACACTTATGGCAATAGCACCATTATTAGTATTATATGCTCTCGTTCAGAAACAGTTTATCGAGGGTATTGAAAACACCGGTATTACAGGTGAATAAAGTAACAGGGAAGAGGTCATGCATGTGACCTTTTCCATAACTATATTAATATTAATGAAAGGGCAAAAAAATATGAAGATTTTTAAGCAGATCACTTCAATTGTAATGGCAGTAGCCATGGCAGCCACGATTATTGCTGTAAATCCAGTAGACGCAAGTGCTAAAGTAACTATTAAGTCCGGAAAGAAGATTGCTTTAACCGTAGGCAAAAAAACAACAATTAAGGTAAAACAAAAAGGTGCAAAATTCACATCAAGCAATAAGAAAATTGCAACTGTAACTAAAAAGGGAAAAGTAACAGCCAAAAGACCCGGAGCATGTAAAATTGTGGTTAAAGTTGGAAAAAGCAAGAAACGTGTTCCTGTAACTGTTACACCACCAAACATTACAATTGACAAGGCAAAAAATGCTTCAGACAAGGGTATTGAAGTAATGTGGGAAAAATCAGGTAACAGGTATATAACAGGTTATTATGTATATTACTCCACAAACGCTAAAAGAGGTTTTAAGTCTGTAAAAGTTGGTAATGTAAGCAGAACAAAAATTGACAATTTAACAGTAGGCAAAACATATTATTTTAAAGTCAAGGCATACTCAAAGGTTGGTAAGAAAATATACACCAGTGCCAAATATTCAGGAGTTGTAAGCGATAAGGTTCGTAAGATGGTTTGGAATGATGAATTTAAAGGAACAGAGCTTGACACAACAAAATGGAATAATAATGGTGCAACAGGTGCCGGCGGATACGGAAACGAGGAACTTCAGAACTATCAAATGAGATTTAGTGAAGTAAAAGATGGAAATCTGATTATTAAGCCACAGTTTGAGTATAATCCTGAAACTAAATCATGTGTACCTAATCGTTATTATTCAACTAAAATATGGACTAAGGATATGTATTCATTAAAGTATGGTAAGGTTGAATTTAGAGCTAAAATGCCTAAAGGTCAGGGAACATGGGCAGCAGGCTGGATGTTAGGATATGGAAAATGGCCGATGTGTGGTGAGATAGACGTTTTTGAATCAACTAAAGATGAATCAAAAACAACCATACCACAGTCTATCCATTGTCAGAGGTTTAACGGAATGCCAACAAGTTCAGGAAATAAGTACAAAAATGCTATTGTAAAGGATGCAACAAGTGCATACCACACATACGGTGTTGTGTGGACACCTGATTCAGTTACATTTACCCTTGACGGAAAAATAACATGGACTTATGATCCGGATATGTACGTTGCTACAGGAAAGGGGGTAAACGTTCCTGCAATATGGCCGTATAATAAGGATTTCTACCTTATCATTAACTGTGCTATAGGTGGAGTCCTTGGTGGGAATGTAACACCTAAGTATTGGACAAAAATTAATGAATACAACACAAATTCAGGAATAAGACAAACATATCAGGATTATATGTATGTTGACTATGTAAGGGTATACCAGTAAAACAATAAAAGATTTGTCCGGCGAAGAGAAGGAAAACTCTTTGCCGGATAGGAAATATATTTAAAGAAAAAATGGAGGTTATTGTATGGTTACAATAAAAGATGTTGCCAAGGAAGCAGGGGTGGCAATCTCAACAGTTTCAAATGTTTTTAACAGAGCTGATATCGTAAGTGAGGAAACAAAGCAGAAGGTATTATTGGCAGTAGAAAAATTGCATTACATTCCAAATATGAATGCAAAATTACTTAAGTCTAACAGAAAAAATACAATAGGCCTCTTTTTAACAAGTTTGCAGGGAGACTTCTATAAGGTATTAATACAGGCTGTTCACTTACAGTGTAAATTAAATAACTATATGTTAAATATTTATGTAAGTAACGGAAACTCACCGGACGAAATCTATAGAATGATTATTGCATCAGGAGTAGCAGGGGCAATTATCTATCATGAAGATTTAACAGGTGATTATGTTAAGAGAATAGCTACAGTTAATATTCCTATGGTATTCCTTGACAGGGCCAGCAAAGGAAGAAATATTTCAGGTGTGTTATCAGATGATAAGTTAGGTGCAACAATGGCTGTTGATCACTTAATTAAACTTGGTCACAAGAGAATCGGATATATGCATGGAAATGAATCGGGAGATGACAAGCATCGTTACGAAGGTTACGTTGAAATGATGGAAAAGAACAATCTCCCTATAGACGAAAACATTGTTTTAAGAGGTTATTATGAGGAATCTTTAGCGTATAGTGAAATGCGCTCATTGCTTTCCAGCGGTGTAGAACTGCCGGACGCAATGTTCTGTGCCAACGATGAAATGGCATGGGGATGTATACAGGCATTGCAGGATGTGGGAATTAAAGTTCCGGAACAGGTAAGCGTAATAGGTTATGATGACAGCACATTAAGTGCTTATTACGGAGTTCCACTTACAACAGTTCACAATCCGATTACAGAAATGGGCAGTGCCAGTGCCAATGAACTTTTCAGATTATTAAATGATGAGGGAGATAAGAGTGGTACTGTAACTAAGCTTTCTCCAAAGATGGTCTACAGAAGTTCATGTGGAAAGTGTAACAAGTAAAAAATAGATATATTCGTAAGGAGATTATAATGGAAAATTACAGACTTGAAGGTAAGACTTTTGTAATTGATGATTATGACAGATTACCTGCATTCTCAAGTTTTCTTCCTGGTCTTGCAGGTGTGAAAGGTATTCCAATGTGGACTTTTTACACCAACAGAGGTCAGGGAATGAACAGTTTTGGTATTGACAATAAGGGAAATGCCATTATGGAGTTCAATTCAGCAAATACAGCGTTTGAAAATACAACAGTAAAAGGCTTTAGAACATTCTTAACCATAGACGGAGAATATTATGAACCATTCTTCAAATATGAAGATGATGCAAAACGTCAGATTCGTATGAATAAGAATAGTTTTAAAGTAATCGAAAGAAATGAAAAATACGGAATTGAAATAACAGTTAATTACTATGTTTTACCAAACGAAAGCATTGGAGCATTAGTAAGACAGGTTTCAATTAAAAACATAAGTGGACAGAAAAAGAACATAGAGATAATTGATGGACTTCCAAAGATTATTACATATGGTATTTCTAATGGTGAATTTAAGGAAATGTCAAACTTATTTAAAAGCTGGGCATATATCAAGAATATTGATAACAAAGTTCCTTATTATACACTTAGAGCTTCAACAAAGGATTCAGCTGAGGTATCAGATGTAGAGGGTGGTTATTATTATCTTACAGTTAAGGACGGAAAATTACAGGATGTAATTTACGACGTTGATACAGTGTTTGGTTATGATTTATCCCTTATGACACCGGTAAGATTTATTGATGGTGGCATTGATAATGTTCTTGGAAAAGAACAGTGCTTTGCTAACAAGGTACCTTGTGGTTTTACACCATTTAGGACACAGTTAGATGACGGAGAAGAATTCTCCTTTGATACAATGATGGGCTTTGCAGGTTCTGTAGATCAGATTAACGCAAAGATAGACACATTCTGTAAAGAAGGATATTTACAGGACAAATTTGTGGAAGCAGAAGAGTTAGCTGAAAGCTTTACTTCAGATGTTAAAACACATACTGCAGCAGGCAAGTTTGACCAGTATATTGAGCAGTGCTATTTAGATAACTTCCTTCGTGGAGGATATCCATATGTACTTAATAAAGACGGAAATAAATCAATTATTCACCTGTTTAGCCGTAAACATGGTGATCCTGAAAGAGATTACAATTTCTTCTCAATTGCAGCAGAGTATTATTCTCAGGGTAATGGTAACTTCCGTGATGTTTCACAGAATAGAAGAAATGACGTGTTCTTTAATAAAGATGTTGGGGACTTTAACGTAAAGACTTTCTTTAGTTTAGTTCAGGCAGACGGATACAATCCGTTAGAGGTACGTCCAAGTCTTTTCAATGTTATTGAAGGAAAAGAGGAAGAAGTTAAGGCATATGTAAAGGAAAGCATTGATGGTGATGCATCTGCCATTGTTAAAATAGTGGAAGGTAAATTTACACCGGGACAGATTTCCAATACAATCGCAAGATTACAGTTAAATCTTAAAGTAGATGATGGCGAATTTATTGCCAATATTTTAAATAACTGCAATCAGAATATAGAAGCCGGTTTTGGCGAAGGATACTGGAGTGACCATTGGGATTATAATATGGATCTTGTGGATAATTATTTATCAGTGTTCCCTGACAAAAAGGATCAGTTCCTGTTTGGAGATGATACATATAAATTCTATGACAGCGTTGCATATGTTGTTCCAAGAGATGAGAAGTATGTAATTAACAAAAAAGGTGATGTACGTCAGTACGGCATGGAAGTTGAAGATGAGGAGAAACTTGCAAGAGAAGGATTTAACAAGTGGGCAACTAACTGGTTAAAGGAAAAGGACGGCAAGACTGTTCATACAACCCTTGCAGTTAAGATGATTATTTTGGCACTTAGCAAGTTCGCCCAGATGGATATGGATGGAATTGGTGTTGAAATGGAAGGTGGAAAGCCTGGTTGGAACGATGCAATGAACGGACTCCCGGGATTGTTTGGTTCAGGAACACCTGAAACTTTTGAACTGAAGAGACTTGTTAAGTTTATTACAGATAATTTCGGTGGTGACGGATTTGTAGTAATGCCTGTTGAAATATCAAAATATTTAGATGCAGTTAAGGCAGAGCTGGACAAATATAATGCAGGAAACCTTAATGACTTTGAATATTGGGATGCTGTTGCATCAGTGAGAGAAGCTTACAGAGCTGCAACTAAGCTGGAATTTAGTGGAGATAAGGATTCAGTATCTAAGGCACACATCGTTGAAGTTTTTGAAGCATTTGCAGAGAAGATTGAAAAGGGTATTGAGAAGGCTGTAGAAATTGGAAATGGTCTTGTTCCTACATACTTTACTCATGAAGCCGTAGATTTTGAACCTGTAGTAGATGAAAATGGTGAGCCGGTTATTAGTCATTACGGATTACAGAAGGCAAAGGTTAAGGCATTTAAAGCGGTTCCTCTTCCGTATTTCCTTGAAGGTCCTGCAAGAATGATGGGATATGTTGATGTTGACACAGCAAGAGATATGTTCAACAAGGTAAAGAAAACAGATCTTTATGACAAGAAACTTGCCATGTACAAAACATCTGCATCAATTGAAGGATGCTCCATGGAAAATGGTCGTTGCCGTGCATTTACACCGGGATGGCAGGAGAGAGAAAATGTATTCCTTCATATGGAATATAAATATATTCTTGCTATGCTTAAGGCAGGCTTATATGATGAATATTATGACACAATAACAAGAGCACTTATACCGTTCCTTGATCCGAATATGTATGGAAGAAGCACATTAGAAAATTCTTCTTTCCTTGCATCAAGTGCAAATCCTAATCCGGATGTTCATGGAAGAGGATTTGTTGCAAGACTTTCAGGTTCTACAACAGAAATGATTTCTATGTGGATTGAAATGTTTATAGGTGACAAGGTATTTACATATGAAGATGGAAAGTTAGTTCTTAATTTTGAACCAAAACTTGCTAACTGGTTATTTGATGAAGGAAAGGCAACCTTCAGATTGCTTTCAACATGTGATGTTACATATGTAAATAACACAGGCAAGAATACATTTGGAAAGGATGCAGCTAAGGTATCTAAGATTGAAATCAATGGAGAAGTTGTTTCAACAGAACCAAAGATTGTGGGAGAAAAGGCTGAAGCTGTAAGAAACGGTGAAATAGACAAGATAACAGTTTATTTTGAATAAGTTTTCAGATGATAAAATAAAATAATATGATTTTTCTGGGGCTGTCGCTCTAACGATTTGCAATCGTTAGGGCACAGTCTCTTTTGATCATATTTTATTGTTTTTTCCAAAATAATAGTGCAGTATTCTTCATCTTACGGAAAAAAAGCATACTTAAATAAAGCCTCTGACAGAGGTTTTTAATCTGTTTTAAAAGTTTAAAATTTACGCACTTTTTAACGGGAATAAATGTTTTCCTGTTTTGCCGTTTTGAATGGTAAATGTAAGGCGGAGGGGGATTTGGATATTTATAATTCAATAAAACGTGTTTATAAATTAAAGGAGGCAACATAGTGAAGAAAGTATCAATTTCATTAGCAGTCATAGGAACAATTTGGGTTTTAATGGGAGTTATTGCACAGCTTAATAATTGTGCCGGAGAATTATTATTTTTTGTGGCAGGAGCTTTTATGCTTATGGCAATAGTCACATTGGTGTGCAGAAAGAAAACTGTTGTTATTTCTGCGGGAGTGCTTGTAATGTACATAGCGATAATATGCCAATATATTATGTTCTATAGTTTTTACATTGCTAATATGTGTATAATAATGGCTTTGGTAGTAGGATTTTTATTAATTCTTTATGGAATTATAGCCGGTTTGAAAACAAAAAAATAAGTTTATCATTATATCAAGATAAGAGAAAACGTTCATGTATCTGTATGTAATTACGGGTATATGGACGTTTTTTAGCGTTTGTCTTTAGGGCAAAAACAAGTGGAATTTTCCAGAAAAGTTATTAAATAATAAAATGTGCAAAAATAAATCAGGTAGAAAGCCTACAAAATAAAAAAATATTTAGGGTGCAAATTTGTATTATATGAAAAACAAAGGAGTTATATAAAATTTTAATACTTTTTTTATAAAGAAAAGCATACTAATATATTTATAATGAAACGATTTTATGATAATATAGATATACCAATATGTCATAAAGGAGAAATAAAATGGGCAACTTAAAATATTTAGATAAAAAAGGGACATTTACCCTGAATAATCCGGATTTAACCAGCTATATGTATTTTCCGTTAGCTAATGAGGCAGGAGTTATGAGCTCCATAACACCTGATTTAGGGGGAGATATAAAATTAGACCAGAATACATTTTTGTTAGAGCCGGTTAGCAGTGAAAACCTGCACAACAACAAGTCAGTAAGAAACTTTTGGATTTACGTTGAAGGTAAAAAAGCCTGGTCTGTGGCAGGACGTTCAGCAGCACAGCAGGCAAAGTTGTTTGATGATGATAAAGAAGAAGTGAAGCTGACAGCCGGAATTATGTGGCATCAGATAGAGAGAAAATCTGATGATTTAGGGCTTAAAGCTACAGTGACATCATTTGTTCCTGAAACTAAGGACAAGGTGGAACTGACTAAAATAGAAATTACAAACATAACAGATTCACATATTAAATTCACTCCTACTACAGCTATACCTTTGTATGGACGTTCGGCTTCAAATATAAGAGATCACAGACATGTTACCTCTTTGCTTCACAGAACATTTACGGTAAAAAACGGAATAGAAATCTTTCCGACACTTACATTTAATGAGAGAGGACACAATAAAAACACTGTTTATTATGGAGCTTTGGCAAAGGAAGAAACTGACGGAGTAATGGTTTCCCCAATTAGTTTCTGCCCTGTTACTGAGGAGTTTATCGGACGTGGTGGAAATTTTGAAAATCCATATATGGTTGCCAAGAATCAGCCTCTTCCGTATGGAGTTGGTGAAGAAATTGACGGCTACGAAACAGTTGCGGCAATGAGATTTGCTGATGCTGTAATTTCACCGGGAGAAACAAAAACATACATTATAGCATTAGGCTATGGTAATTCAGAAGAAGAAATAGATAAGTTAGGGGAGAAATACCTTGACACAAAGGCTTTTGACAGCTTTCTTGAAGAAACTAAAAAATATTGGCAGGATAAAATCAATGTAAGTTACAATTCGGCAGACAGTGATTTTGATAACTGGATGCATTGGGTTAATTTCCAGCCTATGCTTAGAAGAATATATGGCTGTTCATTCCTTCCTCATCATGATTATGGAAAAGGTGGAAGAGGATGGAGAGATTTATGGCAGGATTGCCTTGCCCTTCTTATTATGGAGCCAAAGCAGGTACGTCAGATGTTAATTGACAACTTTGGAGGTGTAAGATTTGACGGAACCAATGCTACTATTATAGGTTCAAAGCAGGGTGAATTTATTGCTGACAGAAATAATATTGTAAGAGTGTGGATGGATCATGGAGCATGGCCATACTTAACTACAAGCCTTTATATGCAGCAAACCGGAGATATTGAATTTTTAAATGAAGAAAATACATATTTTAAGGATGCACAAATTGGAAGAGGTGAGCATAGGGATAACCTGTGGAGTGATGGTGAAGGTAATATGCAGTTATCAGAAGACGATACACCATACAGGGGAACTGTACTGGAACATTTGCTTATACAACACCTTACATCCTTCTACGATGTAGGAGAACATAACCATATCAGACTTCGTGGTGCTGATTGGAACGACGGTCTTGATATGGCTGAAAAACGTGGAGAAAGTGTTGCATTCACAGCGTTATATGGCGGAAATTTAAGAGATTTAGCAAAAGATATAATGACTCTTTCAAAGAAAACAGGAAAGGATACCATTTCTCTTGCAAAGGAGATTGAGGTTCTCTTAAATGCAGACAAGACAGTTTATGACAGCATAGATGAGAAACACAAAGTTCTAAATGCTTATTGTAATGCAGTGGGGCACAAGGTAAGTGGCGAAAAGGTATCAGTAGACTGTACAAAGCTTTGCAATGTGCTTAATGAAATGTCATCATGGATAGCAGACCATATTAGGAAGACTGAATGGATTACCAATAAAGAGGGAAATTCATGGTTTAACGGATATTATGATAATAGTGGAAATGCTGTTGAAGGTGATTTTTCATCAGGAGTAAGAATGATGCTTACAGGTCAGGTATTTGCCATTATGTCAGGTACTGCTACGGATGAGCAGGTGGCAAAAATTGTAAAATCGGCAGACGATTATCTTTATGATGGAGCAATTGGAGGCTACAGATTAAACACAAACTTTAATGAAGTTAAAACCGATCTGGGAAGAATGTTTGGTTTCGCATTTGGACATAAGGAAAATGGAGCAGTATTTTCACATATGGCAGTTATGTATGCCAATGCACTTTACAGAAGAGGTTTTGCAAAGGAAGGATATAAAGTAATAAATACCCTTTATAAACATTGTCATAACTATAGCGTAAGCTGTATTTATCCGGGAGTTCCAGAGTACGTAAACCAGAGAGGTCAGGGAATGTATCATTATCTTACAGGCTCAGCCAGCTGGTTGCTTCTTACGGTATTAAATGAAATGTACGGTATAAAAGGTGAGCTTGGCGACCTTAAACTTCAGCCAAAACTTTTAAAGGAGCAGTTTAAGGATAACAAAGCAGGTGCATCCTGTCTGTTTGGTGGCGTAAACATTAATGTTATATATGAAAATCCGAAGGGACTTGATGCAGGTGAATATTCCGTAAAGGAAATATATATAAATAATGAAAAGTATGGCAATGGTGATGTTATTGCCAAAGAAGATATTAACAAATTAAATAAAGAGGTGCAAATTACAGCAGTTCTTGGTTAGGTAGGAAATAAAACGAAGGAAGTTCATTTTTTGTAAATGTTTCCTATCACTGGTCATTAATCAAAAGTTGATGGCAATACATATTAGCAAGAGGAGGAAATATAATGGAATGGGCAAGAGCAATTTGCTATTCAGGCTATCGTGAAGGGCAAAGTCCCCAAACCTGCACGTACCCTACATATGAGCAGATAAAAGAGGACATAAAAATTTTATATAACATGGGATTTAAGTACATAAGAATGTATGACCCCATTGTATATTCGGAAATGACATGCCAGGTAATAAGGGATATGAAGTATGATATGCAGATGATGTTGGGCCCTGACCTTATATCGGAAGTTAATAATCCTAATTGTCCGTGGCTTAAGACAAATTATTCAGATGAAGAGTTAAAGGCAAGGGCAAAGAGAAATGATGCCAATATTGATGAATTAATAAGAATTGCCAATGAAAATTCTGACATTATTAATGTTGTATCAGTAGGGAATGAAAATACTCCTAAATGGGGAGCCAATACAGTTCCTGTGGAAAGGCTTATTGAATTTGCCAAGAGGCTTAAGGCAGGAACGGGGAAACCGGTTACCTTCAATGAGGGAGCAATAGAATGGCAGGAATTAGGAGAACTGGCAAAGTATCTTGATATAATCAGTGTACATTCATATCCTCTCTGGGGCGGCAATTCTGTTGAAGGTGGACTTAGGGAAAACAAAAAATGGTACAGACGCATGAAGGAATTGTATCCGGATAAGGAAATACTGTTCTCTGAAGTAGGCTGGGCAACAAGCAGTGTAGGATTTGCACAGATTAAAGAAGAGGATGCCAATGAAGAAAACCAGAAAAAATACATCGAGGAGTTTTGGAAGTGGAGTGACAGTGAGAAAATAATTGCTTATATGTTTGAAGCTTTTGATGAACCGTGGAAAGGTGGAAATACTCCTGAAGAACCGGAGAAACACTGGGGAATGTATTTTGTGGACAGAACTCCTAAGCTGGTGTTTCAAAACTAAACAAGTAAAGACATTTGTCATTAAGTAATGATACCTAATATAATGTATAATAAGAAAAAGCTGTTGCGCTGATTTAAAAGTCGGCGTAATGGCTTTTTCTGTTATAAAAACATCGGACTGTAATTATAAAAACGTTGCAAGCCATAGAAGATTTGAAATGTTTTTGCAAAATAAAGAATAAAAAGAAATTATATGTAAGAGCAAAGGCTATTAAGGTGGTAGGAAAGAAGTCTTACACAGGAAAATGGTCAAAAGCTAAAAAGGTCAAAGTAAAATAAACTAAGGACAAAAACTATAAAAAAATATATAAAAATGATACCTTTATAAAAAAACACACCTAATCGGTTTTTACTTAATATGCTAGAATGAAAACAAGGTGATTGAACGAAAAAAAGGAGGAACATCATCTGAAAAAAGTTGAGTTATAGAAAGGAGTATATGATGAAATTAAGTAATTCAATGAAAAAGTTTTTTGCTTATGTTTGTGCCATAGCTATGGTTGTCAGTTCGATGACATTTTATGGACAGACATCGGTTAAGGCAAAGGGAAGCGTTGCTGTAGATGGAAAAGTTTACACAGTTACAGACGGCGATGCTACTATTGCAGGATTTACATGTCAGGGAATATTTGACAAGGCAAGAATCCATTTTGCATGGGGTACAGAAGTAGATGCTGCTTCTATTACAACAACAGTAGATGGAAAAAGTGTAAAAATTGACGGAACAAATGCCCATGGTATGTTTATTCCTTTATCAGAAGTAAGCACATTGGCAGTAGGAGAATATCAGATAGTTGTTAGCGCAACAGCTACAGAAAATTCAGCTACTGTTACAGGAAATGCAACATTAAAAATCGAAGATGAAGGGGAAACAACAACAAGAGATCCTTCAGTAAAGGTTTGGACAGACTTAGGGGATGGATTCTCATATGACGATTCAACAACAGCAACAGTTAATAATATTCAGCAGCCGGATTGGTCGCCTGAAAAAGGTATATATGTAAATGTACCGGCAGGAATCAGCTCAGTTGCAGTTAATGGAAAAACAGGTGATGAAGTTACAAAAATTCAGGGAGCAGGAGTTATTGTTTTCCTTTCAGCGATGACAAAGAAAACAAACACTGTTGAAATTGAATATGCAGGTGGAACAGCAACTGTTATTATAAAAAACGAAAATGGAACAGATGATGGTGATACACCAACAGTTACACCTACAGAAAAACCAACAGTTGCTCCGACAGACGTACCTACAGAAAATCCGACGGAAGCACCAACAGCTGCTCCAACACAGGCACCAACAGAAGAGTCAACAGCAGCTCCTGGTTCAGAGATTAAATTAGACAAGGAATTTAATGAAGAAGGAACATTTGATTTAGGTGGTTATAAAATCTATTTGGGAACCAGCTGGAATGCTTCAACTGCTAAGGCAGGAATCGATGAAAAAGATGCAAAGCATGTTATAGTTCAGCAGACAAACAGCAACTGGAATGATGCATGGGGATTACAGGTTATTAAGAAATTTTATAATTTAACACCTAATGCTACATACACAGTTGAATGGAACATAGTTGCAGCATCTAATGATGGAAAGGTAATGGTAACAAACAACAAAGCTAAAATTCAATTAAATGGAGGAGCACAGACATTAACAGGAACATTTACAGCTGACGGAGAAGGAAAAGGCGAATTTGTAGTAGGAATGGGTTGGGTAGGTCTGACTAACCCTATAGAATTTTTCGCACCTGTTGTAAAGGATGCAGAAGGAAATGTTTTAGATGACAGCAAGGTTGATACACCTAATGAAAAGCCGACAGAAGCTCCTACTGAAGCACCAACAGAGGCACCGACTGAAGCACCAACAGAGGCACCGACTGAAGCACCAACAGAGGCTCCTACAGCAGCCCCAACAGAAAAGCCAACGGAGGCACCTACAGCAGCCCCAACAGAAAAGCCAACGGAGGCACCTACAGCAGCTCCAACAGAAAAGCCAACACAGAAGCCAACACAGAAGCCGACAGTAGCACCTACAACAGCTAAGGTAAAAGTTGGAACAGCCAAAGTAAAATCAGCTTCAAAGAAGAAAGCTTCAGCTAAGGCAAAAATTTCTCTTAAGAAAGTAAAGGGAGCAACAAAATATCAGGTACAGATTTCTACATTAAAGAACTTTAAGAAGGTACTTGTAAGGAAAACAGTAAAGAAGTTGTCATTTACAGTTAAGAGCAGCAAAATAAAGAATAAAAAGAAATTATATGTAAGAGCAAAGGCTATTAAGGTGGTAGGAAAGAAGTCTTACACAGGAAAATGGTCAAAAGCTAAAAAGGTTAAAGTTAAATAACTGAAATAGTTTCTTTACATAAAAACGGAGGTGGGTTTCTGCCTCTGTTTTTTTGTCGGAGAAAATCTGATTAGCAGTAATTCTTTAGTGGATTTGGACAATATATACAATGATAATATGGTAAAAATATACCTTGTTATTTAAATTCCATAATGGTAGAATGAATGTGATTATTTTGAACAGATAGGAAACTAAACGAACGAAGTTCGCTTATAGACATGTTTCCGATAAAATGCCGCTGACCGGAGGGAGGAGGCACTACATATTTTATAGGAGGGAAAACATGAGGAAGACAATTGCGATATTATGTGCAGTTACTGTATTGGCAGGTTCAATGCCGGCTATGGCAGATTATACAGCCAAAGCAGTGGAAACAGAGACTGAAACAGAATTTAATGGCGATATTATAAAGAATCCATGGGGAGAATTGTTTACGGAGACAGAAGCCCCAACTACAGAAGCCCCTACACCTGGTGAAACAACAACTTCTGGTAAGCCGGAAGTTACTACCAAGGACGATACAGATAAAATTGAGCCTGGAAGTCTTACATATGAGGATTTAATATGTGCAGAAAATTCGGATCTTAAAATAGGTTATTCAATAGTAAAATCAACTATTACAGGGGCATCATTCTGGTACGGAGATGCAGGAACAACTTTACAGATTTCATTTTATGACCCTAAGGGTGAAGGTGCCAATGCAGATGTAACAATTAATGGACAGGCTCCGGCAGATGGTGTAATTACTATGTTAGGCGCAGGCATTATTAAGTTAAATCCAACATTATTACCTGATAATGCATATACAATAGTTAAGATTAAACTTGAAACAGAGGGAGAACTTATATTTGTTATTAAAAGAGGAAATCCTTCAGAGGCACCAACGGAAGCCCCTACAGTAACGCCAACAGTAGCACCGACGGAAGCCCCTACAGTAACGCCAACAGTAGCACCAACAGTAGCACCGACGGAAGCCCCAACAGTGGCACCGACGGAAGCACCTACAGTAACGCCAACGGAAGCACCAACAGTAGTACCGACAGACAAACCAACGGTAGTTCCAACAAATAAGCCGACAGTAAAGCCTACACAGCAGGCAACTACTAAGAAGGTTACAGTAAAGGGAGTAAAGGTTAAATCTGCTTCAAAGAAAAAAGTATCTGCAAAAGTAAAAATATCCCTTAAGAAAGTAAAGGGAGCAAAGAAATATAAAGTACAGGTTTCAACATCAAAGAAGTTTAAAAAAGTTCTTGTAAAGAAAACTGTTAAGAAAGCAAAATTTACTATAAAAAGCAGAAAATTAAAGAATAAGAAAAAATTATATGTAAGAGCAAAGGCTGTTAAAGTTGTAAACAAAAAAGTATACACAGGAAAATGGTCAAAGGCTAAGAGAGTAATAATTAAGAAATAAACAGGAGAATTAGTAATAGAATGAAATTGTATAAAAAAATAGCAATGTATGCATTAGTTGCAACTTTATCCTTAGGAACATTTGGAGTGTTATCTTTAAGTGCCAAAGGAGCAAATGGCGACTATGATGGAGATATAATAACAAATCCGTGGCATGGATTATTCACCACAACATCCAATACAGGAGATTTGCCGGTAGATGAAACCACAACACATAACAGAGGAGACTTACCAACAGTTGTACCTACAAAAAACAACAATCAGGCAACCACTAAAAAGAATGATACAAAAGTTAAGGTTAATGCAACTGCTGCAAAATCAGCTAAGAAATCTAAAAAGGCAGCTAAGATTAAAATATCTCTTAAAAAAGTAAAGGGAGCAACAAAATATCAGGTTCAGATTTCAAAAAGCAAAAAATTCAAAAAAGTTGTTTTGAAGAAGACAGTAAAGAAAACAAGTTTTACACTAAAGAGCAAAAAATTAAAGAACAAAAAGAAATTGTATGTAAGAGCAAGAGCTTTGAAGAAAGTCGGAAAGAAGACATACACAAGCAAATGGTCTAAAGTGAAAAAAGTGAAAATAAAAAAGTAATGAAAATCGTACCTTTAAGTATGTTAATAACAACTACATAGAAAAAGATTATGATTGGTGAAATACAATCGTAAAATAAAGTAAAATCTCCCTTCCGAAAAAGAACAGATATTTTCGGAGGGGAGGTTTTTTTTAGAATAGGTAAGCAAATTTCATATTACATTGAGTATTAAATTGTAAAATGTTAATCTATAAAAAAGAATGTAAATAGGAGGGGGCATATGTTTAAAAAGGTTATGTCATTGCTTACTGCTGTAGCTGTTATAATAGCAGGAATACAGTTTACACCGGCTAATAAAGTCAATGCGGCGGTAACATCATCAGGGGGAAGCGGATCATGGAAATTAGTATGGTCCGAGGATTTCAACGGAAATGTAGGAAGCGGCGTTGATACTTCTGTATGGAATTATGATACCGGAAACAGCGGATGGGGAAATAACGAAATTCAGAATTACACAACAAGTACAAATAACGTTTATATTGCAGATACATCATGGGATTCGGAGTCTAGTGACGGCAGATGTCTTGCAATTAAGGCACAGAGAGAAAATGGACAGATTACATCAGGAAGACTGACAACAAAGGGAAAGCAGTTTGCAAGATACGGAAAAATTGAGTGCAAAATGCGAGTTCAAAATGGTAGTCAGTCAGGAGTGTGGCCTGCATTCTGGATGATGGGTGAAAACGGAAACTGGCCTAATTGTGGCGAAATTGACATTATGGAACACAGAAACACGGAAAGCAATGTAATTGGTACATTACATTGGAATCCGGGTACTTCATTATGGGATTCATATAATCATGTGTATGCAGGAAGTGAAACAAACGGTCAGTTTGGTTACATAGGAAGTATTGAACAGTGGCACAGATATTCAGTGGAATGGTACGGAGATGTAATGAAATGGTTTGTAGATGATACATGCTATGAAACCATGAGTATTTCAAATGCAGCAATGGAAGAATTTCAGCGAAATCATTATATTTTGTTAAACCTTGCCATTGGAGGTCCAAATACACCGTTTACCCAGTATCAGACTGTAAGTGACAGCTTTTCCAATGCGATTATGTACGTTGACTACGTAAGAGTATATCAGGGTTCAGATTCTGACTTTGTAATAAATAAAAAGACAGAAAACGTTACTCAGCCTACACAGGTAGATGACGGATACACAACATGTGCATCAGATAATACTGTAAACCTTGGAAGCTGGAATTACTATGTAGGTTCATCCTGGGCAGGAACTGCAGCAAGATATAAAGGTGGTTCAGACTTAAATGATTTTTCATTGAAAGTTACGGCAAGCGGAGGACAGAAATGGGGAGTGAATGCCCATACAAAGAAATTAAGTGTTACACCGGGACACACATATTCATATAGTGTAACAGTTAATTCCAATCGGGCAGGAGCTTCGGTCTTCATGAAGGATGAAGTTGGAGATATTAATTTTGGCACAAAAACATTAGTATCAGGAGATAATGTTTATTCAGGAACATTTAAACCTACCAATGACACGGTACAGTTTATGTTTGATTTAGGAAAAGTTGCCGCAGGAACTACATTAAACTTTAAGAATGTAACTCTTACGGACACTACTCCTTCAGTAATTGAAACAACGAAAGCACCTGAACCGACAACTGTTAAGCCGGTTACAGGTGATAAAGAATGGATAACAGTAGACAATTCAAATAACATGTATTCATATGCAAGTGCAGATAACATTACTGTTGTAAATGTACAGCATCCGGGATTTGCCAATGCAGATGGAATATACATGAGTACAAAGGTAGCCATAGGTTACGTTACAATTAATGGAAATAAAGTAGGAAATGAATCAGTGGCAATTGACGGTGCAGGAGCGGTTGTATATTTAACAGCACTTTCAGGGACATCAACAGTGGCATGTTATGCACAGGATGGAACTTTACTGGGAAGCGTTAACATTAAAAAGAATGAAACCGCACCTGAAACAACTGAGGCTGTAACAGAAGCTACTACAGAGAGGGAAACTCATGACATGAGTAAAGACCCGGACGATATATCAAGAATTTATGTAGTTACAGATGATGCTAATCCAACAATCACAAAGGAAAGTAAAACACCGGGTACAATAACCGTTATAGGTGGAGAAGACGGTGTGAATTCCGTAAGTGATACAGGAACAATTAAATTAAGAGGAAATTCAACATCTTTGGCAGATAAAGCCGCTTACAATATATCCTTTAGTTCTAAGCAGACATTATTTAGTGGTGCTAAGGCAGCTAAAAAGTGGTGCCTTTTGGCAAATGCATTTGATAAGTCCCTTATCAGAAATAAACTTGCAATGGAACTTGGAAAAGAATTGGGAATGGTGGCAACACCGGAGGAACATTATGCAGACCTATACATTAACGGACAGCTTAAGGGAACATATCTGGTAAGTGAGCCGGCAGACAATGGAAGATCAGGAGTTTCTTATGATGAAACAAATGATAAGGAAATGATGTTTGAGTTAGAGGCTGACAGAGAAGAAGCAGGAGCTACATATTATACAACAAATCTTGGTGTGAGATTCGTAGTGGAGGATCCGGAAGGCTTAGGAACAGACACTGCTAAGTATTCAAACTGGGTGAACACATTATCAGCTTTTGAAACGGCATTAACCGATACGTCTTCAGACAAAATGTTAGACTGTATAAATGTAGATTCATTTGTGGATATGTATATTGTAAATGAATTATTTAACACGGTTGATTTTGGTTACAGTTCAGTTAAGTTCTATACAAAGGAAGATGCAAAGGGAAATACAATTATATATGCAGGACCTTTGTGGGATTTTGATTTGTCATCAGGAAATTCATCTGTGGAAGAATGTAGAAAGACAGATGCTTTCAGATGTCAGCAGGTAAATACGTGGTTTGGATACTTAATGAAGAATAGTACCTTTAAAAATAAGGTTATTTCAAAATTTAGGTCAATGCAGCCACAGATTCAGAATCTTTACAGCGAAAATTCTTTAGGAATTAGCAGAATAAATGCTAACTTGAATTATATGGGAAAATCAAAAGACAGAAACTATTCGGCAATAAGTGAAGGCGGTGCAGGCTGGAGCCAATCAACACCGGATTCGGCTGAATACAAATATTACCCATATGGATATAGTACATTGTCACCATACATTAATTATACATATGATGAACATGTTGAATATCTCACTAACTGGTTAGAAACAAGAAATAAATGGATGTGCAGCCAGTGGAATATTAATTATGATACGGCGGGAAGTGAAACAATCAGTACAGACATTGATATTACAGGATATCAGATGACCTCTTCATTAAACGGCATAGCAGGAAATATGGGTATGCGTGTTGTATATGAGGTAGAGCCTACAGTTAATGGAAAGAAAGTTTCCGAAAAAGGACTTATTTACGGACTGGTTTATGGAAACAATCCAATAAGTGAATCAGATTTAACATATGATTCATCCAGCGATTACGTAAAGAGATATATGGCTACCGATGCAGGAAAGTCAAGTGTTCAGTTAGGAGATTCCAAAACAGCATCATACTATGTAATGACAATGAGCTGTGATGCAGGAGATGGAACAGATAATGTAACAGCTAATGCATTTACTGCTAAATACTATGTAAGAGCATATGCAAAGTTAGCAGATGGCTCCATAGTTTACAGTAATGTGGATTCATATACTGTATACGATATTGCAGATTATATTTATCAGAATCAGTTAGTAAGTAACAAGTCTTCATATGACTACTTATATACTAAAATATTGAAATATGTAAACAGCAGTTATAAAGAGGGAGATTATGACTGGGGAAACATAGTGGTAAAATAAAAGACACGCAAATAGTACATAAAGAGCTAAATACAAAGAAGGGTATTTGGCTCTTTCAAAATAAAAAAGGAGGTACAAAATGAATAAGTTTAAAAAATTTATTTCATTATTGCTTGTTGCAACCATGATTGTTACATTTTGCCCCGATGTTAGCATAGGACAAAGTGTTGAAGTAAAAGCCGCAACTTCAGGAATAACTAATGGCGCAACTTACACAATTGTATCTGCATATAATGGAAAGGCAATAACTCAGACTGACCTTTCAACATTTTATGCAAATTGCGTAGTTTGGAATACAGAAGCAATGAGTAATTTAGCAAGATGGACATTAAAGGAAACGGGAGATTATTACAATATTACCAATGCAGTATCCGGTAAGAGCATAAAAATAACCGGAAAAAATAATGGGGATAATATGGATTTAAACGGTAATGATAATTCTGATAACTACAGATGGAAACTGGTGCCTATTACATCAGGAACCTATGCAGGATGTTACTATATTGTTTCAGCGGTAAAGAATGATAGCGGTGAGGAAGAATATGCTGAAATTATTAGTGACGATGACAAAAAGAATACCGACGGTGCCCAGGTGAGACTATGGACAAAGTCAAAAAGCGTAGATTATGAGCCACGTCAGATATGGAGAATCCAGAAAAGTGACGTGGAGGATGCAACCTTTACAGAGGCAATGGCTGATAAGGCATTAGAGGCATTTAAAAATAAGTATTATGTAAAAAATTCAACCACAGGATATAACAGTTTAGGTGGCGGTTTCTGGGGAATTGCCGAAGTTATGGAAGCTATGCTTGATGGTTATGAAACTACAGGTAAATCTATTTATAAAGAAATGTTTCAAAATACATATAAAGATTTCATAGTAAGAAACGGAGATTACTGGTCAAATAATGATTTTAATGATGATATAGCCTGGGCTGTACTTGATTCAGTAAGAGCATATTTATTATTTGGTGATCAGAGTTACTTAGATATTGCAAAGAAAAACTGGGACTTTATGTATAAAAGAGGAACAGAAGGAAGAACAGACGGAATGATCAGATGGTCTCATGAAAATGGTAGAGGCGACGGAACATTGTCATGCATTAACGGACCTGCAACAGTAGGTGCATGTTATCTTGCAATTGCAACAGGTGATGAAAGTTACTATACCAAGGCAAAAAGAGTATTTGATGCATGGAGAAACAGTTCATTGTATGTAAGAGAAGGTGATGATGCAGGACATGTATGGGATGGTGCAGAAAACGCCTGGCGTTCTACTTATAATCAGGGAACTTTCCTTGGAGCAGCAATCATGCTTTATGAAAAATATGGAACACAGCAGTATTATGATGATGCATGCAATGTCATGGCAAATACAGTAAAAAACTTATGCTATAACAATATTTTAAAAGAAGAGAATACAAATTCAGGTGACCTTTCAGGTATGAGAGGAATTCTCATGAGGTATATGAGAAAATTCATTGTAGATTTTAATAAGGGTGAGTATCTTTCATTCTTTAAGGACAATGCAAAGGTAGCATGGATGAATAGTAATTCAAAGGGAATTATGCAGTGTTCATGGCAGAAAAAGGCAGCAGAAGATGCTACATGGGATTCTTTTGCAGCATATAATGCTATTTCACTTATGGCAAATATTCCTACATATGCAGATAGTTTAGAGAGAGATGCATATTCAAATATTGAAGCGGAAGATTTGGATTACTGTAAGGGACTTATTTCAGAAAATTCCGGCGGAACAAGTGGTGGCAGAAGTTTAGGAGGCGTAATGAACGGAAACTATGCTGCTTACTATAACATTGATTTTGGAGATACAGGAGCATCAAAGCTGACTTTCAGGTATTCAAGAAAAACCGAAACAGAAGGTGCAAATGGAACCATTGAATTTAGACTGGGAAGTACAACAGGTCCTCTTATAGCAAAGGCAAGTATTGAAAATACGGGAACATGGCAGAATTGGAAAGAAGTCACAATTGATACGGCACGTATTACAGGAGTACAAAATGTATATGTAGTATTTAAGGCGAATACTACTCATGTTTGCAATTTTGACTATTTTAAATTTACAAAGGCAACAAATGATGACCAGGGATACTTTTTCTTAAAGTCAGATTCATCTAATCAGTATGCAAAGTGTAAAAATGGAAGCAGCGATACAACAATTGTGGCATCCAGCGACAACAGAGATGAATGGGAACAGTTTAAGATAATTAAGAACAGTGACGGAACAGTTTCCTTTAAGTCATTAATATCCGGAAAATATATATGCATGGTAAGTGAAGGTTCGTATCTTACTGCAAGTACATCAGCAATTTATAACGGAGAAAAGTTCGTTATAGAAAGATATGCATCAGATACAAGTAAGAGTAAACAGTTTGCCATTAAATCCATTGCCAATGGAAAATATCTGGCAGTTGATCCAAGTGGAGATAAGGCAATTCTTTCAACTTCCAACAGTATAGGTGGTTCATGGGAGACATTCCATATGGAAACTGTAAACGGTGAATGGATAGTACCGGATGGAACTACTTTGGCAGACAGCGCATATAAAGATGCATTCTCAAAAATAGAAGCTGAGAAAACAGACGATTTCAACGGAACAATTAATTATGATACATACCTTGGAAATACCAATGATGGAGAGTGGGCAAGATACGATAGTGTAAGATTTACTAAAACTGCAAAGAGCATCATAATGAGATATTCAGTAAGAGGTAAGATTGCTACCGGAAAGGTTTCATTGTATTTAGACAGTTTAGACGGAACACCTGTCGGTGAATTTTATCTTACAGAAACAGCTGAGGACAGTTGGGATGCATATGTTGAAAAACAGTTTGCGCTGAAAACTGAAATAAGCGCCGGAGTACATAATGTATATCTTAAGTTTACACCGGACAGTGGAAAGACATATGTAGGAAATATTGACTATTTCTTATTTAGCGATGAAGCTTATGTGGAACCGACTATGGAAAGTGGAAGCATTAAAATAGAAGGATATCAGATAAGTGCTACCCGCAAAGGCAGCAGGGTTGTTGGTTCAGTAGAACCGACAATAGACGGAAAGAATGTTGTAGGATGGGGATTAATTTACGGAGTAAATAAAGCAGGTGAAAACACCTTTAATATCTCTGATAATGATATGCGTGTAAACAGTGACAGTAAGTATGTTGCAGCTTTAGATTCCACATCACAGGGAACAACAGATACTGTATTTGGAAGCTCAGACACAGCTACATATTTTGTAAGGACAACGTTATTTGGTTCATTTACTTCGGTAGAGTATTCGGCAGAATACAAAATCAGAGCCTATGCAAAATTGTCAGACGGAACTTACAGATACAGCACTGTTAAGAGTTATTCAGTATATGATATTGCAGATGTTTTGTATAAGAATGTTAAGATGAATACAATCACTGCACATGAGTATCTTTACAACAGCATTTTGAAAGTTGTAAATCCAAATTATGCTGAGGTTGATTACAGCTGGGGAAATGATTTAGTAGGAACAAATTAAAATTTAATATAATTTAATGAAGCTGCCATACGGGATAATATTAAATTCGGTATGGCAGTTTTTTTCGTTTTGGGTTTACAGGTTTTTGTAATAAAGTTGAACGTTAAACCTAAAAAGTGAATAAAAACACATAAAAAAAGGACACCTGAAATAAAAAAATGTCACTCTAAATGATAAAGAATTAAGTTTATAATTAACGTGTATAAATGTTTGCCATAGGCAGATAACAAATTTGGATCATTAAAGGAGGGAAAAAGGTGAAAGGATTAAAAAGGGTAAAAACATTTTTAACGTTGTTCCTTTCAGTCTGTATGGTATTCACATCAGTAACACCAACAGATTTAACTAAAGTCTTTGCAGAAAATGTAAAGACCACAGTGTATTTTTATAATGCATCAAATTGGAGTGGAGTAGGAATACATGGGTTCAATGACGATGTAAAGGGTCAGTACACAGGAGACTGGAACACGACATTTATGGAAAAGGAAGGAGATACAGGCTGGTATAAATATGAAATTAATGCAGATGTATCTAAAAATTACATTGATGTTATATTCTTTGATAAGGGTGCCCCGCAAGAGGATAATGCTACACATAGAAGCCGATGTAAGGTAAATGACAGAGAGTATGTTTATTTTTCCATGAATGGTGCCAAGTATTGTTCTAAGCTTGCAGCAGAGGTGGCTTTAGGAAAGGTAGATAGTTCCAAGGTTAAGAATGCTTTTTCAGGAACAAAAATAGCAGGTAATGTTATTGAGGCAGAGGACCATGACGATAAACATGCAGATATTGAGAAAGAAACAAACACAAGTTACGGTCAAAGTGGTACAGGAAATATAGGCCATGTAAATGACGGAACCTGGACTATGTATAATGTTAACTTTAACCGTGCAGCTTCAAAGTTTACAATAAGATATTCTGCAAAAAATGGAAAGGCAGGGGGAACTGTCAATGTATATTTAGACAGTATGGACAGCACACCTGTGGCAACTGTTGAAACAACAGAGACAGGCTCAGAATGGAGTAATTTTGTATATAAAACAGTAGATGCCAACATACCGTCAGGTATTCATCAGGTGTACCTTAAATATTCTACATCTAAGGACTGGTGTGCTAATGTAGATTGTTTTTATTTTGAATCACCTTATGTGGATGCAGTAGGAACTCATGAAATAGAAAATGCTCATGAGACAATTTTAGGTCCGGCTAATGGCAGAGAAGTAAGTAGTAGTGGTAATTTCTCAAATGGAGCAGCCATTGGAGGTTTAAACACATGGGAGGCAGATGGCAGAGCCTACACTACCACATATGTTAATGCCAAAAATGCAGGTACATACACATTAAAATTAAAGTATTCATTAGAATGTGGAAAGGACACAAGAATTGATTATAGGATAAATGGTGATACTGACAGAGATTGGAGATCATGGACTTTAAAAGACCACAGTTCTTCATGGGATGAGGTAAAGGAATTTACAACTACGGTTTCACTTAAAAAGGGAATAAATGCCATTGATATTACAGGAGCCGTTAATACCGGTACTGATTGGAAATGGGTACGTTTAGATAACTTTGAACTTTCATATGTTTCTGAAGATAAATATAGCAAAAAAGCTTTCAGTTCAAGGGAAAATGTAGAATTAAACGGAGTACAGTTAGATGCAGGCCCTAAATCTTCAGGTGATATTGGAGGAAATGAAGGGGGAAAACTTACAGGTATAAATAAAGAAGGGTATGCAGAATATGATGTATATTTTGACAGAAAGGCATCAGGAGTAACCCTGTCATATTCTGTTGCAAAAGATTGTGGTGGAACTGTTGAAATGTATGTGGATTCCATGAGTGGAGCACCGGTTACAACCTTTGACTGTAACGGCACTACAGGAGGTTGGAGCGCTTATGTAACCAAAACGGTGGATGTAAATATACCTGATGGAAACCATAAAATTTACTTTAAGGTAATACCTAGAATTGCCAACAGTTTTTCAGTAAACTTGGGATGGTTTAAGTTTGCATATACTCCGGAAGAAATGAATATAAGACATGAAGCAGAAAATGCCCATGCATATACTAAAGGTTCGGCATCAGGTGAATATAGCCTTGAAGTATTTTCAAATTATTCAGGAAAAACAGCTATAGGTGGCATGAATACATGGCCAAATGACGGACGTGCATATCTTACACAGTATGTAAATGTAAAAGAAGATGGTTGTTATAACATAGTTGTGGGATACGCAAATGGCGGAGACTACGATACCAACATTGATGTTCGTGTAAACAGTTCTGATGATAGTGCATGGAAAAGTATTTCTGCACCAAAGACAGGTGGCTGGAACAGTGTAGATGAAATAAAAGCAACTGTAGAATTAAAAGCAGGAGTTAATTATATTGATATTACCGGTGCTTCAAATATCTTGTACAACAAAGATAATGCATGGCAGCAGGTAAATATTGATTACTTTGACATAGAGGATGCCAACATTGCCAAAGGGAAAAAGGCATACGCTGAAAGTGAACAAAAAGAGGGCGAAACAGTTTATCCGGCAGATAATGCAGTTGATGGAGACAATTCTACAAGATGGGCAAATGCTAACGACGGCGGATGGATTTATGTAGATTTAGAAAGCCTTTATGAAATAGAACGTGTAGAGGTATTGTTTGAAACAGCATATGCAAAGAGTTTTGAAATACAGACTTCAAAGGATGGAAAAACATGGGTTACATCAAAAACAGTTTCATCGGGGGATTTTATAGGGGATAAAAATATTAAAAATGACGGGACTTATAATGGAAAAGTATTGTACACATCAAAAGACACATGCCTTGGAAAGGCAAGATATGTAAGAATTAAAGCTAATGAAATGAATTCTTATCATAAGAAAATGTCTATATATGAGTTAAAGGTATATGGTACAAAAGTTCCGGGTTATCTGACGGATGTGGCAGTGAATAAGGATATAATATGTGATAGTGCAAGTACCGTAAATCCTGCAAAGTATGCTACAGATGGAAAAGATACAACTAAATGGACAGCAGGCAGCACACACCCTGAATATACAATTGATTTAGGCAGAGAATATGGATTACGCAGTATAGATTTAAAGTATTCTAATGCTTATGCTAAGTCATTTAAAATTGCAACATCTAATGATGGAACAAAATGGACGGATTTAAAAAATGCTTCTCAGTGGACTGAGCCGGGTAGTGCATCAGGATTAGATGGAGACAAGATATTAGGATATAGTTTTCATTTTGATGAGGTTAAAGCACGGTATGTTAAACTGTACGTTGATGAATGTGCAGACACCTCCCTTGGAATATCATTATATGAATTTGAAGTTTGGGCTAAGGATAATCAGAAGTCTGATTATTGGAATGAAGTAGGCAGCAAATCCCTTGGTGTTTACCCTGTATCAAAATTACAGGATACAAAATACGAAAATTCAGTAAGTGATACATATCCTTTAGGCGTTATAGATTCATCCCTTGTAACAGGAGATATCCTGTTATCAGGTGACACATATGAGGTTGTGTATGATTCAGGCAACAGAAATGTGTTCTTCTATGTTAATCCAAGAGACATAAACGTGGATTACGACAAGCAGGAAGTATTCTGGTCTAATGGTAATAGCGGAGCATCTCTGTGGGGAGCTGACAACCACGATGAAAATATTGCAAAATATATTGCAAAACAACAGGCAACGGTACAATATCAGTTACCGGAAAATTTGGATTTTGGTGACAGTGATTATGTAACTACACAGATTGGATGCAGAATATATAATCGTTCGGATATTGGAACTGACGGATATCCTGTAAGTGGAGCAAAACCGGTATTTTCAATAAAATTTAATCTTAAAATACTAAACTCCCATGGAATTTACATTGAGGATTCAATTATGAAAAATGGTACCCTTAATGTAAAGAATGCAGGTTCAGATACAACTTATTTATGGGAAAAAAGTGAAGATGGTAAAAATTGGCAGACAGTAACAGAAAAGATGTACAGGTTATAAGTAATAATGGAGCGAGGGTAAATGTTGCTGATGACTTAGGTGGAGGATACTACTATAGAGTTAAAGCCGAAAATGGCAAGTGGTCACAGCCTTATCATGTTCAGTATTATAACGATGTTCAAAACGGTGATTTTGAGTTTCCTGCAATGTTTTCATATGATGAGGAAACAGATAAGTCAATGGATGCAAGATTCCCATATAACTCAAATGGTGATGAACAGCAGTATCCTAACGGATTTGACGGATTATTCTGGAAAACAACAGGACCGGGATATTACAACACTCATAACAACCATAAAACAACTCATGATATTGAAATTGTAAATGGAAGAAACTTAAGAACTGACCGTGAGGCAAATCAGCAGGGAGGATTCTCAGTTTCACAAAAAGATATGTATGGTGATAATTCCCATGGCGACCAGTTTGCAGAATTAAACTGCGAGGAGCAGGGAGCATTATATCAGGATATACTTACAACACCGGGTTCAGAATGTTACTGGGATTTAGACCATGCAGCAAGAATGGTATCAAATGGAGCAACAAACTCCATGCTTGTTGTGGCAATGTCTACTAATGATGCCTTAAATTACACAAAGGATACTGAAATTGAAAAAATTGTTACTGCTGCTACAAATCAGGGAGTTACAGATGCAGTATCAACTGAATACGAGAATGGAAAGGTAATTACTTTAGATAATGGAATACAGGCAACAGTTTGGAAAGTTACCAGCACTACTATAGCAGGTGAGTGGAAACATAATAGTGGTAAATATACAGTACCTGTTGCTGACAAGAACTATTTAACAAGATTTTTCTTTGTATCTATTGATGGTACAAACGGAGACAGAACAATAGGTAACCTTCTTGATAATGTAACTTTTGAACAGAAGAAGCAGTATAAGATTAAGTATGTTGTAAACGGGAAAGAGGTATATACAACAACAGGTATTGTTAACCCTTATGACAGAGTGGACATACCGGATACTCTTCCGGAAGATGTTAAGGATAGTGATGGAAATCACATTGATCTTTCAGAATACACGTTAAAAGAAAGCAACATATTAAAATACAAGAGGGATTCAGAAGGAAACATTATATATGATGGAACAACTCCTCGTACGGAAGAAAAGGGATATTACATTGATAATAATGACAGAAGATTTACTGTAGCGTATGACCATGATACATTAATTCTTTACTATCAAAGTGGAATAGTTACCCTTACCAAAAGAGTGGAGGGACTGACGGAAATACCTGATGATTATAAGGTAAAACTTACCGTAAAAGATGGAGATACTGAAAAGTATTCAAAGACTTTTGCAAAAAGTGATTTTACTGCAATTGATAATGCAGACGGTGAGACATCAGATAGTTTCTTTGCAACAGTTTCTTTTGAGACAGCAGGTGTTTTAGATTCAGGAAAGACATATACGGTAACAGAAGAAGAGGTTAAACCGATGATTGGAACTTCATTCTATCTTTCACAGGTAACAGCCGGAAAAACAGTGAATAGTGTTCCTGTTTCTAAATTATCAGAAACCTCTGTTTCATATAGTGATACAGCTTTTAAATATCAGTCAAATACTGATAACAGCGAGTTATTTGTAAATACATATAAGCCAACCCACAAGGTAACCATTGAGAAGAAGGTTGCAGGAAATATGGGGGAACAGGAAAAGCTATCAAAGAGTTTTAGCTTTACGGCAGGTATTGCATTAGGAATGGAAAGCGTAAATGCTGTATTGTGTACAGATACTTCTGTTACAAACAGTGAAAAAGGAAAGTATAAATTTAGCTTGAAAGATGGAGAAAGTATTTCATTTATTGTATATGATGGATGTGCCATAACAGTTACTGAAAAGAAAGAGGAATGGTATTCTACTACTTATACAGTGGGTGGAGTGGATACTTCAATAAATAAAGAAGCTAAGGTTGAAGATAATTTCGACCCATTCGTGACAACAAATGCAATTAATAAAGATGTAAATATCTTATGTACAAACACAAGTGAAGACTTAGGTGATGTAGAAGTACAGGGATATCAGATGAACGTCAGCAACGCAAAGGGAGCACCGGCTGAGTTCTCGCCATCATTCAGAGTTGTTTGCCGTGTAAGCAAAAATACAATTAAGAGAAGAAAAGTTGTAAAGGCAGGAGTTATTTTTGGAACAGCCAAAGCAGTGGGAACAGGAGCAGATGCAGTTAAGAATCTGACAATTCCTACATCTTCAAATCTGAACAATGACGGAACGGCAGGAGCAGAAAAGGACGGTGTTGATGGAAAAATAAAGGATAATATATATTATCACGAAGAGACCACAGGTGGATATTATGGAGACTGGACAACAAGGGAGGATGATCCACATCCATATACACATTGGAATTATTATGCTCTTACTTTCTATGCTACATCCTATATGTATGGAATGTTGACACAGAATTTAACATACCGTGCATATGCAGTTGTAGAGGGAACGGCAGATAATTATGATTATCAGGAAAATGGTAAATACTATAAGTATGAGTATGGCAATGACATATATACAATTAATATGTACGAAATTGCCCGGAACCTTTATGAGAATCAGAAAATGAGTACACAGACTGCTCATAACTATCTGTACAATAACGTTCTTAACATAGTAAATATGGACAAAAACAGATTAAATATTGCCAATGCCATGATGGTTAAACTTAATATTAAATCTAAAGATCATAATTATAATCTTGTAAATGCATGCTACAAAAGTATGTATGATTATGTACATTGTCTTGGAGGATATAAGTATAGTCAGAGGGAAAGTTCAGTGCCAAATAAAGATTTTGCCATGAAGAAGTACAATATAGACGGAAGTATTAGTGAATATAATAAAGATCTTCTTGACAGGTTAAATACGGCTTCAGGCACAAATTATGATACTCTGTCCCAGTGGATTTACTACGAAGTTGAAAAAACAGAGGTAAACAAATCACCGGGCAGCTACTATACAGGATACTACAGAATGTCACAATATTCCTGGAACAACGGAATAATAACAGATTATGATGTGGATGAAGAGTAATCAGATACGGAGGTAGTAAAAATGAGAAAATTATACGAAACACCTGAAATCCTGGTTACCAAGTTTGATGTTAATAAAAGGGTTATGTTGGAATTAGAAACAGGAAACGAAAAGCCGGGAGACAAATGGAATGCCGGAGTGGATATAATAAGTGGTAATTACGATAATCCGGACTTAGATTTGCTTGGTTAGTGTGGTTTTTAGCATATAAGGCGTATAGGAAAGTGAGATAAATATGAAAGTAATATATAAAAAAATAATTGCATTTATCTGTGTGCTATCAATGATTGTATCAACTTTTGCAATGAATCCCGGTACTGTAAGTGCAGGTACTGATGAAGACGGATTCACTCAGCTTTCAACAACAGAAAACGTTGATCAGGCATTGGGAAAATGGTCAAAGATATATAAGGCAAGTACATGGGCACAGCCTACAGATGTATCCATAAAAGGAGAGGGAACTTCTTTTGATGATTTAGCAATCAAAATTAACTCCTCCAATGGGGCTACAACAGGTGAGGAAAGGTGGGCAATACAGGCACACTATCCTGTGTCAGGACTTGACCCGGCAAAAACATATAAATGTACCATAAAGTACACATCAACAAAGGCAGGAAATATGTTATATAAACCTGACGGAATGGCAGGTAGGAATGACAAGATTTGTCCGGCAGTTGAAGGTGAAAACACTATAACAGATACAATTACGGGAGTGACAGGTTTTACGGCGGTGTTTGCATTATGTGGCATGCCGGCAGGATGTATAGTGGATTTTACATCTATATCGGTTGTAGAAGAAAATGAAGAAACAACTACAGCTTCGGAACCGGTTACAATGCCGGAAATTAAAGACGGAACAGAATTGCTTAAGGACACGGAATTTGAGGAAGGCAAAGTTACTCATTGGGATGAATATGGTGGAAATAAATACACTAATCAGGGCAATGGAAAGTTAAAAGTTGAAATCCCGGCTTATGAAAGTGGTGATAACTGGGCAACACAGTTAGTTCAGAAGAATATTCAGTTGTATGAAGGTAAATGGTATGTGGCGCAATTTAAAATCACTTCTGATGTGGATAAGTCATTTCAGCTTTTGATTCAGAGTGATGGAAACAATGGTGGTGACTGGACAAAATTTGCTGAGGAGGATGTTGATGTTTCGGCAGGGGAAACTAAAACAGTTCAGATACAGTTTCAGGCAAATCAGAGCACAGCAGCTAATGTATTGTACGGAATAATGATGGGTTACATTAATGGTGCCAGTAAAGCAGCCAATGTTACAATTGAGAATGTAAGCCTTAAAGTGTATAACGATGAACAGCAAATTAGCGGAACACAAACTGTTTTACTTACCAGTAATGATGTTTCAGTATCAGGCTTTCAGATGAAAACCAACTGGTCTGAGGAAGATGAAAATCAGGGATTAGTGGGATTTAGAACAGTATGTAAGGCACCAAACACTGGCGGTAAGATTACAGTTGGAAAGGTTTCCTACACAGTTGCTAAATTTGGAACTCTTTATACAATAGAGCCGGACAAGAATATTCCTGAAGGAACATCCTTTACAGCTTCAGGAACATTATTAAAAAGTTACAATTTAAATGATGAAACAGCAGAAACTGTTAATCCTTTTACTCTTGCAGCTACAGCTACGGAAAATGCCATTAAGGAGAAGGACGATACATATTCATCATATGTACAGACAATGCAGGATACAATTGCTAACCTTCACCCGGGAAATAAAATACATGTAAGAGCTTTTGTGGTAACAACAGGTGGAACAATAATTTACAGTACAAAATCTGTTTCTACATGTATTGCAAGGGTGGCATCATACATGTATCAAAAGAGTCTGGCATCTAATTACAGAGGCCATGAATATCTTTATAAAAGTATTCTAAACGTAGCACAGTTTGTTCCGGCAGAAAAGTATACGGGATATTTTACAACTAAAGGTAATCCATATTACAGAGATTCTAAGGTTGTGTATGGATGGAATGACAATCTGTATACACCGGATGGTGACGATTATATGAATATAAAACCGGATGTATTTTTGGGAAAAGACTATCTAAGTGCTACTACAGGCTATAGTGGTGATCCGGCTAGTGTAAATAAAAATACCAGAGGTGGGGTTATAAGCATTTCAGGTGTTAAATATGATAATGGTATTTCCACAAATGCCAACGGTTATTTTGAATATAACGTTCCTAAGAATGCAAAATACTTTATGGGAATTGCAGGTATAGATGATAGTGTGGTAAGTGATGCTAACTATGGCAAGGCATCAGTTAAATGTGAAGTATCTTTTGACGGTTTTACTGCAATAACTACAGGTGTATTAACCTACGGAAAGTCACAATACATTAAAGTGGAAGTTCCACAGGGTGCCACTAAGGTGACAATTAAATTTAATGATGCAGGAGATGGAATCACCTGCGACAGAGCTTCCATGGGAAATGCCGGATGGTTGGTTGATAAAAACTATTAGGAGGAAACTACTACATATACTAATTGGGTAAATACTCTTACAAATTTTGAAACATCACTGAAAAATACATCTTCAGATGACGCTCTTAAATATATTGATACAGATTCCTTTGTGGATATGTATATAGTTAATGAGTTGTTTAAAACCGTGGATTTTGGCTATAGTTCAGTTAAATTCTATACGAAAAAGGATTCATCAGGAAATGAATGGATATGTTCTCAGTGGTATATAAACTAAAAAGTTAAAAAGAAAGCGCATTGGACTTTTACGAGGCCGGTGCGTTTTTTTGATTTAAAAAGCCAAAAACTAAAAATGTTTCCGACGAGTTGCCGCTGACCGAAGGGAGGGGGCGGTACATGGTATGATAGGAGAATGATATTATGAAACGTAATAAATATGAGACGTAATAAATATGAAACACCGGAAATTGTTGTCAATAGATTTGATGTTAATACAAGAACCATGGTAGATATAATTGATGGTGATGTTGTTACAGAATCAGATCAGGATTTGTCAATTCCGGAAGTTACCACATTACCTAACTTACCACATTTAGGTGGAGGAATGTAATAAACTAAAATATTTTAGTGATATATAATATATAACAGGCAATTAGATTACGCATCGATGTTTTTATTAATGTCGGTGCGTAATTTGTAAAAACAGGATTTATGAAAGGATAAAGTATGTTAAAGAAAGCGGGAAATATTTTTATTATATTAGCATTTATTGCTTTAGGTGGAATTATGGGAAATTGTGTAAAGGCAGAGGAAACCCTTATAAGCTCTAAAGTAGGAATAACCGGTTTTCAAATAAGAATGTCTAACAATACAGATGAGTTAAACATTGCTTTCAGGGTAGTGGGAAATGCACCGAACAAGGGAAGTATTATAACTTTAAACGGTGTGGATTACAAAGTAAAGGAATATGGAACCATATACACACTTGACCCTAATACAACAGGCTACGAAAGTAAAGATAAGTTAAATAATACATATACATTACTTGACCCTACGGATTATTCATCCCTTAATATGGGCTTTAGGTACAGAGGAATAAAAAAATATAATTTTAATGGAAATAATTTAAGTCCTACATTTGGGTATATGGAGGAAAAAGGAATAGCCATAAACTGGAATATTGATGATAAAGAAAATACATATTATGTGCGTACAATGGAAATGATGAATGATTTTGTGGCTAACAGTATTCATATAAGAACCTTTGTTACGGCAGAATATAATACCGATGGCGAAGCTAAAACAGCTATTATATACAGCGAAAACGTACGTTCCGTATCAGTGGCACAAATAGCAAATTATTTCTATTTAAATAACATGGCAAATAATCAAAATCAGCATAATTACATATACAATAACATACTTCATAATACGGAAGTTTTAAGCAGGAAAAATCCTTATTATTTAAAGCAACCTGTGGAATATGGCTGGAATGGGGGAGTTGTAAATCCTTAAGGGGAAAAATAATAAGAAACTTGACATAGAATGAAATCTGGTATAGTATTATTATACGCAATGCGTGCAACGAGGGAGTATTATGAATATAGAGATAGAGCTGTTAGAGCTAAGAAAAAATATGGGAATGAATCGCAGACAGTTTGCAGAGTACTTTGGAATACCATATCGGACAGTGCAGGATTGGGAATTAGGAAATAGAAAAATGCCAGAGTATTTATTAAGATTAATAGAATACAAAGCTAAAGTAGAAAAGATGCTATAACATCAAGGTATTAGTAGCAATCATGTATATGTGAAAACATGGTTGTTAATTGACTCAGTACTGTATCTTGATATATAATAAACATGGATAGGTCACGTTACTTATCTTATGGATAATTCCATAAAAAGAGGTGAGTCCTACCGATAAGTGGAAACTATAAAAGAGGTGAGTCCTACCGATAAGTGGAAACTATTTTGAGGCTACGTATTTTACGTAGCCTCCTGTTGTAGAAGGGAATATATTATGAGACAGGAACGTCTTACGTTGTATAAAATAGATTTGAAATATATAAGAAATTTAGCCAAGGTAGATGACAGAGTAATGTCAATATCACCACAAATTAATAAATGTATGAGACCGTTTGTAGGAATTGTTATTGTTTGTAACGATAAAAGATATTGCATTCCATTAAGTTCGCCTAAAAATAAACATAAAGATATGAAAAACAGTGTAGATTTTATGAAAATATATGATGGAGATAAATTGATTGGGGTGTTGAATTTTAATAATATGATTCCGGTTAATGAGAAAGTTATTGTACCATTGGATATGAAAATAAGGTCGGGTGATACAGCACCGATAAAATATTATAAAGTTTTGTGCTCTAAACAGTTGAAGTGGTGTCAGCAACATCAGGAAAACATAATACATAGAGCAAACAGGTTATATAATTTAATTACAAGTGGAAACGCTTCACACGATTTGAAAAAACGATGCTGTGATTTTAACAAGTTAGAAAAAACTCTTACAAAAATGGAAAGCAAAAATTATTAAGCATTATATAATAAATTATATTACTATATGGTTGACAACCATCAAACTTTATCATAAAATAAAATTTGATATATGAATAAAAAAGACTTTGATAGAGACAGTAATGTATCAGTAAAAATCAAAGAGAGTCCGTTGATGGTGAGAGCGGATATGAGTAGCTGATATATGAAAATCACTCTGGAGTTGCAACCCGAAGTATTTTCGTAGGCGTTGACGGTATCCTCCGTTAAAGGGAGCACATATAAAGGGTTATTCCGAGTATGCTGTTAAAGGTGGTTAAACGAAAATTACAGGCTTTCGTCCTTTGCAGGACGGAAGCCTTTTACGCGTTGGCAATGAGCCTTGCTCCACAGAATAAATAATCAAGGCATATGCTTGCATAATGCCCTGATTATTTATTCTGTGGAATAGGGCGAAGCCCCAGGCGAAATAGACCGAAGATCTATGAGTACGCAAGGCTCAATGCCGAAACCAAGCAAAGCTGACCATTACGGTCTTATGCAAAATAGAAATGAAAGGAGTACAAAATGTACAAGAAAGTATCAACCAATCTTAACTTTGTTGAGAGGGAGAAACAGACAGAGAAGTTCTGGAGAGATAATGAGATTTTCAAGAAGAGTATGGATAGCCGTAAGGAAGGAGAAACATATACATTCTATGACGGACCTCCTACAGCTAACGGAAAACCACATATCGGTCACGTATTAACACGTGTTATTAAAGATATGATTCCACGTTACCAGACTATGAAGGGGCATATGGTACCACGAAAAGCCGGATGGGATACCCATGGATTGCCGGTAGAATTAGAAGTAGAAAAGAAACTTGGACTTAACGGAAAAGAACAGATTGAAGAATACGGAATGGAACCTTTCATTAAACAGTGTAAGGAATCCGTTTGGAAATATAAAGGCATGTGGGAAGACTTCTCAGGAACAGTTGGTTTCTGGGCAGATATGGATAACCCATATGTAACATATGATGACAATTTTATTGAGTCAGAATGGTGGGCTCTTAAAACTATCTGGGATAAAAAATTATTATATAAAGGATTTAAAATCGTTCCTTATTGTCCTAGATGTGGAACACCTCTTTCATCACAGGAAGTGGCACAGGGATATAAGAGTGTTAAGGAGCGTTCAGCAATAGTAAGGTTCAAGGTGGTAGGAGAGGATGCTTATTTCCTTGCATGGACAACAACACCTTGGACACTTCCATCTAACGTTGCATTGTGTGTAAACCCTAACGACACATATATTAAGGTTAAGGCTAATGACGGTCACACATATTATATTGCAGAAGCTTTAGCAGATAACGTACTTGGAAAATTAGCTACAGATGATGCACCGGCATACGAAGTTCTTGAAACTATGAAGGGTGCTGATTTAGAAAGAAAAGAATACGAGCCATTATATGATTGCGCTAAGCAGGTGGCAGACAAGCAGAGAAAGAAAGGCTTCTATGTAACATGTGACACATACGTTACAATGAGTGATGGTACAGGAATTGTTCATATTGCACCGGCATTTGGTGAGGATGATGCCAATGTAGGACGTAAATACGAACTGCCATTTGTACAGTTTGTAAATGATAAGGGTGAAATGACAGAAGAGACACCTTTTGCAGGTCTGTTTGTTAAAAAAGCAGACCCTGAGGTTTTAAAAGACCTTGATGCTAAGGGACAGCTTTTTGATGCACCTAAATTTGAACATGATTATCCACACTGTTGGAGATGTGATACACCACTTATTTACTATGCAAGAGAATCATGGTTTATTAAGATGACAGCAGTTAAAGATGATTTAGTTGCAAATAATAATACAGTTAACTGGATTCCAAAATCAATTGGAGAAGGACGTTTTGGAAACTGGCTTGAAAATGTTCAGGATTGGGGTATTTCAAGAAACCGTTATTGGGGTACACCACTTAATATTTGGGAATGCTGTGACTGCGGATGTCAGGAATCAATTGGTAGCAGGGCAGAGTTAGCAGAAAAAAGTGGAAATCCGGATGACGCAAAGGTTGAACTTCACAGACCATATATAGATAAGGTTACTTTTAAGTGCAAAGAATGTGGCGGCACAATGAAGAGAGTACCGGAAGTTATTGACTGTTGGTTTGACAGTGGTGCAATGCCATTTGCACAGCATCATTATCCGTTTGAAAATAAGGAATTATTTGAACAGCAGTTCCCGGCAGACTTTATTTCAGAGGCTGTAGACCAGACAAGAGGATGGTTCTATTCACTTATGGCAGAGTCAACATTGTTATTTAACAAGGCTCCATACAAAAACGTAATTGTTTTAGGACATGTTCAGGATGAAAACGGTCAGAAGATGAGTAAGTCAAAGGGGAACGCAGTTGATCCTTTTGAGGCATTAGAAAAATATGGCGCAGATGCAATCAGATGGTACTTCTACATTAACTCAGCACCATGGCTTCCAAACAGATTCCATGGTAAGGCAGTGGAAGAAGGACAGCGTAAATTTATGGGTACACTTTGGAACACATATGCATTCTATGTATTATACGCAGAAATTGATCAATTTGACCCAACTAAGTACACTCTTGATTACGATAAATTATCAGTAATGGATAAGTGGTTATTGTCAAAGATGAATTCTATGGTTAAGGCTGTAGATGACAATCTTGGAAATTACAGAATCCCTGAGGCTGCAAGAGCACTAGACGATTTTGTTGATGAAATGTCAAACTGGTATGTAAGACGTTCAAGAGAAAGATTCTGGGCAAAGGATATGCCACAGGATAAGATTAATGCTTACATGACACTTTATACAGCTTTAGTTACTGTAGCAAAGGCAGCAGCACCTATGATTCCGTTTATGACAGAGGATATTTACCAGAACTTAGTTAGAAGCGTGGATAAGAGTGCTAAAGAATCAATTCATCTTTGTGACTTCCCGAAGGTTAATGAAGCTCACATTGACAAAGAATTAGAAGAAAACATGGAAAGAGTTCTTAAGATAGTAGTTCTTGGACGTGCCTGCAGAAATAAATCAAATATCAAAAACAGACAGCCTATTGGAAAGATGTTTGTAAAGGCAGAATTTGAATTACCTGAATTCTTTAAGGAAATAATTACAGAAGAATTGAATATAAAAGAAGTAGAGTTTACTGAGGATGTAAGAGCGTTTACATCTTACTCATTTAAACCACAGCTTAGAACAGTAGGACCTAAATACGGTAAATTCTTAGGGAAGATTAAGGAAGCATTGGCAAACCTTGACGGAAATGCAGCAATGGATAAAATAAATGCCGGTGAACCGTTGACCTTTGATTTTGACGGAAATGAAGTGGTTCTTGAAAAAGAGGATTTACTTATAGATATGGCACAGGTTGAAGGCTACGTTTCAGAAAGTGATGGCAATGTAACAGTAGTTCTTGACACAAATCTTTCAGAAGAGCTTATTGAAGAAGGCTTTGTAAGAGAAGTTATCAGTAAGATTCAGACAATGCGTAAGGAAGCCGGATTTGAAGTAATGGATAAGATTATAGTAAATGTAGATAAAAATGCTAAAATTGAGGACATTATTAACAACAATCTTGACGAAATTAAATTAGAAGTGTTGGCAGAAAAGGTAGAATTTGGTAAAATGAGTGGGTATAGTAAAGAGTGGAATATCAATGGTGAAAACGTAAGTTTAGGCGTTGAGAAAATCTCTTAAATAAAAGAGCAGTAAATTGTTTATAATTAAGGGGGACGGTGTATAAAGCATACCGTTCCCCTAATTGGAAATGGAGAGAAAATGGCAAGTAAGAATTTAGTTAGCAAAGAGGAAGAATTCAAGTCAGAGTTTAAGCGTAGAGTTAAGGATGAGGCAAAAATGCTCTATCGTAAGACTTTAGACGAAGTAAGTGACAGACATAAGTTTGTATGTGTTGCTTACGCAGTAAAGGATATTGTAATTGACCAGTGGATTGCTACACAGAAGGCATATGATAAAGCGGATGGGAGAACACTTTATTACCTTTCTATGGAGTTCCTCATGGGAAGAGCATTGGGCAATATGATAATCAATTTATCAAGCAGAAATGAAATTAAGGAAGCAATTGAGGAATTAGGACTTGACCTTAATGTTATTGAGGATCAGGAACCTGATGCGGCTCTTGGAAACGGTGGTCTTGGAAGACTTGCAGCATGTTTCCTTGACAGCCTTGCTACACTTAATTATCCGGCATATGGATGTGGAATCAGATATAAATACGGAATGTTCCAGCAGAAGATTGAAGATGGATTCCAGAAGGAAATTCCGGAGGATTGGTTAAGACATATTAATCCGTTAGAAATTAAACGTGAAGAATATGCATGTGAAGTAAGATTTGGTGGTCACGTTAATATTGAATACAGGGATGGAAGAAACTTCTTTGTTCAGGAAGGATATCAGGCAGTAATGGCTGTTCCTTACGATATGCCTATAGTTGGATATGGAAATAATGTAGTAAATACCCTTAGAATATGGGATGCAGAGCCTGTTGTACATTTTAACCTTGAAGAGTTTGACAAGGGTGCATATATGGCAGCAGTTGAGCAGGAAAATCTGGCAAAGACAATTACAGAAGTTCTTTATCCTAATGACAATCATTATGCAGGAAAAGAACTTAGACTTAAACAGCAGTATTTCTTTGTTTCTGCTTCACTTCAGACAGCAATTAAGAAATATTTGAAAAATCATGATGATATAAAGAAATTACATGAAAAAGTAGTTTTCCAGATGAACGATACACATCCGACTCTTACAGTAGCAGAACTTATGAGACTGTTAATGGATGAATATTATTTAGGATGGGATGACGCATGGGAAGTTACAACAAAGTGCGTAGCTTATACTAACCATACAATTATGAGCGAAGCTCTTGAAAAGTGGCCAATTGAATTGTTCTCAAGACTTCTTCCAAGATGTTACCAGATTATTGAGGAAATCAATAGGAGATTCTGTCAGGAAATTGAGCAGAAGTATCCTGGAAATCACGAAAAGGTTGCAAAGATGGCTATTATTTATGATGGTCAGGTTAAAATGGCACATCTTGCTATTTGTGCAGGTTATTCAGTAAACGGTGTTGCAAAGCTTCATACTGAAATTCTTAAAAAGCAGGAGCTTAAAGATTTCTATGAAATGATGCCGGAGAAGTTTAATAACAAAACAAACGGAATCACTCAGAGAAGATTTTTACTTCATGCAAATCCACTTTTAGCTGACTGGGTTACAAATAAGGTGGGAGATGACTGGATAACAGACCTTCCAAAGATTAAGGGAATTGAAATTTATGCTGATGATAAAAAGGCACAGGCAGAGTTTATGAATATTAAATATCAGAATAAATTACGTCTGGCTAAATATATTAAGCAGCATAACGGAATTGAAGTAGACCCGAGATCAATATTTGACGTACAGGTTAAGAGACTTCACGAATATAAACGTCAGTTACTTAATATTTTGCATGTTATGTATTTGTACAATCAGATTAAAGATCATCCGGAAATGGAATTCTATCCAAGAACATTTATTTTCGGAGCTAAAGCAGCAGCAGGATACAAGATTGCAAAACTTACAATTAAATTAATAAACAGTGTTGCTGATGTTATTAATAATGATACATCAATCAACGGAAAAATTAAGGTTGTATTTATTGAAAATTACCGTGTATCAAATGCAGAAATTATATTTGCAGCATCTGATGTCAGCGAACAGATTTCTACTGCATCTAAAGAAGCTTCAGGAACAGGTAATATGAAGTTTATGTTAAACGGTGCTTTAACATTGGGAACAATGGATGGAGCTAATGTGGAAATTGTTGAAGAAGTTGGTGCAGAGAATGCATTTATTTTCGGTATGTCATCTGATGAAGTTATTAGTTATGAAAATAACGGCGGATATGATCCAATGGAAATTTTCAATTCAGATATGGATATTAGAAGAGTGCTTATGCAGTTAATTAACGGCTTCTATTCACCACAGAATCCTGAATTGTTCAGACCTATTTACAATTCACTTCTTACCAAAGAAGAGACAGGTGTTGCTGACAGATACTTCATCTTAAAGGATTTCCGTTCTTATGCAGAAGCACAGAAGAAGGTAGAAGAAGCTTACAGAAACGAAGAAGGCTGGGCTAAATCAGCTATACTTAATGTTGCAAATGTAGGCAAGTTTACATCTGACAGAACAATTGAAGAATATGTTGATGATATATGGCATCTTCAAAAAGTTGAAGTAAAGATGGACTAATTGAATATATGAAATTATAAAAAAAGATATATACAGTGTTTGAGGGCTGCATATATCTTTTTTTGTGAGCTAAGGCAGGTTGAGGAGATGCTACATACTGGGACAAATGTGTTATGAGAGGCTTATCTGCCGGTTTCTGTTGATTTTAAGTGAAATAAGGATAATTACAGGATTCTAGATTTTGTAAATGTGAAAAGAAATTAAGATATGCTCCTAAGGGCAGTATTTATGCTATTGAAAATAAAAATACATATCAGTATTACTGGCAAAGAGAGGACGGAACCCGACAATATATTAATAAAAGTAATAAGGACATAATTCCGAAGCTTGTTCAGAAAGAATATGCTGTTACATGGCAACAGGAGCAGAATGAATTAAAAGAACAAAACATGAGTAAAGTAAGTGAAAAGTATATTTTAATTGGTGGAGATAATGCAATAATAACTGAAAAAGGGGAGGCGGTTCGCTCAAAGTCTGAAAAGATAATTGCTGATAAATTATATATGAAGGAAATACCATATGTTTACGAGCAACCCTTGTATTTAAAGGGATATGGATATGTGGTGCCGGATTTCAAAATACTCAATGTAAGAACAAAAAAAGAATATTATCTGGAGCATTTTGGAATGATGGATGATTATGAATATGCGAAAAATGCAATAAAGAAAATAGAATGTTTTCAGAAAAAATGAAATATATCCCGGGGAAAAACTGCTGATAACCTTAGAGGCATCAGATTCACCGCTCAATAGGATTATTTTAGAAAAAATAGTAAATAAGTATCTTTTGTAATGTAATATGTACACGTCTTTTTTGACATCATTACAAATATATTATAAAGAACACATATATGGGAGAAAAAAGATTAAAGTAAAAACTAAATATGTAATTTTGTATGGAACCTTAGTTATATTATTTCCGGTGATACTTACAATGCTTTTAGGCAGGATTAATAGCAAGCCGGAAAATGATAATAATATAGTTTTGTCAGGTAAGTATGTAATCTTATCTGATGATACAGTTACAAAAAAAATAGATGTAGAATATTTTATTCCCTGTGTATTAATGGCGCAGTTACCTATTGACAGCCCCCAGGAACTATTAAAGGCACAGGCGGTGGTAATAAGAACATATATTATAAATAAAATGGGAAAGAAGGACTCAATAAATGCAAAGGAATTGTCCTTACCTTATATAAGCTATGGAAAGCTGAGGGAGATGTGGTTTGCTAAATATAAAAAAAATAATTTGAGAAATATAAGGGGAATATTATGTAACATATCAGGAATGGGGAAAAGCATACCCTACAGGGAAAATACACAATACTTATATGGAATTATTAAAAAAACAAATGGCATGGTGTTAAAAAGTAATGGTGAGATAATACTTCCTCTATTTCATCAAACCAGTAACGGACAAACCAGAAGTGGCAGTGAAGTTCTGGGAAAAAAATATGAATACTTAAAAAAAGAAAAATGCGGGAATGATATTCAGCAGGAAAATTACATAGGAATAAAATATTTTGAAACCGGGGAGTTTGGAAATGTGCTTAAGGAACAGGGAATTATAGCCTATAAAGATAAGAAGGAAATTTTTGTGGACAAAAATGTTAGCACAAAGGAGCTGTTAGGGCTTATTGATATTAGCAACAGGGACAAAAGCGGCTATGTGAAAATTGTAAAAATCGGAGATACGGTTGTGGAAGGAGGTGTTTTTGCAAAAGCTTTGGGATTGCAATCCACTGACATGACTATTGAAGAATATGAAAAGGGGATAAGAATTACCACAAAAGGTGTAGGTCATGGCTTTGGAATGAGTCTTACATATGGTGCAGGCCTTGCAGGGGAAGGAAAAACCTGGAAGGAGATTTTGGAAAGGTTTTATGATGCTTCTATAGTGGAAAATTAAAATTAATTGCATAAATTTGTAATATAGCGGTCATACTATCAATGAGGTGATGAGTATGGATAAGAAATTTATTGCAGCAATCGTTGTCTGCGTGATGGCATTAACAGTAGTGGCCACAGGAACATATTTTATAGGACAGAAAGGTCAGAGAAATGTCGTTAATTTAAAAAAAGCAGAAAACGTTGCAACTACTGCAGATGATAAAAATGTAGAAGCAGCACAGAATGTAGTTGAAGAAACAACAACAGAAGGGGACCGTGTAGCAGATTTAGAAAGCTACTTTGGAACGGTAAAAAATGACACTAATGTAGCAGATGCAAATAAGGTAGTAGACGAAAACACTGAATCAAATGCCAAAGGTGATGATTATATGTATGGCTTGTCAGAAGCTGCTGCAGCACAAATAAAATCTCTTAAATTTGACAAAGACAGCAAGTTGTTGTGGCCGGTAGAGGGAAGCATATTAATCCCTTATGATATGGAAAGCACTGTATATTATTCAACATTAAATGAATACAAGTGTAATCCGGGCATTGTAATCCAAAGTGCTAAGGGTACTGCAATTAAAGCGGCAGCAGCCGGAGTTATTACTGCTATTGATGAAGATGACGAGTTGGGAGTATGCATAAATCAGGCAATTGGTAATGGGTATATTGCAACCTATGGACAGATAGTAAATCCTGAGGTGGCAGCCGGAGATTATGTTGAGGCAGGTCAGACAATTGCTTATGTTAATTCTCCTACAAGATATTACACAAAAGAAGGAGACAATGTCTACTTTGGAATAGCTAAAGATGGTGAAACTGTTGACCCGTTAAATTTTATTAATTATGAAGATTAACAGTAACACTTAACTAAAAACTGAATAGAATAAGATTATGAAAAGTCTATTGGCTGTATTTATAGGGTGCAGCAGGCAATAAGGTATTTACCTGTTGCTTTAAATAGATTTGGCTGTCATAGATGCAAAAAAGCAAATATGGCAGCTTTTTTTTTTTATTGCCTAAAGTTTGCCAAATTAATTAAAATGAATTACAATTATTCTATTACGGATTATTAATGTACGGAGGATGAACATGGGAAAATATATTATGGCTTTAGACCAGGGAACCACCAGCTCAAGAACTATTTTATTTGATAAAAAAGGCAGAATTATAGCCCAGGCAAATAAAGAATTTGAACAGATTTTTCCTAATCCCGGCTGGGTTGAGCACAATCCTGAGGAAATATGGATGACACAGCTTCTCACCATGGAAGAGGTAATGAAGGAATCAGGAGCCACAGGAGAGGATATAGAGGCCATAGGAATAACGAATCAGCGTGAAACCACAGTGGTTTGGGACAAAGATACAGGAAAACCTATATATAATGCAATTGTATGGCAGTGCAGAAGAACGGCAGATATAGTTGATGATTTAATAGCTAAAGGCTATAAGGACGAAATAAGACAAAAAACAGGTTTAGTGCCTGATGCATATTTTTCAGGAACAAAAATTAAATGGATATTAGACAACGTTAAGGGAGCAAAGGTTAAGGCGCAAAAAGGGCAGCTCTTATTTGGAACAATTGATTCATGGCTTATGTGGAAATTAAGCGGCGGTGAAATTCATGCTACAGATTACACCAATGCAGGAAGAACTATGATTTTTAACATAAAACAGTTAAAGTGGGATGAAGATTTGCTAAAAATTCTTGATATTCCCCAAAATATGTTACCGGAGGTAAAGCCTTCCAGCGGAGTCTTCGGATATACTAAAGAGGATATTTTGGGCAAAAAAATTCCTATAAGCGGTGTGGCAGGAGACCAGCAGGCAGCACTTTTCGGACAGGGGTGCTTTAACAGGGGAGATGTAAAAAATACATATGGGACAGGATGCTTTTTGTTAATGAATACGGGCAATACTCCGGTAGAGTCAAAAAACGGTTTGATTACTACCATTGCCGCATCTACAGATAAGGCAGAGTACGCTTTAGAAGGCAGTGTGTTTGTGGCAGGTGCATCCATTCAGTGGTTAAGGGACCAAATGCGAATGATTGACAATGCATCAGACAGTGAGGATGTGGCTTCAAAGGTTTCAGATTCAGGAGGAGTGTATGTAGTTCCGGCATTTACCGGTATGGGAGCTCCATATTGGAAACAGGAAGCAAGAGGAACGGTAGTGGGAATAACAAGAGGCACTAAAAGGGAGCATTTTGTAAGGGCAACCCTGGAATCTCTTGCATACCAGACATATGATGTATTAAAGGCAATGGAACAGGATTTCGGAGATGAAATAACCTCCATAAAGGTTGACGGTGGAGCCTGTGCAAACAATCTTTTAATGCAGTTTCAGTCAGACATTACAGGAAAGACCGTTGCAAGACCTAAAGTAATAGAAACTACAGCCCTTGGTGCGGCGTATCTTGCAGGACTTGCTACAGGATATTGGAGTAGTAAGGCGGAGATAGTGGAGAATATGGAAATTGACAGAAGATTCCAGAGAAAAATGGATGAAAATATTGTGGAAAAGAAAATTGCAGGATGGAAAAAGGCTGTAGACTGTGCTATTTTCTACGCAGAATCTTAAAACTGATAATATAATTTTTGCATAAATTGGGCATATTAATAATACCATTCACTGCTATAATGTATGTTGATGTGGAAGAATTTTATACATTAAAAGAGGAGGCTATTATGTATTCAGAAATTACAAAGCAGGCAGAAAATATTGCCAATGAAATTATAGAAAAGGCAAATTTAAAAAAAGGACAGATTCTTGTGGTGGGATGCTCCTCTAGTGAAGTTTGTGGTGACAAAATAGGAAGCAATTCTAATTTGGAAGTTGCCAAGGCATTGTTTAAAGGATTGTACAGTGTGCTGGAAGAAAAGGGAATATACTTAGCAGCACAGTGTTGTGAACATCTTAACAGGGCAATAGTAGTGGAGAGAGAAGCAGTTCCTTTTGCAGAAATTGTTAACGTTGTGCCACAGCCAAAGGCAGGTGGTTCTTTTGGAACTACGGCGTATAAGACATTTAAGAATCCTGTTGTGGTGGAAGAAATAAAGGCTGATGCAGGAATTGATATTGGCGGCACTCTTATAGGAATGCATTTAAAGAAGGTTGCAGTTCCGGTACGTCTGGAAAACAATAAGTTAGGAGAAGCCCTGGTTTTGGCAGCAAGAGTAAGACCAAAATATATCGGCGGTGAAAGAGCTGTTTATGATGACAAATTAATGTAGAAATATAAAAAATATATTTTTCCGGGAGTTAATAATATTATATTTAAAAAGAGTGATGTAATCCGAATAACACGGACTACATCATTTTTTATTGTGCGGACTTTAGACATAGAAAAAGACTCTGGCTGATTACAGTCAAAGTCTTTTTTCTATCATTGCAATGCCTTATACAACCTGGGCATTTTTATATTATCACAATTATTTACTTTATATTTCGCTATATCCGTAGCCGTTTACTAAGGCATCAACTGACTGACCGGCTTTACACATAGGGCAGTCATGGGATGGATATGCCTCATAGTTTGGAATATCCTCAGCTCTGAACAAAGCATCGATTCTGTGTCCGTCAATGGAATCTACAGCACTGAAAATGGCGGATATCCCCTGAAGAATGCCACCGTAATATTCAATACATTCAATACTGGTTCTTACTGTTTTGCCGGTAGTGGCAGAAGCTAAAAGAAGCAGTACATTTTTTCCGTAAATTTCAGGCTTTAAATTATCCCTGAAAATCATCTGACCGTTGGCATTAAACTCAGGAGTAACCACATAAATAGTTTTGTGGGCGTTCATGGATAATACTCCGGAACGGCTTAGTTCACTGGCAAGAAATGCACCTATGACTTCGCAATTGTCAAGGCATACAATAGTATCGATAGGTTTTCCCATAACATTGTAGTAATCCTTTAGAGCAATGGCGATACGTTCAGCCTCGTTCTGACGGGTTTTCATGGTAGTCATATCCAGATAATAATTTAAGTGTGAATGTGTAGTAACAAAATGACCGTTAATTACCTTAATGGCAATATTTCTGTCTTTTCTGGCATAATATTTAACAATCTTGTTTTTAATCATAGAATTGTCCTCCCTGCTTGTAAATATTTAGTTTTATTCCGACCATAACTATAAGGATATTATACATACAAGAGAAGCTTTTTTCAATGAAAAAAAACTGAAATGAGAAAATTCCACTTCAGTATTTTATATAATCTGTATTAAATAATTTTATTTGCTTGCAATGTTTTTCTTTTCCCTAAAAGCCATAATCTTAGTTATTATAAAGGCAATGAAAATAAGTATAAGCTCTGCCACAGTTGCCCATAATCTTGAAATAATAGATACGATTACAACGTAGCTGTTAGGCATTATAAGAGCAAGTCCAACAGCAATGATACCTTCTCTTACCCCAAGACCTGAAACAGTGAAAATGGCAAGAATACCGATTATTGCAGACAATCCATAAATTCCACCACAGTAAAGGGCTTCACTGATTGGAACCGGATAAATGGAATAAACAAGCATGTAAAATCCCATTCCCACTATAAGCCAGTTACCAATAAATAAAACAACAACCTTAATCATCTGAAGATATGTCATTGGAATTTCCATATCATCCTTCTTAATGGCTTTTCCAAGGATTCTTAAAAAGAAGTTAATAATCTTTGGATTAATACAGATAAAGAAAACAACAATAAGGGCAACAACTGCCCACATGTAATCCTTTAAAACTGCATTAGGGAAAAAGAACAGAGATATAAGAAAGAGAAAAGCAGCTCCTAAGAGAGTGCATATGTTTTCAAGGAAAAAGCATATAGTAACTTTTCTCATTTTAACTCCGGCTTTTTCGTATGCCGGAATACGTGCAGCTAACATAAAGACCTTCCCCGGAATGTATTTCCCAAGAATGGAGTAAAGATAGCTGACTACCGCATCCTTATATTTAATAGATGAATCATTTAAATAAGTTATATAATGCCACAGTGACGCAAGAGTTATCTTGTAAATAAAATAGAAAATCATTGACAGGGCAAAAACACCCCAGTTCATTTTAAAATCAAGCTTCTTAATGTCATCAATGTTTGTGGCAAAATATTTTGCAAGAAAAATCACTACAAGAATAAGGAAAACAATTTTACTTATTTTGAGAATTTTATCTTTGTTATTTTTAAAATATTGTTTCATGATAATCTCCTAAAAACTAAGAAGTACCCTTATAAAGCACATATAGTAGTAAATAAACCAGGTTGGTTTTTTAGCAAGCTTATCGTAGTGCTTTTCTGAATACTTTTTGTTCTTTTCTGCAAGACGGAAGGCAAGCCTGTGATTCCATTTACATTTATCAGAGGTATCAAGTGCGGCATTCATCTTAGCCTTAGCAGCATTAAACTTAAATACTAAAGCACGTTTCTGGCTTCTTACCATATCTCTGTCGCTAATATGCTCTGCATAAATGTCACCGTCTTTAATGGCACGTTCAAGAAAATCATAAGCCTTCTGAGTTCTGATAACACAGCTTGTGTGTTTAATAGGATTGCCCTTCATTTCTTTAAGCCAAATATCACCAAAGCTTATATCACTGGAATTGGCATAGTGATCCTGACAGTACATACAACTGTCTTTTTCAAAAAAGTAGGCATTTTTGTAAGCACAAATAGTTTTTGAATATGAAAACTGCTTTTCGCTGCCGTCTTTGTATATAACACTTGAGGTACCACGCCAATGTCCACGTCTGTAATAAAGACGGGTAGCATCCTCAGATGGAATGCCTGACTTCTCCATGGAAAGAGTAGTAGCTTTTGGTGAGTGGGTACCACTGCAATATAATCCAAGTTTAAGAACAACCTTCTCTCTTAAAGCATCGTCCTTTTTTAGTATGGCGTCTAATCCACGAAGCATACAAGGTGTCATAACAACCGCAACTTTTCCGTTAAAATTCTTTATTACATCAATATGTTTTAGAATAGGAATAGTCATGTAAACAGAAGATGAAGCATCGCGTATTTCTTCTTCTGTAGTTGCAACATAAGTCTTGTATGTTAATTCACCGTTTACAAAATCAGTTTTAGTTACCCATGCACCATCAATGTCTCCGTGCTTTAACAGATTACAAAGTAATGATGTAACCATACCGCCGGAAGCTGCATTGGCTCTGATTCCCTCATTGGTTCCATATCCCTTCTTACATCCTATATGAGGACCGATATATTTATCAGGGTTTTTAAAATCCAGAAGTTTAGCTTTTTTGTAAGGCTTTGCCATAATTTCGTCAATGATTTCGCTAATGTATTTAATATTATTTCTTGAACTTGCAAGAACACTGTCAAGATTTTTGTCAAGCTTTTTACGAATATCATCTTCTGCTGAAACAAAGTCGTTAAAGCTTTTTTCAAGCTCTGACAATTCCAATTTAGAAAAGTCAATGGCGTACTGACCCAGCTCAAACATATCAAGAACTTCCTGATATTTATGACTCCAGCCAATAAGAAGTACAGGAACCTTCTGCTCAAGGGAACCAATCATGGCATGGAATCTTGAAGCTACCAGAAAACGGCATTTTCCGATATATGCCCTGATTTCTTCTGCATCCATTTCCTTGTGATACCAGCGAACCTTATCCTTGTCAGCTACATCAGCATAAATGGCATCTCCCACCATCAGGTCATTGTTTCTTGACTTTTCACTGTTAATTCTTGCAGCATTGGCAATTAGAACAACATTATATCCTTTAGAATTTAGCCAGTTAATAAAAGAAACCATGGTATCCTTGTAGGCAATTCCCATTTTTGTACATTTCTTCTCCACAACTGAACTAATGGAAAGTCCCACAACATTGTCATTGTAAAAAGAATCTTCACTGCAAACCCTGTTTACTTCCTCATTCCAATATGGACTGTCTTCCATGGAAAAAGCTCCGTCGGCGCAGAGCTTTACATTATCCTTAACGCCGATGCCCATAAGGTTATCATAGGTTTTCTGACCACGGGCACAGATAAGTTTTAACTTTGGCAAAATCCATTTAGCAAGAAATTTGTTATATGGATTTTTGAAAGTACCAAGAGCCTGTGAATATTTAACAACGGGAGTTCCTACAAGCATAGGAACAGCGGCACATACAAAAGCGTATGTGTTCATTACAAATCCACGGCTGTCTACAAAAGAAATACCTGCTTCGTCTACAACCAAATCGGTTTTTAAGTAAGTTTTTATTATTTTATTTTTTGCAATAAGTTTTTTAATAGGAGGACACCATTTAAAAATCTTATATAAAACTGCCAAAGGAAAAGCTATAAATAAAAGCTGTTCCGGTTTGGTAGAAGTTATATTAATAAAGTCGTAAGGCAACTGCTTTTTGTCCTCGCCCGGATACACAGACATAAGATTAATGTTAAGTCTGTCGCCGTAAATATCATGCAACTGCTTTATTGAACTTTGAAGCATTGCGGCAGCTCCCTTGTTACCACTGTATGAAGCTGCAGTAATGCCGATAAAAACGTCTCTCATTTATTTCTGCTCCTGTTTGTCTTTTTCAGAATCATAATCTAATTTACGTACATGATACTGTACATCCTCAAGAATCTTTCTGTTAGCTGCAATGTTGTCAGCCTGAAGTGCAATAATAAATGTCTGAACACCCATAAGAATGAATGTGCTTGCTAATATAAGTGACTGGATGTGACCATTTCCACTTCCCATAAACATATATACAAGGAATCTTATTCCAAGGGCAACACCTAAAAGAAAAAGGATTCCACCTATAATTCCAAAGAACTTAAGAGGCTTGTACATCATAAATGATCTTGCAATAGTAACAGTGGAACGCTTAACGTAACCAAACATACTACTGAATAATCTTGATTTTCTAAGTTCGGGGTTAGTTCTGATAGGAACAGATGTCATTGCCATCTTTGTTCTTCCTGCCTGAACAATAGTCTCTAAAGTATATGTGTATTCATTTACAACATTAAGTCTCATAGCAGCTTCACGGCTGTATGCCCTAAATCCGCTAGGAGCATCAGGAATATCTGAATGAGATGCAACTCTTACAGTCCAGCTTCCTAAATGCTGAAGTTTTTTCTTTAAAGGTGAGAAATGTGCCGTGTTATCAATAGGACGTTCACCTATTACAATGTCAGCTTTTTCGTCTAAGATAGGACGAACAAGTTTCTCAATATCATCTCCGCAATACTGATTATCAGCATCAGTGTTTACAATAATATCTGCACCATTTCTAAGACATGCATCAAGTCCTGCCATAAATCCCTTAGCCAGGCCTTTATTCTGTTTAAAGTTTACTACATAGTTTACTCCCCAGTTCTTTGCAACTTCTACAGTATTATCCGCACTGCCGTCATTGATAATTAAGTATTCTATTGTGTCAATACCGTCGATGTGTTTAGGCAAATCATTTAAAGCGATTTCCAAAGTTTCTGCCTCGTTATAACAAGGCACCTGAATAATAAGTTTCATTGTTTTCTCCTTATTAATAGTTTCTTTTATCCATAATCACATAGATAGAGTTAGTATAAGTCCCGTGACGAAAAATGTCAATGTAACAAATTTTTAATTATGATGTGAATATGCTACTAATTATTATTAACTTCTTTCTAATTAAAATTGACATTTGATTAGATATTTTTTAAGATATAAGTTAAGTGTAAAAATTATGCCTTTTTGTGTGGAGGGCATAGTACAAGGAGGTAATGATGGCTAATATCATTTCAGATGAAACAATTGAGTATGTTGGAATTTTGGCAAAGCTGGAATTGTCTGACGAAGAAAAGGAAAAAGCAAAAGCAGATATGGGAAAAATGCTTGACTATATTGATAAGTTAAATGAATTAGATACAAGCAGTGTTGAGCCTATGAGTCATGTTTTTCCTGTTAGCAATGTATTCAGGGAAGACGTTGTAACAAATGGCGATGACAGGGACAATATATTAAAGAATGCACCGGAAGAAAGAGATGGTGCTTTTGTAGTTCCAAAAACTTTTGAAGAATAATAGTTTTTATAAACATTAGGAGATTTGTATATGAGTTTAATGAGTTTAACAGCTGTTGAACTGGGAAAGAAGATTAAGAGCGGCGAAGTTAAGGTTAAAGATGCGGTTCTTGATGCATTCGCCCAGATTGAAGCAGTGGAGGAAAACATTAACAGTTATGTTACTGTTTTAAATAAGGAAGAGATTTTAAAAAAAGCAGAAGAAGTGCAGAAAAAGATTGATGCAGGAAAACTTACATCACCTCTTGCAGGTGTACCTGTGGCAATAAAGGATAATATGTGTACAGAGAATGTTTTAACTACATGTAGTTCAAAGATTCTTTCAAATTTTTATCCCACATATACGGCAGAAGCGGTTTTGAAGTTAGAAGAAGCCGGTGCCATTATAATAGGAAAGACTAACATGGATGAATTTGCCATGGGAAGTACAACGGAAACATCCTATTATGGAGTAACAAAGAATCCATTTAATACGGAACATGTTCCGGGAGGTTCTTCAGGTGGTTCCTGTGCGGCAGTTGCAGCAGAGGAATGTTCATATGCTTTAGGTTCAGACACCGGTGGTTCCATAAGACAGCCAAGTTCTTTCTGTGGAGTAACAGGTATTAAGCCAACATACGGAACAGTTTCCCGTTACGGACTTATTGCCTATGGTTCATCTCTTGACCAGATTGGACCGGTAGCAAAGGATGTTACTGACTGTGCTACCATTCTTGAAACAATAGCAGGATATGATTCAAAGGATTCTACATCAGTTAAAAGAGAAAAATATGATTTTACATCAGCCCTTGTTGATGATGTGGCGGGAATGAAGATTGGTATTCCGAAGGATTATTTTGGAGAAGGTCTTGATAAAGAAGTAAAAGAAAGCATAATGAATGCCGTAAAGGTATTAGAAGAAAAAGGTGCCATAGTTGAAGAGTTTGATTTAAGTCTGGTTGAATATGCCATTCCTGCATATTATGTTATTGCGGCAGCAGAGGCAAGCTCAAACCTTGCAAGATTTGACGGAGTAAAATATGGCTATAGAACTAAGGAATATAACGGTCTTCACAATATGTACAAAAAAACACGTTCTGAAGGATTTGGTGAGGAAGTAAAAAGAAGAATAATGCTTGGCTCATTTGTTTTAAGTTCAGGATATTATGATGCATATTACTTAAAGGCACTTAGAACAAAAGCCTTAATAAAGAAAGCTTTTGATGAGGCGTTTGCTAAGTATGATGTGATTATCGGACCGGCGGCACCTACTACAGCACCAAAGTTAGGGGATAGTTTGTCAGACCCGATTAAAATGTACCTTGGAGATATATATACTATTTCCGTCAACTTAGCAGGTCTTCCGGGAATCTCGGTTCCTTGCGGCATGGATAGTAAGGGACTTCCAATTGGAATGCAGATTATTGGAGACTGCTTTAAGGAAAATAATATAATAAGAGCAGCATATGCATTTGAACAGTCAAGAGACTACAACAGATGTGATATTGCCAAAGAAAGAGATTAGGAGGGAGCAAAATGAAAGCATACGAGACAGTCATCGGACTTGAAGTTCATGTAGAGTTAGCAACGAAAACAAAAATATTCTGCTCCTGTTCAACGGAATTTGGAGGAGCACCAAATACACATACATGCCCTGTTTGTACAGGTATGCCGGGTTCACTCCCTGTTTTAAATAAGCAGGTGGTTGAGTACGCAATGGCAGTAGGACTTGCTACAAATTGTGACATTACAAGAAACGGAAAATTTGACAGAAAGAATTATTTCTACCCGGACAATCCACAAAACTATCAGATTTCCCAGTTGTACAAGCCTATTTGTACTAACGGATACGTTGAAATCAAAGGTGATAATGGAGAAACTAAGCAGGTTAGGATACATGAAATTCATATGGAGGAAGATGCGGGAAAATTAATTCATGACGATTTTTACGATTGCTCATTAGTGGATTTAAACCGTTCAGGTGTGCCTCTTATTGAAATTGTATCTGAACCGGATATGAGAAGTGCAGATGAGGTTGTTGCTTATCTTGAAAAGCTTCGCCTGATTATTCAGTATCTTGGGGCATCTGACTGTAAGCTTAATGAAGGTTCCATGAGAGCTGATGTAAACTTATCAGTCAGAGAGGTTGGAGCTAAGGAATTTGGTACAAGAACTGAAATGAAGAACCTTAACTCATTTAAGGCAATTGCCCGTGCCATTGAAAATGAAACGGAAAGACAAATTGATTTAATTGAAGCAGGTGAGAAGGTCATTCAGGAAACAAGAAGATGGGATGATACAAAGGAGTATTCCTACGCAATGCGTTCGAAGGAAGATGCTCAGGATTACAGATATTTCCCTGACCCTGATTTAGTTCCTGTAATTATCAGTGAAGAGTGGCTTCAGGAAGTAAAATCCCGCGAGCCTGAATTTAGGGACGAAAAAATGGCAAGATATGTGGAAGAGTTTGAACTTCCTGAATATGATGCGGATATTATCACATTGTATAAGCCTTTAGCTGATTTATTTGAAGAAACAGTTGCCCTTGGCAACAAGCCTAAAGAAGTAAGTAACTGGATTATGGGCGAAACAATGAGACTTTGCAAGGAGGAAGGCATTGATCCTGACCAGATAAAGTTCTCAGCAGCAAATCTCTCAAAGCTTATTAAGCTTATTGAAGATAGTGTTATCAACCGAGGCGCTGCAAAAGAAGTTTTTGAAGAAATGTTTAAGACCGACGTTGATCCTGAAAAGTACGTGGAAGAACATGGCATGAAGCAGGATAACGACGAGGATGCTTTAAGAGAAATCGTAAAGAAAGTTATTGAGGAAAATCCAAAGGCAGTGGAAGATGTACGCTCCGGAAAAGGTAAGGCAATTGGTGCTTTAGTAGGTCAGACTATGAAGGCAACTCAGGGTAAGGCAAATCCGGCAGTGGTAAATAAATTATTAAAGGAACTTTTATAATTAAGACAGTAAATTAAATAGAGGAATAGGGAAAGGGTGTTCTGGTAATAGGTGTTTTGGATTGAACCCATGCCAGGGACAATTTAAAAAATCTATAGGAATTTTAAATTGTATCATTCCCGTATTACTATAAAAGGATTGGATTTAAAACTATAAAAGGGTTAAGTTCTAAAAGGGTTAAGTTCTGCGATTAGGCAGGATTTGATCCTTTTTTGTTTATATTTTTTTGTTTATAGTTATGGGCAAGACAATTAACCAGGAAAATAGCAATTTCATAGAGAAATCCTGGCAGGAGTCGGTCATTCACCGGTTATAAGTAGTCAAACAAACCGGGAAAAAGCAATTTTATAGTTAAATCCCGGTAGAAATTCATATTTTATTTATTATGCAGTAGCTCGGTACACCTTACTATAGTTAATCTCAGCTACAATAGTAGCCCGGTGCATCCCACTAGAGTTAATTTCAACTATTACAGAACCCTCACATCAAGCATTACTCTTATATTTACATTGCATCTTTCACGTATCTTACACGCATCTTCCACTTCAAAAGCACTTCAAAAACACGCATCTTACGCACGCATCTTCACCTTCAAAATCAGTATTGATTTTCTTTCACCTTAGAATTATAATGTATGCGTGGTGTCAAAGCCGCAACTGAAAAATATTTTAGACTTATGAAGGAGAAAGGTGAAAAATAAATAGATTTATTTTCATTCTTCTCTTTTATTTTTTGAGGGAGAAAATAATGGAACAGAGAGATGTTAGTATGACTTGGGAACCGGATAAGCCTCATGAAGAATGTGGAGTGTTCGGCATTTATGATTTTGATGGCAATGATATTGCTTCCACTATTTACTATGGATTATTTGCACTCCAGCACAGAGGGCAGGAAAGCTGTGGTATTGCAGTATCAGACACCAAAGGCCCGAGGAAGGTAGACCTGTTAAAAGGAATGGGACTTGTAAATGAAGTTTTTGACCAGAATAATATTAGCAGTCTAAAGGGAAATATAGGCGTGGGACATTGCAGATATTCCACAGCAGGTGACAGCATTCCAAGTAATGCACAGCCATTGGTACTTAACTATGTAAAGGGTACATTGATGCTTGCCCATAACGGAAATCTTATTAATGCCAATGAACTTCGTGAAGAATTAGCATATACAGGAGCTATTTTTCAAACAACCATCGATTCAGAAGTTATTGCTTATCTTATAGCAAGAGAAAGAATCAAAACCAAAACAGCTGAGCAGGCAGTAGTAAATGCAATGAAAAAACTTAAAGGTGCCTATGCTTTAGTTGTATCCAGCCCTAGAAAATTAATTGGTGCAAGAGACCCATATGGATTTAAACCCCTTTGCATTGGAAAAAGAGACAACGCTTACATTCTTGCGTCAGAAACCTGTGCCCTTGATACTATTGGTGCAGAATTTGTAAGAGACGTTGAACCGGGAGAGGTAGTAACCATAGACGAAAAAGGAATACGTTCTGACAAGTCCATGTGTCTTAAGGCGGATGAACAGGCAAGATGTGTTTTTGAATATATATATTTTTCAAGACCGGATACATATATTGATGGCGTAAATGTTTACGACTCAAGAATTATGGCAGGTAAGTTCTTGGCAATGGACAGTCCGGTGGATGCAGACATAGTAGTTGGTGTTCCGGAATCAGGAAATGCTGCAGCAATGGGATACGCAATGCAGTCAGGAATACCTTATGGAACAGCATTTGTTAAAAACAGTTATGTGGGACGTACATTTATTAAGCCACAGCAAAAAAGCAGGGAGTCAAGTGTACGTGTTAAATTAAATGTGTTAAAGGAAGTAGTAAAAGGCAAGAGAGTTATTATGATTGATGACTCAATTGTAAGAGGAACTACAAGTGACAGAATTGTGCAGATGGTAAGAGATGCAGGAGCTACAGAGGTTCATATGCGTATCAGTTCACCGCCATTTATCAGTGAATGTTACTTTGGAACAGATATTCCATCTAAGGATCAGCTTATTGCAAATCATAGAACCATAGATGAAATAAGAGATGTAATCGGTTGTGACAGCCTTGGTTATTTAAAGGTTGAACGATTAGAGAAACTGTCCGGAGGACAGGCTATATGTAAAGGTTGCTTTACGGGAGAATATCCGTTAGAACCGCCTACTGAAGATATTAGAGGCGTATATCAGAAATAACAGCGCAAAGCGCAACAAGGAGGATTTATGAACGACAGATATAACAGTCCATTATCAGAGAGATATGCAAGTAAAGAAATGCAGTACATTTTTTCACCTGACATGAAATTTAAAACATGGAGAAAATTATGGATTGCCCTTGCAGAATCAGAGATGGAGTTAGGTCTCAACATTACTCAGGAACAAATTGACGAGTTAAAGGAACATGCAGAAGACATTAATTACGATGTTGCAAAAGAAAGAGAAAAAATCGTACGTCACGATGTAATGTCACATGTGTATGCATATGGTGTGCAGTGTCCTAAAGCTAAGGGAATTATTCACCTTGGTGCAACCTCATGTTATGTTGGGGACAATACAGACATTATTGTAATGACTGAAGCCCTTAAACTTGTTAGAAAGAAACTTATAAATGTAATTAATGAATTAGCTAAGTTTGCTGATAAATATAAATCACAGCCTACACTTGCCTTTACACATTTTCAGCCGGCACAGCCTACAACCGTTGGTAAAAGAGCAACATTATGGCTTATGGAATTAAAGCTTGATTTAGATGATTTAGATTATGTATTAGATGGAATGATGCTTTTAGGAAGCAAGGGAACAACAGGAACACAGGCAAGTTTCCTTGAACTTTTTGAGGGTGACCATGAAAAGATTAAAGAATTAGAAAAGAAAATTGCAAAGAAAATGGGATTTGAGAAGTGCTTCCCTGTATCAGGACAGACATATTCAAGAAAAATGGATACAAGAGTTCTTAACATATTAGCAGGTATTGCAGCAAGTGCTCACAAGTTCTCAAATGATATCAGATTATTACAGCACTTAAAGGAAATTGAGGAACCTTTTGAAAAAAATCAGATTGGTTCATCAGCTATGGCTTATAAGAGAAATCCAATGAGAAGCGAGAGAATTGCTTCATTGGCTAACTATGTAATGGTTACAGCATTAAATCCTGCCATTACATCAGCTACACAGTGGTTTGAGAGAACATTAGATGACTCAGCTAACAAGAGACTTAGTGTTCCGGAATCATTCCTTGCAATTGATGGAATTTTAGATTTGTACTTAAACGTTGTAGATGGATTGGTTGTTTATGATAAGGTTATTGAAAAGAGACTTATGAGTGAACTTCCGTTTATGGCAACAGAAAATATTATGATGGATGCAGTTAAGGCAGGAGGAGACAGACAGGAACTTCACGAGAAAATCCGTGAACTTTCAATGGAGGCAGGAGCTAACGTTAAGCAGAAGGGGCTTGATAACAACCTCCTTGAACTTATTGCTAATGATGAAGCTTTCAATATGTCATTAGAAGATCTTCAGAAAACCATGAATCCAAGTAAGTATGTGGGACGTTCACCTGAACAGGTAGACGAATTCCTTGCCAATGAAATAAATCCTATTTTAGAGGCAAACAAAGACATACTTGGAATGAGCGCAGAAATAAACGTGTAAATCCAAAGGTTGAAATAAAATAACTTTTCCAGCTCGCTGAGAAAAGTTATTTTATTAACAACCTGCAAACACATAAGGATGAAAAAATTTTCGCAAGAAAATTTTGAAAATCCGCATGTGTGCAGAATTGCGCAAGTTGCGAAGCAACGAAGCAATTCGTGGATTTACACGATATGCAGAATACAAAATGAAAGAGAGGAAACAAAATGAAACCTATTAAAGAAGGAAAAGTTAGGGAAATTTACGACAATGGTGACAGCCTTATTATGGTTGCAACAGACAGAATCAGCTGTTTTGATGTAATTCTTAAAAATGTAATTGAAAAGAAGGGAACAGTTCTTACACAGATGTCAAAATTCTGGTTTGACATGACAGAAGATATTGTACCTAATCATATGATTTCAGTTGATGTAAATGATATGCCTGAATTTTTCAGACAGTCTAAGTTTGATGGAAACAGCATGATGTGCAAGAAACTTCAGATGCTTCCAATAGAGTGTATTGTCCGCGGATATATTACAGGTAGTGGTTGGGCAAGTTATCAGGAAAATGGAACAGTTTGTGGAATTAAACTTCCTGAGGGATTAAAGGAATCAGATAAATTGCCTGAGCCGATTTACACACCATCAACAAAAGCAGAAATTGGTGATCATGATGAAAATATTTCATACGAAAAAAGTATTGAAGTATTAGAAAAGGAATTCCCTGGTAAAGGTGAGGAATATGCTTCAAAAATCAGAGATTACACAATTGCTCTCTATAAGAAATGTGCAGATTACGCATTAGAGCGTGGTATTATTATAGCAGATACAAAGTTTGAATTTGGCTTGGATGAAAATGGAAACATTGTTATTGGTGATGAAATGCTTACACCTGACAGTTCACGTTTCTGGCCGGCAGATGTATATGAACCGGGACATGGACAGCCTTCATTTGATAAGCAGTTTGCAAGAGACTGGCTTAAGGCAAACAAGGATAACAATTGGACACTTCCAAAAGAAGTTGAAGACAAAACAATTGCAATTTATCTCGAAGGATATGAGAAAATTACAGGAAAGAAGCTTTAATATTATCTTTACGTAATATAAACAGAAGAGTGCAGTTAGCGTTGACATATAGTTGTTAGCACTATCTGCACTTTTTGTATATTTGCGAACAGTTTAATTATTAAAAATAAACACTTTTAATAATTAAACAAATGTGGTAAAATTAATGGCATATGTGTTAAAAGAGCAATTGATTTTATGCATTATGTATGAAATTAGAAGCTAAGCACAAAATTTAAAAGAGGAGAAACTAGTAAAATGTTTAAGAAATTTTTAGCAGTTGCTTTGTCAGCAACTATGGCATTAAGTTTTGTAGGATGTGGTTCTTCAAAGGACTCAAAGGGAATTGCCACAGATTACGGAACAATCTCATTGGCAGATTATAAGGGATTGGTAGTATATGAGGATGATATAGCCGTAACAGATAAAGAAGTGCAGTCATCTATAGATTCAGATTTATCAAGTCATTCAACTACTAAGACTGAAAAGAAGGGAACAGTTAAAGATGACTCATCTGTTGTATTCGATTTTGAGGGACAGATAGAAGTAAACGGAAAGAAAGTTGTATTTGATGGTGGTAGTGCACAGGATCAGACAGCTGATATGGCTACATCAACAGTAGGCGGAAGCACAATGATTGATGGTTTCGTTGCAGCATTAAAGGGACATAAGGTTGGAGACAAGTTTACTAAGAAACTTAAATTCCCATCAGATTACGGTAAGTCAACTAAGATTGATGGAAAAGATGTTGATTTATCAGGAAAAGATGTTTGGTTTACATTCACTGTAAAATCACTTCAGAAAAAAGTAAAGCCTGAACTTAATGATAAGTTTGTAAAAGAAAATTACAGCACAGAGAAGCTTACAACGGTTTCTGAATACAAGGATTACTTAAAGAAGAATTTAAGAAACAACAAGATTATGAACGGTGTTTGGGAATCATATGTTGATAAGTGTAAGGTAACTAAATACAATGACAAATCAATTACTGAATATGAATCATTATTTGAATCATTTATCCAGTCAAAATACAGCACAGACTTAAAGTCATATAAGGAAGCATGTAGCATGTCAGACAAAGATTGGGATGATGATGTTAAGAAAGCTATGAAGGCTAAGATGATTCCATTTGCAATCCTTAAAAAAGAGGGTGTAGACTTTGACAAGATTTACGATGAAAAGACAAAAGAACTTGCAAAGCAGTATTCTACGGAGGTTGAGTCATTAGAAGCACAGTATGATTCATACTATGGTGCAAGTTACGGTACAGACAGCTTAAAGTATGTGGTAGCTATGCAGCAGATTATTGATATTATTGCTGATAATGTTAAGGTAGAAAAGGGTTCAGCACCTACTACAGAGCCGGCTTCAACAGAAGCAGCTACAACAGCAGAGGCAACAACAGCTGAAGAAACAACAGCAAAATAATTAAAAAATCAGGATAGATACTTTTAATCATATGTAAATTTGTTATTTAATAAACAGTTTGGTTAATTTTTTAACAATAATGCGGTTTAGTGATGACAAACAAAAAATTGATGATATAATTGTGGCTATGATGTAGCAAGGGAGTTATAAGTTTTTTATAGCTCCCTTTTTTTCTGCATCAAAATACAAGCTAGGAGGAAGAATCATGAGAAAGCACAGAAGATTTACGAGAATGTTTGGGGCGTTAGCACTTTCATTGGCATTGGCAACTACATCAATTCCGGCGTTAGATATTAATTCTAATCAGGTATACGGAACTGAAAAGGTTGAAACACCAAGTGAAGTGGCAAAGTTGGAAAATATGTTTACAACCATTGATTTAATGGATGCGACCATAAGTGAACTGACACAGGCAATGGAAAAGGGACAGGTTACATCTAAGGAATTAGTGGAAATGTATATTGACCGAATTAATGCATATGATAAGCAATTAGAACTTAATTCAATAATATCCATAAATCCTGATGCGGTAGCTCAGGCAGAAGAGTTAGACAAGGAAAGAGCAAAAGGAAACATAAAGGGTAAATTACATGGAATCCCAATTATAGTAAAAGATAATTATGATGTTGGAGGATTACCTACAACCGCAGGGTGTAAGGCTTTAATGAACTCCATTGCACCGGATGATGCATTTGTAGTTAAAAAGTTAAAGGACGCAGGGGCAATTATTTTGGCAAAGGCAAATATGTCAGAATTTGCATCAAGTGGAAGAAACTCAAGAAGTACAATAGGTGGTGCGGTACATAATCCATATGATACCACAAGAACTCCGGCTGGTTCATCAGGTGGTACCGGAGTGGCAATAACCTCAAACTTTGCTGCAGCAGGTCTTGGAACAGACACCGGTTCATCAGTAAGAGCACCGTCTACAATGAATAACCTTTTTGGTTTAAGAGTGTCTTTAGGACTTACATCAAGAGATGGAATAGTTCCATTAAGTCTTGATAATGATATTGCAGGACCGCTATGCAGAAGTGCACAGGATTTGGCACTTATGTTAAGCGTAATGGCAGGAACCGATAGCAATGATTCATGGACTAAAGATTCAGACAGCATGATACCGGCAGATGGTTATGCATCATATCTAAAGGCAGATGGACTTAAAGGAAAGAAAATAGGATACCTTCAGAATTCATTTGGATATTATTATAACAACAAAGGTGAGGCAGTGGAAAATCCAAAAGAAACAGCAACATGCATGAAAAAGATAGTAGAAAGAGCTAAAAGTAATTTGAAGAAGGGCGGAGCAGAATTAGTCGATATGTCAGAAATTCTTCCTGATTCATTAATAACGTCTCTTCGTTCTAATACAGGAGTAGGAAACGTATTTGAGTGGGATTTAAATAATTACTTTGCTTCATTAGGAGAAAATGCACCAATTAAATCAGTGTATGATTTAGTAACAAATTACACTTATGGTGTGGATTATACTAATGTATATGTAAGAAATCCTGCAACTTCACTAGCAGAAATGACTAATCCAAGGTCATTAGAAAGTTACACAAATGCAGTTACAAACAGGCTTAAGTTTAGAAATGAAGTAAACAAAATACTTAAAGACAATGGCATTGATGCAGTTATGTTTGTGCCTTATACACAGCCTGCTAATAAAGAGGCTGATTCACAGAATGCAAGTTATGCAAACTCTGCAAATTATACAAGTCATTTCGGACCAACAGCAGGATTACCGGAAATGGCTATTCCAATGGGATTATGTGATACAGATGAAACTTTGGGATATGACAAAGAGATGCCCATGGGCTTTAATCTCTTTACAAGCTATGGCAACGAAAAAGAGTTAATAGAGATAGCTTACGGTTATCAGGAAACATCAGGATATGATAACATAAGAACAGCACCTTATACTACACCGGCATTAGAGGATAAAGACCTGGATAAATATTTAGATAACCTTATGGAAAAGGTTGATACAATAAATTATGATAATTACACTGTTTATCCACAGGGTAAAATTCAGGTAATGATTAATAAGTATGCTAAGGCAGCAGATGTAGATGAAAGTGATGTGTATGCAACATACAGTGCAGCATATGATTTGGCAAAAGCATATGACAAGGTGATGGATGTTTTAGATGAAAATGTTAAAACAGTGAAGGTGGTTAAGGCACCAGGTAAGGGAAAAATCACAAAGATTACAAGAGCTAAAAACAACAAGAGTGTTAAGCTCAGTCTTAAAAAGCTTTCAGGAGCAAAAGGATATGAGGTAAAATACTCTACAGGAACAAAGTTTAGCAAAAAAACTACTAAGACCATTTACACTGCTAAAACAACTTTTACCATTAAGAATCTGAAAAAGAATAAGAAGTATTATGTTAAGGTGAGAGCATATGTTAAAAACGGCACATCTAAAAAATACGGGGCATGGTCAGCTGTTAAAACAATAAAAATAAAGAAATAGAAAACTTAAAAATTAGAATTTAAAAATACAAAAGGAACCCATGTCAGCTTATGACTGATATGGGTTCTACTTTATTCTTCCGTTATAGGTGGTATAAAATTTTCAATTGCATTACGAAGTTTGGGGTGGCGGATAACAAAATGAATTGCCGGAGCCTTGCCCTTAGATACCATAACCCATTGTCCCTTATGTATTAGAATTTGCAAATTGCGAAAGGCATGGGTTGCCACAGAGTTTAATGTGTAATTAGGATTCGCATTGGCAAAAGCTACGGTTTCATTAAGATGTTTCTGATATTCTTCTTTAGTGTAAAAAATGTCAGTTTCAAAAAACATACCGGAGAGTTCAAGTGTAGGTGGTTTAGAGTCTAATTCCTCTGGTGAAATTATAGGTATCTCATCTTCAATAAGTTCTGACTGAAGAATAGTTATAAACCGCTGCTTCTGTATTTTTACATACTTTCTAATGGACTCTTTTTGATTAGAGGTAATAGCCTGATGAGCAAGTATATGTTCTAAAAGTCCTTCACTTATGGTATACAGTGGAAGGGTAGAAAGAATACTGCGACGGTTACCGGGCTTTTTCGCGTCAGAAAGTAGGAACGTATTTAACATATTTTCCCGGTCACTTGAATAAATCTCCATTAGAGGATAAGCATTATCAAGCATTTCCTTAGCACGTTTTTGATAATATTCTATTTCACGCTTTGATTTAGTAAGATAATACTTTCCATCATCATGATATCCGCTAATTGCCTCGCCGGAAAGTGCAGCAGCACCTGACACCTTTAATAAATGTAGAAAAGCATTGTTTTGTGTATTTTTAAAATAGTATGGTGAAATCTGCCCGGTCATGTACATAGGAATCCAGCTTTCAAGTCCTAACATCATTTCATCAAAAGAACGGTCAAGATTATGTATCTGATTAAGCTGTAACCCTTTTTTTAACATCATTGCCATACCAAACATCCACTTTTTTGGAAATTCTTTATCTTTTGCCATTTCGGTCATCGGCATATCGCTGTACATGGTTACCGGTTCCATAGATTTAGAAAGTACCGTTGCTTTAAGAAAATCCAATTCACTTTCCATCATTTCCTGAAGACCTAAATAGGTCTTTGAAGAGGGAAGCTGAAATGGCACGGTAGGAACCTTTAACTCATCAAAGTGAATAAGTTTTATATATTCATTTAAATCAAATTCATCTAATTTATTTAAAAAATTTGAAACACTGTCACATCCCATTTTTTGTACAGGTTGTTCTAACAGCCACTTTTTTATTTTGGAATAACGTATGGATAAATTCTGTATTTCATCTGTAGGGCAACCCATTAATTCTGCAACAGCGGTGATTTGAGAAGGCGAACTCATTTCCTCGGATACAAAAGATGCAATAGAGGAGGCAAACTGTATGGAATCACCGGGTTTTCGGGTACCATTACGAATACGGAAAATCGCCGATGCATCATAGTTTGTGTACTGGCATAGTCGTGTCAGGTTAATGTTAAGGGAGGCAATAAGTGTATTGAAATTTTGACGCAACAGTTCCCGGTCTGTTGCAACAAAGTTGTCACAGGCAATGAAATTTTCTTTCACTAATTCAATTGTTATATCACTTATTCCCTTACTTTGGGCAATTTGGGCAATAGCACTGCACAAATTGTCAAAAGTTTCTGAACCATATTCCGGCATTCGTTCACCATTTTTGTAACGGCTAAAGGATGCTGCAGATATTCCTGATATATTGCAAATGTCCTTTGCCGTGCAGGAAAGCAGTTCAATGTATTCATTTAATTTATCGTTAAATTTCATAATCCGGCTCCATAGTATTTTTTTATTATTTTACAGTATAACTTATCAATTTAAAAGTATTATGAAAGGCATATTTCCAAAATAGTCAATTGACTATTCGGAAAATACAGGGAAAGAGTTTACTGCCCCATGATACAATTAATAATAAAGAGTGCCTTACTTAAAGGCATATATGAAAAATACAAATTTAAAATTAAGTTACTAAAACAATTATTTTTTACAAACAGTGTGAACTGACGAAAGGAGCAGATATGAAAAAAACATTTATAAAAACAAGAATTATTACAGTTTTCCTTATTTTATGTATGGTTCTGTCATTAATGCCGGATTTGGTGTTAGCAGAAGATTTTGTAACTGAAACAGCAGATTTTACCGGAAGTGATAAAGGAAAATTGGCAATTTTCCTGCTTAATAAGGCTAAAACAGGAGAAGAGGATTCAACATGGGATAATGAGTCAAAAACTTTGACACTAAAAGGAATTAATTTCACTACTTTAGCAACAACGGCATTAAAATTGCCTGATGGAGCAACAATTATTCTTTCAGATAATACCACAAATCAGATTACAGGTGGAGATGCCGTAACAGAGGCTAACGGAACATATAAAAATGATGTTTATATTTATGGAATTTATGCTGAGGGACAATTAACAATTAAAGGTGAAAAAGATGGTACGGGAACTCTTTTGGTAAATTCCAGTTCTCATACAAACAGCGGCGATGCCTGGACCTATTCAGTGGCACTTTACGGAAAAGGAAATGTTAATATTGAAGGCGGTACTACAACTTTAAAAGGAGGAAAGGCCTCTTCTGCTGACTGCACATTTTCTTATGGAATGGAATTATCAGAAAAATCAGGTCTTTTCATTACCGGAGGAAATTTAATTGGAATAGGTAACGAAACCATTAATACGGGAGATGAGAAAGAGCGAAAATCTTTTTCCAGAGGGATTGATGTTTATAAAGGAAATGTTTCAGTTTCAGGTAATGGTAAGCTTACAGCAAGGTGTGTTCCTTCTATGAATGGAGAGGGATTAGCTTATGGTGTTCATGTTTTGATGGGAAATCTTAGTGTTTCCGATAATGCCGAAATCTTGGCTGTTGCAACAAATCCAATTGATGTATCCGGTGGTGATTTGAAGCAGTCTGGTGGTAAAATTACTGCAAAGGCCACAGGAACATATAACAGCAGTTTAGATGTAACAAGAGAGAATAATTCAGGAGGAAATATTGAAATTACAGGTGGTATATTAGAGGCAGATAATGGTGGAATATATATGTATCAATATCAACCGACAAAAACTCAGGGAATATTTTCCGTTACCGGAGGAATGGTTAAAACTCCTTCAATTTATGGTGCAAATCAATTAACGGTATCGGGGGGAACAGTGGAAAGTGGTAGAATTACAACTAAGGAATTTAATTTATATAGTGGTAGTGTTATAGTCAGGGAACCTGTGCATAAAGGTGAGTATACAGGTACATTATATGTTAGCCCTGCCATTTGGAGCGGTGACATAACTGTTAATGGAGGTATTTTGGATGCAGCATGGGACTGGGGAGAAAATACACCTATAGTTTTCACGGAAGACGAATATACCGGTTATCCTGATCCGTTAGTAAGGACAGATGATAATATAGTTAATTTTAATGGAGGAACGGTAATACTTGATACAGGTTGTGCAGGAAATACCGTAATCAGGGCAAAAACAATTAACTGTGGAAGTGATGTGGTAAAAACAGGAACAAAAGATTTACGAATCCAGAAATATGATGACACACCTGTGGTTTTCAGTGATATTGTGCGTAAACCTGTAACAGTTTCAGGCATAGGAATAAAAAACAAGGTATACGATGCAACAAACCAGGCAGAAATTGATACAGCAAATGTTAAGTTTTCTAATGTGTCAGGGGAAGATGGGATTTGTCTTGAAGCAGAGGAAGCAACAGCACTATTTGATAGCAAAAATGCAGGTGAAAACAAGCCGGTTTCAGTGACGGGAGCATTTGGTTTAAGAGGAAAAGATGCATATAAGTATAAGTTGACTCAACCAACTTTAAATAGCCTTTATGGAACAATAACACCTTGCACCAATGTAATTAATACCACTACACCTTTACAAAATGTTTTAAAGGGTGTAGGAACTTTTGATAAACCTCACATTAGCGGAATGTTTGGTGAACCGGGTTCTGAATCTGAAATTATTGAAACTGATACAGGCAAAATAACCTACACCATTAAAGGAACATCTATTACAAATGGAAGCTATGATGAGGTAGTGAAGTATTTAAAAACATTGCCTTTGGGAAGTGAGGTTGAATTAATCTACAGTTTTAATGGTAATGCAAATTATGCCGGTGCAACATTTGATGACGGAAATGGTGGGAAGACTAATACAGGTAGCATTAAAATAAAAATTAATGAAGAAAAATCACAATTTACCAAAGTAGTAAGACCTGGTATAGCGAAAGTAAAAAAAGCCATAAAGAAGAAATCTTCATCAAAAATCAAAATAAGTCTTAAGAAAGTGAAAAAAGCCAAGGGATATTATGTACAGATTTCTAAATCTAAGAAGTTTAAAAAAGTTCTTGTAAAGAAATATGTAAAGAAAGTATCCTTTACAATTAAGGGCAAAAAACTTAAGAACAAAAAGAAACTTTACGTTAGGGCAAAGTCTTATGTACTTAAAGGAAAGATAAAGATTTATTCAAAGAAGTGGTCAAAAGTGAAGAAGGTTAAAATCAGGAGATAAATTTCATAATAGAAAGTATTGTATAATATTTTTAAAATATGATAATATATATAACAGATTTGAAGGAGGAAAGTCAGATACTAAATCAATTAAGGTGGACAAGATGAACATAAACATTCAGCAGTTAGAGGGATTAGAGATAAGCAAGTACATTATATTTGACATAAGAGATAACATTGCCTATATGCATGGATACATACCGGGAGCACTTAATGTAAAGCCGGAAGATGTGGAAGAAGAGGCGAAAAAGTACAGGGATAAAAAAATTATTATCTGCTGTAAAATGGGACAAATCAGCGAAGAAGTGGCAGAAAATCTTTGTCAGAAGGGCTACAATGCATACAATTTAGAAGGCGGATATCAGGCGTGGCTTCTTGAAAGGCTGAATAAAGACACCGTGGCAGGAGACATAGAAAAAAGTATTCAGAAGAAGTTTAGAAAAAAGATTTGGAGCAAATTTACAAAGGCAATAAATCAATATCAGCTGGTACTGCCGGGAGATAAGATTGCAGTGTGTATTTCCGGAGGAAAAGATTCAATGCTTATGGCAAAGCTTTTTCAGGAATTAAAAAGACACAGTAAATTTGATTTTGACGTGGAATACCTGGTTATGGATCCGGGATATAGCCCTGCCAACAGGAAGATAATTGAAGGTAATGCAAAAAAATTAAATATTCCTGTTACAATATTTGAATCAGATATATTTGAGTCAGTGTTTAACATAGAAAAATCACCTTGCTATATATGTGCAAGAATGCGTAGAGGTCATCTTTACAATAAGGCAAAGGAATTAGGCTGTAACAAAATTGCATTGGGACACCATTACGATGATGTAATTGAAACAATACTTATGGGTATGCTTTACGGTTCACAGGTGCAGACTATGATGCCGAAACTTCATAGTACCAATTTTGAAGGAATGGAGCTTATAAGACCTTTGTATTTAGTGAGGGAGGATGACATAAAAGCATGGCGTGATTACAATGACCTTCATTTTATTCAGTGCGCATGCAAGTTTACAGATACCTGCACCACGTGTAATAACGGAGAAAATACATCAAAACGTTTAGAAATAAAGCAGCTTATTAAGACCATGAAAGAAACCAATCCATATGTGGAGGGGAATATTTTTAAGAGCGTTGAAAATGTAAATCTTGATACGGTAATCGCATACAAAAGCAAAGGAGTTAAGCACAACTTCTTAGACAACTATTAAAATATGGGAAGTAATTAGTGAAAATAATTGGCCAATTACTTCCCTTTTTTTTGTTGCATAAAATACCTTATTGTGATAAATTTATCTCCGGATAGTATTCAGAAAAGAAACTATACCGATATAATTATTTTTTCACTATAAACTAGTGAGCGCAGCTCATATCTTTTAGAATGAGACTCATTGTCCCGAAATTAATTATGTTAAGGAGGGATGCCCATGAAATTTGGATTTATAGGAGCAGGGAAAGTCGGATTTTCCCTGGGAAAATATTTAGCTGACAATGAAATGGAAGTAGTCGGCTATTATAGTGAGTTTAAGGAAGACGCCTTAGAAGCGTCAAAATTTACAAAGTCATCAGTTTATAAAAATATTGAGGATTTAGTAAGAGATAGTGATGTCTTGTTTTTGACGGTTCCTGACGGAGCAATTGAGAAGGTCTGGAATCAGGTAAAGAAAACAGGTATTAGTGGAAAAGTTGTGTGCCATTGTAGTGGCGCTTTATCATCAAAAGTCTTTTCGGATATATCGGAACTGGGAGGTTTCGGTTATTCTATCCATCCGCTCTTTGCAGTAAGTGACAGATACAATTCATACAAGGAGCTTTCCAACAGTTATTTTACAATAGAAGGTTCACCGGAAAAAATAGGTGAAATAAGACAGATATTTGAAAAAATGGGAAATAAGATATGCATTATTTCTGCAAAGGATAAGGTTAAGTATCATGCGGCAGCAGCAATAGCAAGCAACCTTGTGGTAGGTCTTATTGATTTAAGTGAAAAACTGCTGATGGAATGCGGATTTGAAAGAGACGAGGCAGGAGATGCCTTAGCACCTATAGTGTGGGGCAATATAAAACACATATTAAATAATGGTGTGGTAGAAGCACTTACAGGCCCTATAGAGCGTGGAGATGCGGATACCATTAAAAAGCATTTAGCGGCAATTAGTGGAAATGACAGGGAAACATATATTGCAGTGTCCCGTCAGGTGTTAGAGGTTGCCAAAAGAAAAAATAAGGATAGAGATTATAGTAAAATAGAGGAGATTTTGAAATGAAGAATACAGTAAATACACTTTTACAGCAGAAAAAAGATGGAAACAAAATAACAATGCTTACATGTTATGATTATTCAACAGCCAAGTTAATGGAAGAAGTAGGGTTAAACACTATTTTAGTGGGAGACTCATTGGGAAATACAATGCTTGGCTATGAAGATACCATACAGGTTACAATGGAGGATATGATTCACCACAGCGCAGCAGTATCAAGAGGTCTTAAGAATACTTTATTAGTTTGTGATATGCCATTTATGTCCTATCAGACATCAGTTTATGATGCAGTGGTAAATGCAGGCAGACTTATGAAGGAAGGACACGCTAACATGGTTAAATTAGAAGGTGGCGTGGAGGTTGTACCACAGATAGAAGCAATAGTTAAGGCTTCAATTCCTGTTTGTGCCCACATTGGACTTACACCTCAGTCAATTAATGCATTTGGCGGTTTTAAGGTACAGGGAAAAACGGAAGCTGCTGCAAGAAAATTAATTGAAGATGCAAAGGCGGTACAGGCAGCAGGAGCTACCATGGTTGTTCTTGAAGCAGTTCCAGCCAAGCTGGCAACAAAAATTACGGAAATGCTTGATATTCCAACTATTGGAATTGGTGCCGGAAACGGATGTGACGGACAGGTATTGGTATATCAGGATATGTTGGGAATGTTTACAGACTATGTTCCAAAATTTGTAAGACAGTTTGCCAATGTAGGTGAAGTAATGAAACAGGCATTTACAGATTACATCAATGCAGTTGGTGATGGAAGCTTCCCGAAGGAAGAAAACACATACAAGATTGATGATGAGATAATTGATAAATTATATTAAGGAGATAAAAAAATGAAGGTTGTAACAACAGTTAAAGAAGTAAGAGATTATGTAAAACAGTGGAAGAAAAATGGAGAAACAGTAGGATTTGTGCCTACTATGGGATATTTACACGAGGGACACGGAAGCCTTATTACAGCTGCAAGAAACAACAATGACAGAGTTGTAGTAAGTATTTTTGTAAACCCTATGCAGTTTGGTCCCACTGAGGACTTAGAAAGTTATCCGAGAGATTTGGAAAAAGACAGTAAATATTGTGAAAGCCTTGGGGCAGATTTAATATTCCATCCGGAACCATCAGAAATGTATCACGATGACTTTAGCACATATGTAGACATGTCAGTGCTTACAGAAGAATTATGTGGACTTAGCAGACCGGTACATTTCAGAGGTGTATGTACTGTTGTAAATAAATTATTTAATATTGTACAGCCAGATCGTGCTTATTTTGGAGAAAAGGATGCTCAGCAGTTAGCCATAATTAAACATATGGTGCAGGATTTAAATATGGACATTGAAGTTATCGGATGCCCTATTGTAAGGGAAGAAGACGGTCTTGCAAAAAGCTCAAGAAACACATATCTTTCACCGGAAGAGAGAAAGGCAGCATTAATATTAAGCCAGACAGTGGAATTATGTAAGAAGCTTATTGCTGATGGAGAGACAGACGCAGATGTTGTTGTGTCAAAAATGAAGGAAAACATTGAAAAGGAACCTTTGGCAAAAATTGATTATGTTAAGGCGGTAAATGGTCTTACAATGCAGCAGCAGAAGGAAATAAAGGCACCAATGCTTATTGCCATGGCGGTATATATTGGAAAAACAAGATTAATCGACAATTATATATTAGGGTAAATGAAGGAGAATATATGCAGATAAATATGTTAAAAAGTAAGATTCATAGAGCAACAGTAGTTCAGTCAGAACTTGATTATGTAGGTAGCATAACCGTAGATGAGGCATTGATGGAAGCTGCAGGAATATATGAATACGAAAAGGTACAGATAGCCGATGTAAACAATGGCAACAGATTTGAAACTTATGTTATTGCCGGTGAGAGAAATTCAGGAATGATTTGTCTTAACGGGGCAGCAGCTCACATGGTGAATATTGGAGATAAAATCATTATTATGTGTTATGCACAAATGACACCTGAAGAAGCAAAGGAAAATAAGCCTAAGGTTGTTTTTGTGGATGATGATAATAAGATGACAAGGCTTACAAATTATGAAAAGCACGGTAAGTTGTTTGACATAATGAAGGAAGCATAGTTAATGGAGTTTTGTATGGATAAAATATTGCAGAATAAAACAGTTGTATTGGGAGTTACAGGCAGTATTGCAGCTTATAAAATAGCTAATTTAGCCAGTATGCTGGTAAAAAAAGGGGCAAAGGTTCACGTTATCATGACGAAAAATGCCACAAATTTTATTAATCCCATAACTTTTGAAACCCTTACGGGAAATAAGTGTCTTGTGGATACCTTTGACAGAAATTTTGAATTTAGCGTGGAACATGTTTCATTGGCAAAGGCGGCAGATGTATTTATGGTGGCTCCTGCCAGTGCCAATGTTATAGGCAAAATAGCAAATGGAATAGCAGATGATATGCTTACAACTACTATTATGGCAGCTAAATGTCATAAAATCATATCGCCTGCAATGAATACCAACATGTTTGAAAATCCTATTGTTCAGGACAACATAGCAAAGTTAAAAAACTATGGTTACGAAGTAATAGAGCCTGATAGCGGATATCTTGCATGTGGAGATGTGGGAGCAGGGAAAATGCCTGACCCGGAGGTTTTAGAAGGCTATATTATTAAGGAAATTGCTTTTGAAAAGGACTTAAAGGGAAAGAAGGTTTTAATTACTGCGGGTCCTACCATGGAAAAAATTGACCCTGTGAGATTTATAAGTAATCATTCCACAGGAAAGATGGGATATGCCCTGGCAAAAATTGCCATGCTTCGTGGTGCAGATGTTACCTTGGTTACAGGAAAAACATACATTAAAAAGCCTGATTTTGTAAAAATAGTTGAAGCCTACAGTGCAAAGGAAATGTTTAATGCAGTTAATGGTGAATTTGAAAATCAGGATATTGTAATTATGAGTGCAGCCGTAGCTGATTATCGGCCAAAAACAGTGGCTTTAGAAAAAATCAAAAAGCAGGATAAGGATGCTGTCATTGAGTTGCAGCGCACAGATGATATTTTAGGAACAATGTCTGCTAAAAAGACAAAACAGTTTATGTGTGGATTTTCAATGGAAACAGAAAATATGATTGAAAATTCCAAGGCAAAACTTAAAAAGAAGAATCTGGATATGATTTGTGCCAACAACTTAAAGGTATCAGGTGCTGGTTTTGGAACAGACACTAATGTAGTAACAATCATAACAGAGGATGGCGCAAAGGAACTTCCTATTGAGTCTAAGGAAAAGGTGGCATATGATATTATAAGTGAGATTGTTGGAAGGTTGTAATGGTAAGCGGATTTTTGAGGAAGATAGATTTCTGAAAAAATTATATTAGGATTTGTGGAAAGGATTTTACATGAAGAATATTGTATATAAAATGTTATCAGCTATTGTGACACTGGCGGTTCTTATAGGTTGCATAACCATTGGCACGGGAACTGTTTTTGCGGCAACTGCTCCATGGACTAAAAATGAAAATGGACAGTTTGTAAATGGAAATGGTGACATAATAAAAGGTGCAACTATGAAAGGTATTGACGTAAGTCATTACAACGGCAACATAGATTGGAAAACAGTAGCTGAAAGTGATATAGATTATGCCATTATACGATGCGGATACGGCAATGATCAGACCAATCAGGACGATACATATTGGCAGCAAAATGTGAAAGGTTGCGAAGATAATAACATTCCATATGGTGTGTATATTTATTCCTATGCTACTACTAAAGAAATGGCATTAAGTGAGGCAAAACACGTTTTAAGACTTGTTGACGGTCATAAATTAAGCTTTCCTATATATTATGATGTGGAGGCTGATGTTCAGAAGAAGCTTACTAAGTCACAGATTACAGAATTAATAGACACTTTTTCTAAGGAAATAATGAAGCAGGGTTATGAATGTGGAGTATATTCTAATTTAGACTGGTGGACTAATAGAATAGAGAGCAAAGTGGCTACAAATCCTAATTATTTTAAGTGGGTTGCACAATATAACAATGTGGGAACAACCTTTGGTTATAATTATGAAATGTGGCAATATACGGAGTCAGGAACAGTGGCTGGTGTAAATGGAAAGTGTGATATTAATTTCTGGTTGGCACCGGTAAGAGATAGTACATACAATGCAAGAAATTATAAGCCTATAATTGAACCGGCAACTGAAAAGCCAACAACTAAGCCGGCAGTTAAGGTTACTGCACCAAAAACTTCCACCATCAGCAAGCTTGCCAAAGGAAAGAAAAGTGCTAAGATAAGCATCAAAAAAGTTAAAGGAATAAAAGGATATCAGATACAATATTCCACTGTTAAATCCTTTAAGAAAAAAAATACCAAAACAAAAACAACCACAAAAAATGTTCTTACCATAAAGAAATTAAAGTCCAAAAAAGTATATTATTTTAGAGTTAGAGCCTACAAAATGGACGGGAAGAAAAAGGTATATTCAAAGAAGTGGAGTAAGGTTAAGAAGGTAAGAGTAAAATAGTGAAGCAGAAATAGGGGAAAAGTAGGAGTAAGGAAACAAAGGAAAAATAGAATGGTAAAATAGAAATCTCCGTTTTCAGGTTTTAAAACTTAGAAGCCGGAGATTTTTTGTGTAAAATCAAATAAATAAAGAGCCGGGCTCTAAGGATTATAAATCGTTAAAGCCACAGCCCTAAGTTACAGAATTGATTCTTAATAGGAATTTCCATTAAAATCTTTATGAAATTCATTTGATAAAGAAGTGTCGCGTTCTACTGCGTTATTGAAATCATTAATTAAAAATACGGCATTTTTAACGGAATTCCTCAGAACTTTATATAAAAATTTTGTTTGCTGTCTGCATTTTTTGTTAATACCCGGTTTAATAACGTGACCGTTTAGTTTTTTATAATTCATAGTCATATGGAAACAGGTATCTATGAGATGTCTTTTGAAAAATCCCGGAGCTACAAAAAATCTTTTTAAAAATTTCATCCATTTAAGACTTTCTAAAATAATTTTAGAAGATAAATTTTCATAAAATGAAACCATGCTTAATGCAGTTTCCCTGTTTGCAGGAATAAGGTAATCCATAGGGTAATATTGGGGGATATAATTATCCTTTGATATCATAAGATGTTCTAAGTCACCCTCTATTTCAACATGACCGCAGCCTGTTATTTCCATAAATTTATTTACATAAGGATGGCAATTGCAGTCAAGGGTAAAATGGCATATAAATCCCAAAATATAACTATATTCAGGGCTGTTTTTGCCATATTTTTTTATAACGGAAACAGCATGTTCCATAAAATCATAAACATCCTGCCTATGATGTTTAACACCAGTCTGGTTTATTTTATTAATATAAAATGCTCTGTAAAAAAACAGAAAATCCGGTCCTTGAAGTCCTATGCGGAAGGAGTCAGGAAATTTTCGTATAATATCTTTTGTGTCGCCAGATAATTTGGCAATGACTAATTTGCCAAATTTATTATGTGCATAAGTTGATGGCATAAAATCACCCCCATAAAATAACTTTACCTTAGTTTAACACATAAGGAAAGAAGATAAAACATTAAAATTTGCAGGTTGTATTTGGATAAAACATTAAGTATGTCAGTTGCATTTTAGCAGACAATATTGTACAGTAAATAAATAGCTTTGACAGGGTAGAATATTTAGCGGAGCCTGATTAATGAAAAATTAAATGAAAATTATCAGGTTAATGAATGTATTTAACCGAATTATTTGTATGTGAAAATTCATTTTATTATATGTTACGATTGGAGAAAAAATGTCAGGAAAATTAATGTCAGATAAATTTAGAGCATTATCATTTACGGCAAAAATTCAATATATTTGGGAATTTTATAAATTAAGAATTACTATTGTGGTTCTGTCCATTGCCCTTGGGACGGCAATAATACATGGAGTGGCAACAAATAATAGAAAACCATTGTACTGTGCAGTGTTTAATGACTTGAATAACGAAAAAATAGAGGATCGTGTTAAGGAAAAGTATTCCGAGTACACAGGTTGCAAAAAAAATGATATTAAAGTGGACACGGGATATGGTTTTAAAATGTCAGATGAATACGGTTACAACCGCATTGATGCAGGCTCATCCATTAGATTTATGAGCGTTCAGTCAGCAAAAGAAATGGATGTAATTATTACTGACAGAAGCTCACTTTTATGGGTAAAAAGTGAAGGTTTTCTTGTTGGGGTAAAGGATGTGTTGCCGGAGGATTTATACAAGAAATTGGAACCATATTTTGTGTATGCCAGGTTTGAAAAAGAAACAGACAAGGATAAAAATGACGGTGTAGTATATGGACTTGATATATCTGATACTGAATTTTACAAGGGTTACAGTGATAATTACAAGGATGCAGTTATAGCTTTTCCGGAATTCTCTAAAAATAAAGAGGCGGCAGTGAAATTTGTAAAATGCGTATACGGCATAAAAGAGTAGGACACTGTGAATTAGGAAAAAACATAAAAACTACAGGTACCGGTTTTCAAATATATTGAAGACCGGTATTTTTGTATCCGGCCGGGGAATGTTTATAAATTTGAATTTCCAAATTTTTGGGCTTGATTTATATTTCAAAATGGGATATACTAAACGAAACAGAACAAACGTTCGAGAAAAAGGAGCAGACAATGGAAATACAGCAGGACATGACCATTTCAGAAAAATTAAAAATTCTTACAGATGCAGCCAAGTATGATGTTGCCTGCACCAGCAGTGGCGTTGACAGGAATAATAAAGGTAAGGGTATGGGAGATGCCCATGCCTGTGGCATTTGTCATACTTTTGCTTCAGACGGAAGATGTGTTTCTTTATTAAAAATTTTATATACAAATGAATGTATTTATGATTGTAAATATTGCATTAACAGAAAGTCTAATGATGTGAAGAGGGCTTCTTTTACACCGGATGAAGTGTGTAAGCTGACCATGGAATTTTACAGAAGAAACTATATTGAAGGTCTGTTTTTAAGCTCAGGCATTTTAAAAAGCCCTGATTTTACTATGGGACTTATATATGAAACACTGTGGAAGCTTCGTAATGAACATCATTTTTTCGGATACATTCATGTAAAGGCAATTCCCGGAGCTTCGCCGGAAATCATTGAAAAAATAGGATTTTTAGCAGACAGAATGAGTACTAATCTGGAGTTACCTACTAAGGAGAGTCTAAAAGCGCTGGCTCCTAATAAGAATCAGAAGAATATACTTGCACCTATGCGGCAGATACAGGCTGGAAGCGGAAATCTTATTGCCACGGTGAATGATGGATACAGTCTTGTTACAAGAAGGGGTAACAAGATGAAGTCTAAGTTTGTTCCGGCAGGTCAGAGCACCCAGATGATTATCGGGGCAACTCCTGAGACAGATTATCAGCTAATGTCTGTAACAGAATATATGTATAAGGAATACAAGATGAAGAGGGTGTTTTATTCAGCATTTGTTAATGTAAATCATAACATTGATGCACCTGCACCAGTAGGTCCTAATCCGCTTTTGCGGGAACACAGGCTGTATCAGGCAGACTGGCTTTTAAGATATTACGGTTTTATGGTAAATGAACTTTTAAATGAAAAAAGACCTAATTTTAACGTGGTTTTAGACCCAAAATGCGACTGGGCAGTAAATCATCTGGAGCGGTTTCCGGTGGAAATTATGAGGGCAGATTATTATACATTGTTGAGGGTTCCGGGAATTGGAGTAAAGTCAGCTAAAAGAATTACATCAGCAAGGAGATATAACAATCTTAATTTTGAAAGTTTGAAAAAGATGGGAGTTGTATTAAAAAGGGCAGCTTATTTTATTACCTGCAACGGGAAAACTATGTTTCCTCTTAATATGAATCAGGATTTTATAGCCAGAAGTCTTGCAGATACAGATAAAAGGCAGACATACGCTATAGAGCAGGATACAACATATAAGCAGATGACCCTTATGGATATGGGAGTGAGAGTTAATGGATAATATTACGTTAGTTTGCCATGAAAGTTTTGATGGAATAATGACTGCCGTTTATGACGGCTGGGTATATATGAATAGAGGATACAATGTGAGCATACATCCGGGGGAAAATTACGCACCTACATTTTTCTCTCAATTTGTGCCTGTTGAGACAGATTTGGAAAAGGCGGTAAAGGTAGCTAAGTCTATCAGGGTAAAGATATCATTAGAGGCATATACGATGGTTTTCAGAGCATGCATGCATTATGAAGAAGACCGGGGGGATGCCGTTTTCGGTTTCCTGAAAGTGGGATATAATGTTGGGGCAAAGGTAACTAAAATGCTGGGAAATGAGTATGTGATGCGGGTTATGGAATTAAGCAGAAAAGCAGTAAATGAGGCACATTTATATAAGGGATTTATTAGATTTGATGAATTGAGGGGAGGAGTTTTATTTGGAAAAATTGAGCCTAAGTGTGATGTTATTCCTCTTTTAACAGAGCATTTTAAAAACAGATTTCCGGGAGAAGACTGGATTATATATGACACAAAAAGAAAAAAGTCAGCAGTTCACAGGCATGATTCAGAGGTTATTTTAGTTGAAGGAAGAGATATAGAAGTAGTAACTGAGGGACTTCAAAAGGATGATGAATACAGAGATTTATGGAAGGTGTTTTTTGATACAATAGGTATTGATGAAAGGTACAATCCGAAATGCCAGCAGACAAATCTTCCACAATGGTACCGAAAGTATATGACAGAAATGAAATAATATTACAAATATTACAAAGATTTAAGCGTATTTTCTTCACTTTTTATTGCTTTAGTGTTATACTAACCGAAGTAGTTTTGCCATATTGTAATAGTTGGCAAAATTAATAACACAAGATTTATTGTACTATTCTAGGAGGAATCGATGAGCAAAGTTAAACGTGTGTATGTAGAGAAAAAACAGCCATATGCTGTTACTGCAAAAGAACTTACAGAGGATATTAAAGGATATCTGGAGATTGATGGTTTAAAAGAAGTTAGGGTTCTTGTAAGATATGATGTTGAAAATCTTTCAGAGGACACATATAAGAAGGCATTAACTTCAGTATTTTCAGAACCGCCTGTTGATGATGTTTATGAAGAAACATTCCCATATGATGAAGCAAATTCAAAAGTATTTAGTGTTGAGTTTTTGCCGGGACAGTTTGATCAGAGAGCAGATTCAGCGGTACAGTGTGTTAAGTTTTTAAACGAGGATGAGAATCCTGTTATAAAAACAGCTACAACATATGTTTTAGTTGGCGATATATCAGATGCAGAATTTGAACAGATTAAAAACTACTGCATAAATCCGGTAGATTCAAGAGAAACAGGCTTGGAAAAACCGGAAACTTTAGTTACAGAGTTTGAAGAACCGGCAGATGTTATTATATTTGACGGATTTAAAGATATGGAAGAAAAGCCTCTTAAAGAGCTTTATGATTCCCTTGGACTGGCTATGACATTTAAGGATTTTCTTCATATCCAGAATTATTTCAGAAATGAAGAAAACAGAGATCCATCCATGACAGAAATAAGAGTGTTGGATACTTATTGGTCTGACCATTGCCGTCACACTACATTTAACACTGAACTTACAGATGTTAAGTTTGATGAAGGATATTTCAATGAACCAATTGAGAAAACCTATGAGAGTTATTTAGATACCAGAAAAGATGTTTTTGGTGAAAGAAAAGATAAGTTTGTATGCCTTATGGATTTAGCACTTATAGCTATGAGAAAGTTAAAGAAGGAAGGCAAGTTAGATGATCAGGAAAAATCAGATGAAATTAACGCATGTAGTATTGTGGTGCCTGTAGAAGTAGATGGACAGACAGAGGAATGGTTAGTAAACTTCAAAAATGAAACACATAACCATCCTACAGAAATTGAACCTTTTGGTGGCGCAGCAACGTGTCTTGGAGGAGCTATAAGAGATCCGTTGTCAGGACGTACTTATGTATATCAGGCTATGCGTGTTACAGGAGCAGCAGATCCTACTAAGCCAATGAGTGAAACTCTTCACGGAAAGCTTCCACAGAAGAAATTAGTTCAGGGTGCCGCTAACGGATATAGTTCATATGGAAACCAGATAGGTCTTGCAACAGGATTGGTAAAAGAAATTTATCATCCTGATTATGTTGCAAAGAGAATGGAAATAGGTGCAGTTATGGGTGCAGCCCCAAGACGTGCCGTTCAGAGATTAACATCTGATCCGGGAGATATTATTATTCTTCTTGGTGGAAGAACAGGACGTGACGGATGTGGTGGAGCAACAGGCTCATCAAAGATTCACACAGAAGAGTCTATTGAAACATGTGGTGCAGAAGTACAGAAAGGTAACGCACCTACAGAACGTAAGTTACAGAGATTATTTAGAAGAGAAGAGGTCAGCCACATAATTAAGAAATGTAATGACTTTGGTGCCGGCGGTGTGTCAGTAGCTATTGGCGAATTGGCAGACGGACTTCATGTAAATTTAGATAAAGTTCCTAAGAAATATGCAGGATTAGACGGGACAGAAATAGCTATTTCAGAATCTCAGGAAAGAATGGCTGTTGTAGTTGATAAAGATGACGTAGAACAGTTCCTTAAGTATGCAAATGAAGAGAACTTAGAAGCTACAGTTGTGGCTTACGTTACAGAAGAACCTAGACTGGTTCTTGAATGGAGAGGAAAGGAAATTGTTAATATTTCAAGAGCTTTCCTTGATACAAACGGTGCTCATCAGGAAACAACAGTTGAGGTGGATATGCCTGATGAAGAAAAGAATTTCTTCAAGAAACCGGTTGTAGATGATGTAAAAGATAAGTGGCTTGAAACATTATCAGATTTAAATGTATGTTCACAGAAGGGACTTGTTGAAAAGTTTGACGGTTCAATTGGAGCAGGTTCAGTGTTTATGCCACATGGTGGAAAATACCAGAAGACAGAAACACAGACTATGGTGGCAAAGTTACCTGTACTTAAAGGAAAATGTGATACAGTAACAATGATGAGTTATGGATTTGATCCGTATCTTTCAAGCTGGAGCCCATATCACGGGGCAATTTACGCAGTAGTTGACTCTATTGCAAAAGTAGTTGCCAGTGGTGGTGATTATAAGAAGATTCGTATGACTTTCCAGGAATACTTTAGAAGAATGACTGAAGAACCACGTCGTTGGAGCCAGCCATTTGCAGCACTTCTTGGTGCATATGACGCACAGATGGGATTTGGTTTACCATCAATAGGTGGTAAGGATAGTATGTCAGGAACATTTAATGATATTGATGTACCACCGACACTGGTTTCATTTGCAGTGGATGTTGCAAAGGAAAAAGATATTATAACACCTGAATTTAAAGCAGCAGGTAATAAGATTGTTAAATTTGAAATTGTAAGAGATCAGTATGAGAAGCCTGTTTATGAAGAAGTGATGAAGCTATACGATAAGATTCATGACATGATTCAGAATGGGGTAATTATTTCAGCATATGCTCTTGAAAGCAAGGGTATTATACCGGCAGTAAGTAAGATGGCATTTGGTAATAACATTGGTGTAAGCATCAGCGGAAGAATACCTGGCGCTGATTTGTTCGCACCATCATTTGGTGATATTATTGCTGAAATACCGGCAGATAAATTAGATGATATAACAGCAAGCTATGTTTTAATAGGTGAAACAAATGATAAGGCTACATTTGAATATGGCTACGATTCAATACCTATGGATGAAGCATTAAAGGTATGGGAGAAGCCATTAGAGAAGGTATTCCCAACAAGAAGCCATAATGATAAGTCATTATTAGATACATCTGTTTATGACAAGGGCAGCATATATGTATGTAAGAATAAAGTAGCAAAACCAACAGTATTTATTCCTGTATTTCCGGGAACAAACTGTGAATATGACTCAGCTAAGGCTTTTGAAAATGCAGGTGCAAATGTTATAACAAAGGTATTTAAAAACCTTACACCTGAAGATATCAGAGATTCAGTTAATATCTTTGAAAGGGCTATTTCACAGGCACAGATTATTATGTTCCCAGGTGGATTTAGTGCAGGTGATGAACCTGACGGTTCAGCTAAGTTCTTTGCTACAGCATTTAGAAATGCAAAGATTGAAGAGGCAGTACACAAATTGCTTAACGAGAGAGACGGTTTGGCATTAGGTATTTGTAATGGATTTCAGGCACTTATAAAGTTAGGCTTGGTTCCTAACGGAAAAATTACAGGACAGGATATTAATTCGCCAACACTTACTTATAACACAATTAACCGTCACGTATCAAAGATGGTATATACAAAGGTTGTATCTAATAAGTCGCCTTGGTTACAGAAAGCAGAATTAGGTGGTGTATATGTAAATCCTGCATCCCATGGAGAAGGAAGATTTGTAGCACCTGAAAGCTGCATAAAAGAATTGTTTGCTAACGGTCAGGTAGCAACACAGTATGTAAACGAACAGGGTATACCAACAATGGATGAAGAGTGGAATGTAAATGGTTCATACTATGCAATAGAAGGTATAACAAGTCCGGATGGAAGATGCTTAGGTAAAATGGCTCACATAGAAAGAAAAGGCACATCAGTTGCCACAAACATCTATGGTGAACAAGACCTTAAAGTCTTTGAATCAGGCGTTGAATACTTTTCGTAAGCAAAGCCATGCATAAATAAAAGTGAAAAGGCTCGATGAAAGCTTGCTTTCAAGAGAGCATTTTCACTTTTATTTATATAGGGCGCAGCCCGAAACGAAATAGACCGAAGGTCTATGAGTTGCATGGCTTTGCATTCTCAAAAAGGTGTGCGCAGCCCGAAACGAAATAGACTTTCACAACTACCAAATAAAAGGAGGTACCGACTATGAGTTATTTAAAAAATCTAAAATGGGAAATGATTATCTACTCATTGCTAAGCATTTTAATGGGAATACTTATGTGGAAATATCCCGGCAAAATAATGACAGGAGTATGCGTTATTTTGGCAATGATTTTGTTTGTAATGGGAATCAGAAATATCATTGAATACAAAAGAAGCAATGTAATAAAAGACTTTTACAGATATGAATTAGTGGTAGGCATAGTGCTTATTGCAGCAGGAATACTTGTATTAGCATGCATGAAACTTATATTATCAATTATAACTTATGTTATAGCAATAATAATCATAATAAGTGGATTAATGAAAGTTGAAAATGCCATTGACCTTAAAAGAATGGGCAACCATTGGGTGCCATTACTCGTATTTGCCATAATATGTATTCTTTTGGGAATTTCAGTTTTAATGATGCCAATGAATTCCAATGATAATGGAACAAAGACTGCAGGTGATTTCTTTATTCAATGCACAGGTATTATCTTTGCCGTTACAGGACTGATTGACCTTATTACAACATTATCTGTTTCAGGAAAAATAAAACGTTGGACCATAGAGCAGATAGCTTTTGATGCCGATAGAGATATAGAAGACGAAATAATAGAAGATGGTGATGATGACTAGCCTATCCAAATTAAGGACTAATATTCAAAAAACAAATAGCACAATTATATAAGTGCATATAAAAATCCACTTAGCAAACACCCGTTAAAGAGTAATGCTATGTGGATTTTTTAGTAAAGTATGTCTGTTACACCACTTAAATAAATACAACATTATTGGCACTGTAACAACATCATTTGTGCTAACACAATAAACGCATTATCGTCATAAAATTTCCATTATGGTAACATATGTCCGGCTGACAAATAAAGACGGTACCATTCGGAACGTTCTAATTTAACAGAGGTTGCAGCCGCAATCTCTTTCATTCTTGAAAGCTTTGTAGTGCCGGCTATAACCTGCATATTGGCAGGGTGTCTTAAAATCCATGCAGTAGCAATGGTGGTTGGAGTAACATTATACTTATCTGATAATTCATTTAGGACTTTATTAAGCTCCGGATATTTGTCACTGCCAATAAAAACACCTTCAAAAAATCCATATTGGAAAGGCGACCATGTCTGAATAGTTATATCTTTTAGACGACAGTAATCTAAAACACTTCCGTCCCGGTCAATTGCACCATCAGTAAGCATATTAACTTCCATACCATTAGCTACAATATTAGAAAAAGGAATACTATATTGAATTTGGTTTACAACCAGCTTTTGTCTAACATATTTCTGAAGCAGTTCCATTTGCATAGGTTTTTGGTTAGAAACACCAAAATGTCTAACCTTTCCTGAGCTTTCTAAAATATCAAAAGCCTGGGCAACCTCTTCCGGTTCCACCAATGCATCCGGGCGGTGAAGTAAAAGAATATCAAGATAATCAGTACCTAATCTTTTAAGAGTGCCATCCACAGAACTGATAATGTGTTCTTTGGAAAAATCGTACATTACACCGGGAATAATTCCACATTTTGATTGAAGAACAATATCCTCACGGTTAATATTCATATTAGAAAGAGCCTGTCCAAAAAGTTTCTCACATTCGCCACCTGCGTAAATATCAGCATGGTCAAAAAAATTAATTCCAAGTTCAATACATCCCTCGATATAACTGCTAAGGGCTTTTTCATCTAAGCAGTTAATTCGCATACATCCGGCAGCAACCGCTGGAACATGAAAATCTGTATTGCTTAATTTTATTGTATTCATCTTGTTGCCTCCTTGTTAATTCATAATACCTGATAAAGATTTCCTTTTATAATATGATGTGTGTGCAAAAATACATTATGCCACTCGCTTACATCATATTCTACTTAAAAATCATACTCATAGTATACTATTTTAGCAGCAAAAAAGTAATGCCTTATTAAAACAAAAGCAATTTTATTATAAACAAGTACCCTTTGCCTAAAAATACATATATTAATATATAAAACATTGTGGGGAAAATAAATGATAGAAGACATGCTAACTAATAAATGCAATTTTTCCAGTGTAAAGCCGGCACTGGTTGCACTTCCGTATCCGGAAATAAAGGTAAAAGAAAGAAACAAGGCGTATGCAGATTTGCTTGCATTTGATTATTGCGGTCAGTCATCAGAAATGACATCAACCATGCAGTATATAAATCAGGAAGGAAGAATGTCCGGCAATAAATGCGAGATAGCTCAAATTATATTGGGAATAGCCATAGCAGAAATGATTCATCTTCAAAAATTAGGAGAATTAATATGCCTGTTGGGAGGAACATTGGATTTTACAACAAAAAATTCCACAGGAAGGCAGGTAATGTGGTCACCGTCTAATGTAAAAATAGGTGGAGATATACGAAATATGCTGTGGGCAGACATTGAAGGTGAGCGAATTGCCATTAACCAGTACCGCCGACATATGAATATGATAAAAGATAAAAATATCAATCAGATATTGGCAAGAATAATAAAAGATGAAGAATATCATATTATGTTGCTTAGGGCGTTGCTGGATAAATAAAATTAAAAACTAATAAGCAGATTCCGGAATGAAATAATATGGTACCGGAATCTGCTGCTTTGTATTAAGAATATGTAGTTAAAAAAATTACCTATAAGTAACCACTACGTCGTTCCTTCTTATATATGTCCCTCCATCAGGAATAAGACTTTCGTCTCCACGTTTTATAAGGGCAATTAGCACATTCTCAGGGAGATCTAAATCCTGAATACGCTTGTCACACCAACTGTGATTTTTGTCAATAATCACTTCTTCAAGATTCTCTTTTCCGGAAGGCTCATAGGAAGGAACACTTAATATAACGCTGTCGCCTCCAAGGATTTTCGTATCACCATTGGGAATAATGGTGTCGCCATTTCTTTTTATCATAATGGCAAGGGAATTGGTAGGCATATTAACATCACTTACAAGCTTATTTTCCCAGTTGTGTCCTTTAGGTATATACATTCGCATTAATGTAATGGCAGATTCTTCCTGATAATCGTTGAAAGTTTTACGGACATCATCATTGTCATCAATCATATTAAGTTTTCTGGCTACATAGGGAATTAAGGTACCCTGTATTGCTACGGAAAACAGTGCCACCATAAAAACTATGTGAAAAATGTCAAAAGGAACATCCCTGCCACTGGCTACAACCATAATAGAAAACACAATGGAGGCAGCACCACGCAGTCCTGCCCATGAAACTAAAAGACATTGCCTGTAACTACATTTAAAAGGTGCTAATATTGAAAAAACGGCTATAGGTCGTGCTATTAGCGTTAAAAATATTGAAATGAAAAGAGACGGAATTATAATTGCCACAAACTTATGAGGAAATGCAAGAAGTCCTAACAAAAAGAAAATAAGAATTTGCGCCAGACTTGTAAGTCCGTCAAAAAAAGGAATCATAATTTTTTTATTTTTAATTTTACTGTTTCCTAATATTATTCCTAAAAGATACACAGTTAAAAAGGCATTTCCGTCAATGGCAGTTGAAACACCAAAGGAAAAAATAATAAGGGCAATCATAAAAATAGTATCTAATCCATCGGAAATAAGGGAGGTTTTTGTAAGAATTACAATACCTAAACCGGCAATGATTACTCCAATAGCAATACCGTAAACAATCTGTGCAAAAGTAAAATATGGAAGATTAGTAAGTTCCCCACCATTTAATATAATGATACCTATCATTGTAAGAAGGTATGAAACAGGGTCGTTACTACCACTTTCAATTTCTAAAAGAGGGGCAGTGCTATTTTTTAGATTAAGTTTTTTTGTCCTGAGAATAGAGAAAACACTGGCGGCATCAGTAGATGATAATACGGCACCAATAAGAAAACTTTCCGCATAACTAAAGTGTAAAACAAAATAGCAAAACACACCTGTTATGCCGGCAGTAATAAGTACCCCTACAGTAGACAGGCATATAGCACGTCCGGCAACATTTCCGGCAGTTTTCCACTTGGTATTAAAACCACCATAAAACATAATGAAACTAAGAGAAACAGTACATATTTTTTCTGCAAAGTCGTAGTTGTCAAACTGAATCTTAAAGAAACCATCGCATCCAAACAGCATACCGATAGTCATAAAAAGAATAAGAGCAGGCATACCAAATTTGCCGGAAAATTTGTCTGCTAATATACATGAAAATAAAACAATAGCAATTAAAGTGAGAGTTATTGCCATATAAAGCCTCCTTTCGATGATAAACTATGTCTATATTAACATAAAAATGACTTTAAAATGTTAGTTTATGATTTATATCCAATAGCCATTGATTTGGCTGTATTTTTTTGGTATAATTATAAAATATGTCGAAAAGGATAGAAATACAAAAACAGGAAAAGTAAAATGGGAAAATTTACAGGGTATTTGATTTGTACAGATTGCGATGGAACATTAACATATGAACCGGGAAAAGTATCACAGGAAAATGCTGAAGCTATCAGATATTTTCAAAAAGAAGGTGGGTTGTTTACTTTAGCCACCGGGAGATTTCCCGACCATGCAAAGTTGTTTGAAGGTCAGTTCAAGGTGAATGCTCCCATAGTATCACTGAATGGTGCAGTTATTTATGATGAGAAAAGGGATAGGATTATTAAAACCTGGCATATGAACAGGAAAAAGACCCTTGAACTTTTAACATATGTAAATGACAACTGGAAGGAAGCAGAAACTTATTGGGTTAATACAATAAGTAAAGACGGTAAGTTTGAAAGTGCTCATTTTGATTCAAAGGAGCATAAAGGCGAACCTAAAGCTTTAGCCCGGTTTATGGACAGTTTAGACAGTGAACCGTTAAAAATATTGCTTTTCCAAAATGAAAATATAACCCCTAAACTTCAAAAGGATTTAAAGGAGAAGTTTGGAGAAGACTTCATATTTGATTTAAGCTGGCCGGAGGGCATTGAAGTAAACAGTGCACACAGTGGTAAGGGGGCAGCGGTCAGATATATGAAGGAACATTTAGGCATGGACATTCATACCACGGTAGGTATTGGAGATTATGAAAATGACATATCTCTATTAGAATGTGCAGATGTAGGCTATGCAGTGGATAATGCTATTCCATATGTAAAGAAAATAGCAGACAGAATTACGGTTAAAAACACAGAAAATGCCATAGCCCGGATTATAATGGAATTGGGACAATTATAGAAAAATGTTACACTAAATAAAGAGGAGGGAACATTTTAGAAAAACGTTTCCGATGAACTGCCGCTGATCGAAGAAGGTGGCATCACATATTATACAAGGAGGAGATAGAGATGGATAAAAAGAAAAAAAATATAATTGCCATAGCATTAGTAGCAGTTATAGTAATTGCAATAATAGTGGCAGTAGTTGTTTCAAAAAAAGGCAAAGATAGTGATACATCGCAGACTAATAACGCAACAGCAGCTCAGGTTGAGACAACAGTGAAAGCAGGTAATGAAAATGTGACAACAGCTGAAAATGGTAACGAAGATTTACCGATAGTAGGTGATGATACAACAGCAAAAAGCAGAAAAAGCTCAAAAAAGAGCAGCAAAAAAGGTAATAAGAACAATAAAGAAACAAACTACTGGGATAATATTTCTATTATAGAAGAATCTCAAAACAAAGAGCCAAAGACAAATAAAAAAGGCGAAACAGTAACAGAAGAATATCCGGGACAGGATGACGGCTGGTCACCTATTGTATCACCGGATGATTTGAAAAAATAACATATAGTTGTAATTTTCAACAAGAAAACAAAAAAAATTGACTGGTGTGTTTACACCGGTCAATTTTTGTGTATAATATAATATGGACCGACAGATACTTTAAAGAGAAACAGAAGTTTCGTGATTTAGAAAGGATACTGTATTGAAACAACAAGATTTTAATCAAAAAGTTGAAGAGCTGGTTGAAAAATGTCAGGGACAGAATAACCAGATAACAACATCAGAAATTAAAGATTATTTTTCAGAGGACAAGTTGACTGCAAAGCAGGAAATCACTATTCTTGCGAGACTAAGTGAGGCTGAAATTAGCGTTGTTATGTCTGATGCAGAGCCAAAAAGTGCAGAAAAAGATGTGAAAGATGCTAAGAAACCGGAACCGGTTGAGGAAGTTAATGAGGAAGATGAGTTTGAGTCAGATTCACTAGATGATGTAGAACCAAGTGATTCAGACCTTGCTGCCGAACCAACTGATGAAGACATAGCATTGGTAGACATTGATGCAGAAGATTTATTAGGACCTACAGACGAGGATTTTGAAAATGATGATGAAGAGGCAGTAGAATTAGATGCCGTGGATTTGCTCGAGGGTGTAGGAACTGAAGATCCTGTAAGAATGTACTTAAAGGAAATTGGTACAGTAGCATTGTTGACCGCCGATGAAGAACTTGAACTTGCAAAACGTAAGACAGAAGGTGACGTTGCCGCAAAAGAGAAATTAATAGAGGCTAACCTCCGTCTTGTAGTTAGTATTGCAAAAAGATATACCGGACGTGGAATGAGTTTCCTTGATTTGGTTCAGGAAGGAAACTTAGGTCTTATTAAAGGCGTAGAAAAGTTCGATTATACTAAAGGTTACAAGTTAAGTACATATGCAACATGGTGGATTAGACAGTCCGTTACAAGAGCTTTAGCGGATCATGCCAGAACCATCCGAGTACCTGTTCATATGGTAGAAACTATTAATAGAATGTCAAAGATGCAGAGAAAACTTACTCTTGAGTTAGGTTATGAGCCATCTACTAAGGAATTAGCAGATGCCTTAGACATGACTGAGGAGAAGGTTTTAGAGATTATGCAGATTGCAAGAGAGCCGGCATCCCTTGAGACACCTATCGGTGAAGAGGATGACTCTAATTTAGGAGATTTTGTAGCAGACAATAATACGGTTACACCGGAAGCCAATATTGAGTCGGTTATGCTTCGTGAACATATTGATGTGCTGCTTAAGGATTTGAAGGATAGAGAAAGAGAAGTAATTATTTTACGATTTGGTTTAAGGGATGGACATCCGAGAACTCTTGAAGAAGTAGGAAAAATCTTTAACGTAACAAGGGAACGTATCAGACAGATTGAAGCAAAGGCATTAAGAAAACTGAGAAATCCCGTTAGAAGCAAAAAGATTAAAGACTTCTTAAATGATTAAAAATTTAAAGAAACAAAGGGCTGGTGGGAAAGTTTAGCACATCAGAACTTAATAAAATCATAAAACTTAATATTTAAACTTAATTTTACTTGATTTTTTTGATAAAATAGTTTATAAAATTAAGTAAAGAACAAGAAAGAGGTGCAATGGGGCACTATAGTAGAGATACTATGTCCCTTTGCACCTCTTTTTTTACAGGAGGACAAATTCATGGATCAAAATGTGTTATTTGAAAAAGCAAAAGAAGATGGTTTGTATGATTCACGCTTTGAACACGACAACTGCGGTATAGGAGCTGTTGTAAACATCAAAGGCGTAAAAAGTCATGCCACAGTAGAAAATGCCTTAAAAATTGTAGAAAACCTTGAACATCGTGCAGGTAAAGATGCTGAAGGAAAAACCGGTGACGGTGTAGGTATTATGCTACAGATTTCCCACAAATTTTTTAAGAAGGTTACTAAACCTTTAGGCTTTGACATTGGAGGAGAAAGAGAATATGGCGTAGGTATGTTCTTCATGCCACAGGATGAGTTAAAGCGTAACAGGGAAATGAAAATGTTTGAAATCATTGCCCAGAAAGAGGGATTAGAGTTTTTAGGATGGAGAGAAGTACCTGTTCATCCGGAAGTATTGGGAACAAAGGCATTAGAGTGTATGCCACATATAATGCAGTGTTTCATTAAGAAACCGGAAGAAGTTGAAAAGGGAATAGCCTTTGACCGTATGCTTTATATAGTAAGAAGAGTTTTCTCTCACAGTAATACAGGAACATACACAGTATCTCTTTCCAGCAGAACTATTGTATATAAGGGAATGTTTCTTGTTAATCAGTTAGGTCCGTTTTTCGCAGACCTTATGGACAAAAATTACGAGTCAGCAATAGCTTTAGTTCACTCAAGATTTTCAACTAACACACAGCCAAGCTGGAGACGTGCACATCCAAACAGATTTATTGTTCATAATGGAGAAATTAATACAATCCGTGGTAACGCCGACAATATGCTTGCCAGAGAAGAATCCATGTCCA
>OLVP01000049.1_pt1 | contig 99451 bp, 92 predicted proteins | sample 1673281 | NCBI WGS metagenome assembly OLVP01 (sample SAMEA3178940, study PRJEB25190) | human gut metagenome | biome: human gut; feature: human-associated habitat; material: faeces | place: Austria | collected 2013
AAGTGGCATCTGTTATGGGTCGTTATTATGCAATGGATCGTGATAAGAGATGGGACCGTGTAGAGTTAGCTTACAAAGCGCTTACAAAGGGTGAAGGAAATACAGCAGTAAGTGCAACAGAAGGCATCCAGGCTTCCTATGATGCAGGAAAGTCTGATGAGTTCGTTGTACCATTTACAGTGACTGAAAACGGAAAGCCACTGGCAACGATCAATGATGGCGATTCTGTTATCTTCTTCAACTTCCGTCCGGACCGTGCAAGAGAGATCACCCATGCATTCTGCGATGATGATTTTGACGGTTTTCCAAGAGAGAAGAAGTTAGATCTGGTATATGTATGCTTTACTGATTACGATGAGACCATTACCAATAAGCTGGTTGCATTTAAGAAGGAATCCATTACCAATACCTTTGGTGAATTCCTGGCAGCAAACGGCAAGAAGCAGGTAAGGATCGCCGAGACTGAGAAATATGCTCACGTTACCTTCTTCTTTAACGGTGGCGTAGAGGAGCCAAACGAAGGGGAAGACCGCATTCTGGTTCCTTCTCCAAAGGAAGTTGCTACTTACGACTTAAAGCCGGAAATGAGTGCTTACGGTGTATGCGACAAGCTGACTGAAGCCATCAAGTCTGGTAAATATGATGTGATCATCATTAACTTTGCTAATCCGGATATGGTTGGCCATACCGGAGTAGAAGCAGCTGCCATTAAGGCAATTGAAGTAGTAGATGAGTGTGTAGGCCGCGCTGTAGAGGCTTTAAAGGAAGTAAACGGCGTTATGTTCATCTGTGCTGACCACGGTAATGCAGAGCAGTTGGTAGATTATGAAACAGGTGAACCATACACCGCTCATACTACTAATCCGGTTCCATTTATCCTGGTAAATGCAGACGCTGACATGAAGCTTCGTGAAGGCGGCGCATTGTGTGATATTGCCCCGACCCTGATCGAATTAATGGGTATGGAGCAGCCTAAAGAAATGACTGGTAAGTCACTGATCCTTAGAAAGTAATTGAATTTAAAATAAGCAGGCGCGCCTTTTGGCACCTTTGCCGTAAATAAAAATCCGGAAACAGTCCAGGCAGGAGTGTTTCCGGATTTTTTTAGAATTGTGGGAGTGCAAAGCATGTAACAATTCAGCATCAGGGAGTGCAAAGCGTATAGCAATTCGGTATCAGAAGGGTCAAAATACCTTTTGCCCTTAATATCATAACGTCTTTAAAACATCCTTGGAGTCAGAAACCAGACTGGTGTCTTCACTGTGTTCTGTTACATACTGGAAATCCTCTTTTGCCAGGGCAGTCTGTCCGGTATTCAGATAGCAGATACCCCGGTTGTAGGTAGAGAAATCTGTGAAACACTGGCCTTCTATAGCGGTGGTGAAGTAAGGAATCGCTTTTTCGTAGTCCTCTTTATCCATAGAAATAGCACCTAGATAGAAGTTGGTTTCCGGCAGGTAGCTGGTTCCATTTAAGGCAGTTAAAAGATAACTTTCTGCCTCATTTTCCTGCTTCAGGTTCATATAGCAGGAACCAATGAGAAAGTTTAACTCTCCATCTTCCGGGGTAACAGGCAGATATTGCACAGACCTGGATGTAAACGGAGATGTGACCACATCTGACGGAGCAGTTTTAGAAGCAGATAACCTTCATATTACAGCAGATAATGCAGACCTGACCACAAATGTGAAAGATCTTTCCGGAAATGTAACAGGAAGCATTTCTGTAACAGATAAGGGAAGCATCACTGTAACAGGCACACTGACAGCAGGTGAGGATGTAAGCATCCAGGCAGCAGAAAATGGAAACATTACTGTAAGTGGAACTATCCATGCAGCTAATACATTTTTAAGAGGTGCGGCAAAGATCATCGTAACTGTAAAGGACACCATGGGAAATCTGGGTGTGGAAACATCTGACCGTGAAGATTCTTCTGCAGATATTAAGCTGGAAAGCTGTGACAGAAGCCAGGACATTAACATCACTACACCAGGTGAAGTCAGACTTACTACCACAGAAGCAGATGAGATCATCGACTTCTTTGCAGACCGTATCCAGGTAACTGGTGGAGCAAACAATGCCATTTTAAACTTCACAAAGGCGCCTGCAGGACTGAAAGTAAGAGTTCCAGGTGGAAATAACCTGATAAATGTTACCACTACCATGGCTCCTACAGACATCCAGACAGGAAATGGAGATGATACATTTATCCTGGGCGGACCGGTGGAAGATGAAAAAGATTCAGAGTACACCTATAAGTATAAAGATGAAAATGGCTTTATGGGTGCAGGAAATCTTCACAGACTGGATATTGCCACAGAAGGCGGATCCAATACCTGGCATCTTTGGATGAGTGGTGAAAAATTCTATCTCACAGGCGGTATGGGAAATGATACCTTCATAAGATATACTTTTGAAGTAACAGATAAAGAAGGACAGACTTATACCTTTGCAACAAGGGATTACAATATCAGCAGCCTGAGTGGAAATATCACCTGCATCGGCTTCCCAACATACCGTGGAACAAGCAGCAATGCAATTAAAACAGCCAGAAAATGGATCCAGATGACAGACGGAAGCTGGAAATACAGAACCCTTCAGGGATATGTAGAGAGCAGATGGCTGAAACTTGGACGTAACTGGTGGTACTTTAATGAAGATGGCCGGATGCATACTGGCTGGTTCCTTTACGGAAACCGCTGGTATTATCTGATACCTGGTGAAGGCTCTATGGCAGCAGGCTGGAACCTGATCAACGGTTTCTGGTATTACCTTAATCTGGCAGGACAGGCAGAACGTCCGGAAGGTGCAATGTACAGCAATGAATATACACTGGATGGATATTTCGTAGGAACAGATGGCAGATGGATGCCGGAAGTGCCGAAAAAAACAGCATAAGACACAAAAATCCGGAGGCAGCCCATTTGGGCCGCCCCCGGATTTTTTAGGAGTAACTGCTATAAATAAGAGGTGGTTACGTGCATTTTCATTAGAATCCCTTAATAAGTTCGCCGTTCTTTGGCTCGAAGCGTCCGGTGAAGAAGCGGAGAACTTCTGGTTCGTAAACCCATTTCAGACCGCTGATGTCATGTCTTCTTTCATACAGACCGATGATAGCGTCAGCAACGTAATCCAGATGAGCATATGTATAAACACGGCGTGGAATGGTAAGACGAACAGTTTCCAGTTTCGGAACGTGGTTTTCACGGGTATGTGGGTCACGTCCTGCAGAGATGATGCCGCGCTCCATGGTACGAACGCCGGAGAACTCGTAGATAGCTGCGGAGAGTGCCTGAGCCGGGAAGTCTTCTTCCTGATTTAAGTGATCTAAGAATGCCCTTGCATCTACGAAGATCGCATGTCCGCCGTAAGGTTTAACCATTGGAACACCTGCAGCGTCTAATTTTTCTCCAAGGTAACGAATCTGGTTTACACGGTGGCTGATGTAATCAAAGTTCATGGATTCACGAAGGCCAATAGCCATTGCTTCCATATCTCTTCCTGCCATACCACCGTAAGAAGGCATTCCCTCAAACTGTACAACCATTCCGGTTGCGCGAACGTACAGGTCATGATCGTTCATACACAGGAATCCGCCGATGTTGGTTAAGCAGTCTTTCTTGCCGGACATTGTACAGCCATCGCCATAGGAGAACATTTCATGAACGATCTCTTTGATGGTCTTGTTCTCGTAGCCAGGTTCACGGGTCTTGATGAAGTATGCATTTTCAACGCAGCGGGTAGCATCGTACATAACCTTGATCCCGTATTTATGAGCCAGTTCAGAAACAGCTTTAATGTTAGCCATGGAAACAGGCTGTCCGCCTGCCAGATTTACAGTAACAGCCAGGCAGATATAAGGAATATGCTCTGCGCCAACTTCATCGATCAGTGCCTGGAATTTATTTAAGTCAATGTTACCCTTGAAGTCAAGGATCGCACTTGGATCATGAGCCTCGTCAATGATAACATCACGGAATGTAGCACCATTGCGTTCCTGATGGAAGCGGGTAGTAGTAAAATACATGTTGCCTGGAACATAGTCGCCTGGCTTAATAGTCAGAGAGGAAAGAATGTTCTCTGCACCGCGTCCCTGATGAGTAGGAACTACATATTTAAAGCCAAACAGTTCACGAACGGTCTCTTCCAGGTGATAGAAGTTGCGGGATCCGCCGTAAGCTTCGTCACCTAACATAAGACCAGCCCACTGATGATCACTCATTGCATTGGTTCCGGAATCAGTTAAAAGGTCGATAAAGCATTCTTCAGACTTTAACAAGAATGTATTGTAGCCAGCAGTTTTGATCGCCTGTTTACGCTCTTCTTTGTCTAAACGTGCCATGTTTTCTACCATTTTGATCTTGAAAGGCTCCGGTGCAAATTTCATCATATCCATGTTCTTCTCCATTAAAAAATCCTCCTATTATATAGTTTTGTTATATAGTTTTTTGTTTTAAAGCGCAACATTACGCTTTTATTATATTTTATATTTTTTTCTTCTTATAATTGGTTTCGTAATCCTTTAAGGCATTGATGGCCTGGCCGGAGAGTGGGACGATCGCGATCATATTAAATACTGTCATAAGGCCTACGCCAAGGTCGCCGAGTTCCCAGACAAATTCATAGGCTGCCACACCGCCGATAAAGAGCATGATAAGTAAAAAAATCTTATATCCTGTCTGAGCTGTCCATGTATCACCGAAAACGTAAGATACGTTGCAGCGGGCATAATAAAGAATGCCAAGGAAAGTGGAAAAGCTGAACAGGAAAAGTACAACTGCGATAAATACAACACCTGCATATCCAAGGTGATGGTTCATAGCTGCCTGTAAAAGATCCATTCCCATAAGACCTTCGATTTTTTCAGCCGGAGCTAAAAGCATCAGGAATGCGGAACAGCTGCAGATCACTAACGTATCTATAAATACGCCAAGTGCCTGTATGAGACCCTGCTTTACCGGATGGCTGACTTCTGCTGCCGCTGCAGCACATGGAGCAGAACCGCTTCCTGCTTCATTTGAGAAAAGTCCGCGCTTTACTCCGTTCATAACGATCACACCAAGTCCGCCGCCGGCAAACTGTCTGATACCAAATGCCTGGGAGAAAATGTTTCCTATAACAGATGGAAGCAGTGTAATGTTTTTGAAGATAACGAACAGAGTTACTAAGAAGTAAGCACCTGCCATAACAGGAACTACCATGTCTAAAACCTTAACAGTAGCATTTTTGCGAAGAACGATGACTGCGGACATAGCTACCAGTACGAGAGCAGTTGCAACCTGCGGGATACCGAATGCATTCTGGAAGGAAGTGGTAACGGAGTTTCCGATCACCTGACTGATACCAGCCCAGCAAAGCAGTCCGGAGAGTGCGAATGCGGTCCCTAAGAGACCGTATTTACAGCCACGGGTGTAATAAGTCTGTTCATCATCTGCCACATATTCGGCTTCTTCTTTTACGTTCTTTACGAAAGCATCTTCTCGTTTGATTTTTGTCACCAGTCGGATACGGTCCATTACGTAAGCCGGACCGCCGCGATAACCGCCGTAGAGAGGATCCTTTTCTTTGTAGATCTGTGCCAGCGTGGATTCGATAAAACTGCTGGAAGAGCCAATGAGTGCGGTCAGCCACATCCAGAAAACAGCTCCAGCGCCGCCAAATGAGATAGCAGCAACAACACCGGCTAAGTTTCCCATACCTACGCGGGTAGCAGTAGCAACGATAAGTGCCTGAACACCAGATATAGAGTTTTCGTCTTTTTTTGTTTCATCTTTTTCCAATGTGATCCGGATCATTTCCGGGAACAGGCGGAATGGAAGAAATCTGGTTTTAAAGGTGAAGTATAATCCTGCTGGAATAAGGATCAGTACCAGAAGTGAAAGTCCAAACTGGATATCTCCCCCTGAGAATTCCAGAATAATCAAATCTCCCCATAACAGATCGTTGACAGCTCCCACAAGTCTGATGATCATGTGGAGTATTCGGTTGATGAGATACACCTCCTTTTGTGATGTATAAGTTTACGTTTGCGTCAAACTGTCAGGGCCCTCTGACATGTCTTTCACGATCATACATCTGCAGGAACCGCTGGCGGCTGATTCTGTAGATGATGCTTGCTGTGTGATGCGTGATGCATCACACATCTTGTAATTCATATAATACACTATTTTGCATAAAAGTCAATACCTATTTTGAAAATATTTATGCAAAATAAAAGAGAGACCGTGCAGGGCCGGGAGTTAGGTAAATATATTTTGACCGTTTGTAAAAAGTGTAGTATCATGAAAATATGAATGTGTCCATTTGTGATGCACTGATAACAATACAACAGAATAAGGAAAACAGGAAAAACAAAACCAAGAAAAAAGGAGGCGAGGCTATGCCCGAAAAAATTGTCAAGCAGACACTTAGTGAACAGATCTATAATATTTTGAAGGAAGATATTCTGTGTGGCAGGATTTTAATGGGCGATAAGCTTACTAATAGGGAACTTCAGGAGCGGTTTCAGGTTTCATCCACACCAGTGCGTGATGCCATCAACCGACTTTCAAAAGATGGACTGACTCAGGAAGTATCAAAAAGCGGAGCACAGCTTATCACCTTCGATTATTCCTATGCCAACGAACTTAATGACTTTATCACTTTTTTAGCCAGTAAAGCGGTGATGCTTTCCGGAACAGAGTCGGATCAGAAAACTCTGGTGGAAAAGCTTTTGATGTATGAAGAAGAAATGGCAAGAGCTAAAACATCAATAGAATATTTTGAGGCGGATTTCCGCTATCATAAAGTATTTTTTGACTATTGTGGCAACCGTTTTATGAAAGAAACATATAAGCAGTACAATTTTATCCGGACTCTTCTGATCCGTTTTGCCATCCGCACAGAAGAAGAGAGAGAACTGGGCATCAGACAACACAGGAAGATCACCCAGGTCTATCAGTCCGGGGATTATAAAAAAGCAAGATTGCTCATGGAACAGCATTACCAGTCCGGAATGCAGTTAGCCAGAGAGCATTACCAGGAAGGAAATGCTTTTAAAGAAGATTTGAAGAAGATAAGAAATGATAAATAGCAAGGAGACAGATATGAGAACAGCGATCGCTACGGACAGCAACAGCGGTATTACACAGGAGCAGGCAGAAAAACTAGGGATTTATGTGCTGCCTATGCCTTTTATGATCAATGGGGAAATGTTTTATGAAGGTGTAAATCTGACCCATGAAGAATTTTTCAGACAGATGGAAGAAGGAGCAGATATCACCACATCCCAGCCATCACCAGGAGAAGTAACTGACTTCTGGGATAATCTGTTAAAGGAATATGACGAGATCCTTTATATTCCCATGTCCAGCGGTTTAAGCGGTTCCTGCCAGACTGCTATTATGTTATCAGATGATTATGACGGCAAGGTACAGGTTGTAAACAACCAGCGTATTTCCGTTACCCAGGAGCAGTCAGCATTAGATGCCAGAGACCTGGCTGTAAAGGGCTATGAGGCAGCACAGATCAAAGAGATATTAGAGCGGGTTAAATATGAGAGCAGTATTTATGTTACCCTTACTACTTTAAAATATCTGAAAAAGGGCGGACGTATCACTCCGGCTGCAGCTGCACTGGGAACTTTGCTGCGGATCAAGCCAGTTTTGACCATTCAGGGGGAAAAATTAGACGCTTTTTCAAAGGCACGTACTGCAAAGCAGGCAAGATCCATTATGCTCACAGCCCTTGCTAAGGATCTGGATGAGCGTTTCCATGACAAGAATGCAGAACATACTTACCTGGAGATCGCCCACACCTGCAATGAAGAAGATGCAAAAGAGCTGGAAGCAGCTTTAAAAGAGCAGTATCCGGGAGCAGACATCACCATGGCACCTCTTTCTTTAAGCATTGCCTGTCATATTGGACCAGGAAGCCTTGCAGTAGCCTGCTCCGGTAAGTTAAAGGAGCTGGAATAGGAGCAAACAGTTGAATAAAGAAAAATGGTATGAAAAGCTGAAAACAAGGGGACAGAGCATTACTGTCCCCATGACGCTTTTAATGATCGCAGTGGCGGTCATCCCGCTGTTGCTGCAGACCTGGATACTCATAGGCTCTTTTAAACAGAACCAGATAGAGGCCAGAGGCATTGAGATACAGAATCAGTGTGTGATCTTAAGCAACCGAATGACCCGTTCAGGGTATCTGACAGCAGATAAGACCAATAATGTCAGCCTGGATGCTCAGATGCAGACGATCGCAGATCTGTATAACGGACGTATTGTTATCGTCAACAGCAGTTATAAGATCATGACAGATACCTTTAATCTGTCAACAGGAAAATATTATATATCTGAAGAAGTCATACGCTGTTTTAAGGGAGAGATAAGCAACAGGTTTAATAAAGATGCCGGTTATTTTTATCAGACCATTCCTGTTTATGATCCGGCTGATGATAAAAAAATCCAGGGAGTGATAGCAGTGACAGCTTCCATGGAAAATGTGGCTTCCGTGACCAAGCGTGTAAAAAGCAGCGCACAGCTGTTTTTCATGTGTATGGCTTTAATGGCAGTTCTTTTCTCTATAGTGTCAGCTTACTTCCTGGTAAAGCCCTTTAAGCGGCTTTTGCGTTCCTTTGACCGGGTGGCACAGGGGGATCTGGATGCAGATATCAGGGAAGATGCTTACAGCGAAACAAGACAGATGTCCCATGCTGTGCAGAAGTCCCTTCGCAAACTGAAGGCTGTGGACCAGTCCCGTCAGGAGTTTGTTTCCAATGTGTCCCATGAGTTAAAAACACCGATCACGTCCATTCGTGTGCTGGCAGATTCCCTTATGGGAATGGAAGAGGTGCCGGTGGAACTGTACCGGGAGTTTATGTCTGATATTTCTGATGAGATCGACAGGGAAAGCCAGATCATAGAAGATCTGCTTACTTTAGTCCGCATGGATAAATCAGCAGAAAGCCAGATGAAAATTTCACAGGTGCATATTAATCACGAACTGGAAATGATCTTAAAGAGACTGCGGCCTATTGCCAAGCGCAGCAATGTGGAACTGATCTTAGAGAGCATCAGGGAAGTTACAGCAGATGTAGACAAGGTGAAGCTGAACCTGGCAGTGACCAATCTGGTGGAAAATGCAATTAAATATAATGTGGATTCCGGATGGGTGCGGGTGACACTGGATGCTGACCATAAATACTTTTACGTGAAGGTTGCAGATTCTGGTATTGGTATACCGGAGGACAGTGTAGATCACATTTTTGAGCGTTTCTTTCGTGTGGATAAAGCACGTTCCAGAGAGGTTGGCGGTACCGGACTGGGGCTTTCTATTACTAAAAATGTAATACAGATGCATCATGGTGTGATCGATGTGGAAAGTACGCAGGGAGAAGGGACTACCTTCAGCATGCGTATTCCTTTAAATTATGTATCAAGACAGGAGGAACGTTCATGAAACATAGAAAAGATAAGTTTCTTCTGGGTGTATTTCTGGGGATCCTTATGGTCACCATGGCAGTTCTTTCCGGGTGCGGTGCAAAGGCAGAGCCAAAACCTGACCCAGGTTCAGGAAAATATCTCATATATTACCTGAATTCCTCTTTGACCAAGCTGGTGGCACAGGAATATGAAACAGAAACAAAGGATCAGGCAGATCTGGCAGAAGAACTGATGGACCAGCTGCTCCATGTACCAAGAGATCTGGATTGTCAGCCTGCTGTAAATGAAAAGGTATCTTTTAAAACCTGCAGGATTGATGAACAGGTATTGTATCTGTATTTTGACGGCAGCTATATATCTATGAAGCCGGAACAGGAGATCCTGTGCCGTGCAGCTCTGGCAAGGACAATGACCCAGATACCGGGGATCGATTATATCAGTATTTACCGTGGAGACCAGCCTCTTATGGACCGTCAGGGAAATCCTGTGGGCTTTATCTCAGCAGGAGATTTCATTATCAATACAAGTAATGTAAATGCCTACGAGAAAACAGAACTGACCTTGTATTTTGCTAACAGTACAGGAGATAAACTGGTAGAGGAAAAGCGGGACGTGGCCCATAATATAAATACTTCCATGGAACAGCTAATCGTGGAACAGCTGATCGCAGGACCGTCAGGCAATGGCCATCAGGCGGTACTTCCTTCTGACTGTAAGATACTCAGTGTATCAGTGACAGATAATGTGTGCTATATCAATTTTGATTCTGCCTTTTTAAATAGCAGCCAGAGTGTAAATGAATACATCCCTATTTACGCAATTGTTAATTCGCTGGTGGATAAGACTTCTGTTTCCAAGGTACAGATCATGGTAAATGGTTCACAGGATGTAATGTTCCGCGAAGTGGTATCTTTAAATACTGCTTTTGAGCGGAATACAGATTATATTGAGCAGAAATAAAAAATAAGATAAACCGGAGAAAAAAGAATATGAAACGGCCCCTTGTGGTGATAACCGCAGGTTTTGTACTTGGAGAGGTGCTTGCCCTGTGTTTACAGGAGGCTGTATACAGAAAATGTTTCTGGTTTGCAGGAGCGCTGTTTTTAGCAGCGCTTATTGCCAGGCATTTTCTGGGAAAAGACCAGGACCGGTATCTGGGAAGAGACCAGAACCGGGATCTGGCTGGAAATTCAGGCAGGAGTGTCACATACAGGATACTTCTGCTTATTTTTATGTTTATTTTTAGTGGAATGTCAGCAGGAAGTTTTTTAGGAGTACAGTTCAGAAACCAGATGGACCGGGAGGAAGACCGGATCGCACAGGCAGAATTTGGGGATGTGGTGCAGCTGACCGGACAGGTAATGGATGTACGGGAAAAAAGCGAAAAACTGGAAATAATTGTAAATAAAGTAAAGATACAGTGGCTGACCCTTCAATTTCCGGTACAGCTATATGGAGTGCCGGGAGAGCTGGAAAACTGGGAAGAGAGTCTTCTTCCTGGAAAAAAAGTGAAAATAGCCTGTTCATTAAATCTGGCGGAATCTGAAAAAAATCCGGGAGAATTTAATGCAAAACTGTATTACCGGTCAAAGGGAGTGGTGTGTACCGGATATATAAAAGCTTTAAAGGAAAGCTGGGGGGCGGACCGGCCCTTTATGCGTGTTATCCTCAGGTTCAGAAAATATTGCAGCCGCATTCTGGAACAATACTGTGAAAAGGAAGACAGCAGTATTTATAAGGCGGTCTTGCTGGGAGATACTTCTTTTATGGAAGCAGATACCTTGGATCTGTACCGCAGCAGCGGGATCGCTCATTTGCTGGCAGTGAGCGGACAGCATTTGTCGTTGATCGGCGGAGGGATATATCTGTTCCTTAGAAAGACGATAGGCGGATTTAAAGCTGCGGGAATATTAGGCGGCAGCTTTGTGATTAGTTATGGCATATTTACAGGTTCTGGAGGGTCTGCTGTCCGGGCAGTCCTTATGATCTGCTGCCTGTGGCTGGCAGCAGAACGGGGGCGTACCTATGACAGTCTTTCAGCCCTGGGGTTTGCAGCTTTAAGTCTTCTTGGAAAAAATCCCTATCTGATCTTTCACAGTGGTTTTCAGCTTTCCTTTTCAGCAGTTCTGGCAATTTCCGGACCGGGACAATGGATGATCCGGGAGTTTAATATTGGGAAAAACTGGAAAAAAATAGTAGTGATCAGCTTATGGGTGCAGATCATTCTTCTGCCTGTTATGGCTTGGCATTATTACCAGTATCCTTTGTATGGGATGTTTTTAAATTTTCTGGTATTGCCCTTTGTAGCTTTTTTAATGCTGTCAGGTATCATGATATTGCTTACCGGGGGATTCTGGCCTTTTGCAGCAGAAACCGCTGCCAATGTGGGACATGTGATCCTTGTCTATTACAAGTGGATATGTGGATGTTCCATGAAATTGCCGGGAGCAGTGAGGATAACGGGACGTCCTGGTCCGGGACAGATCATGGGTTATATTGTGGTATGGGGAATAGGGATAGCTGCATTGAAATGGCTTATGGGAAGAAAGCTAAAAGGACAAAGAAGAGCAGTATTTGCAGCTGTTGTTCTGATCATATCAGTTCTCATTGGTTTTACTATTCTTTCTCCCCGTCCGGTTAAGGGGTTTGAACTTCTCTGTCTGGATGTAGGTCAGGGAGATGGCTTTCTTCTCAGGTCTGGCCGGACCAGTATCCTTATAGATGGCGGAAGTTCTGATAAAAAGAAGCTGGGAAGCAGAACCCTTGAGCCATGCCTTAAATCTAAAGGTATTTCACGATTAGACATGGCCATTGTAAGTCATGGGGATAATGACCACATAAGCGGGCTTTTATATCTTTTAGAACAGAAAATGCCTATAGACATATTAATATTGCCTGCCGGGGGAAAGGGAGGAGATATTTACGGTAAGCTGGAACAGATGCAGGCAGAAGCCGGGGGAAGGACGTATTACATGCATCAGGGAGATAGGATAAAAGCCGGAGAAATGGAATTTACCTGTATTTTTGAAAAAGAAACAGAAAAAGAGCGCAATGCTCATTCACTGGTGCTTTGTACCCACTATAAAGATCTGCATATGCTGTTTACCGGTGATATGGGAATATCAGAAGAAACAGAACTTTTAAAAATGACAGAAATAAAAGGCAGTATCCAGCAGGAACATTTAAAACATGTACAGATCCTGAAAACTGCCCATCATGGTTCTAAAGGCTCTTCCAGTCCCGGTTTTTTAGGGAAAATGCCTTTAAAGGCTGCATTTATTTCCTATGGAAAAGATAATTCCTACGGTCATCCATCTCCTGCAGTCACAGAACAGATGAAGAAACAAAATATTTCTTTTTATGAGACCGGTGGAAATGGCGCCTGGATATTAGAAAATAAAGACAGGAAGGTTATTATCAAAAGAGCAGTAAAAACTAGTACATCGTTTCGTAAATAACTGTACTAATCACGTAGGATGCGGATTTGAGTGTGCAGGTCTAAAAACGCAGGCGTAGCGGGCTACGCTGAGGCTTTTAGGCCTGTGCAATCAGATTCGCAGACAAGTGAGTGGTATAGTTATTTTGAAAACGATGTACTAGTTAAAAAAAGGGTTTTCAAGCCAGAAAAGAAGTGGTATTGTTATTCAAGCACAGAAAGATTCCGGGAGAACATATCTGAATACAGGAGGCAAAAAGCATGAGAGAGAAAAATGAAAATGTAAAGATCCAGGTGGCATCTGTGGATGATGCAGAGGAACTGCTGGCAATTTACGCTCCTTACGTAGAAAAAACAGCCATTACTTTTGAGTATGAAGTTCCGTCTGTAGAAGAATTCAAAGGACGGATCGCCCATGTTTTAGAACGCTTCCCATATCTGAAAGCAGTAGAAGCAGGTAAGATACTTGGATATGCCTATGTAAGTCCTTTTAAAGAACGGGCCGCATACAGCTGGGCTGTGGAAACTTCTATTTATGTAGATGAAAATGTAAAGCACAAAGGCGTTGGAAGAAAGCTTCATGAGGCTTTGGAAACTGTTTTAAAAGAGCAGGGCATTCTGAATATGGAAGCCTGCATCGGCTATCCTGAAGAAGAAGACGGATATCTGGACAAAAACAGCGCCCGGTTCCATGCCCATATGGGATACCGCATGGTAGGTGAGTTTAAAAAATGTGGCTATAAATTTGACCGCTGGTACAATATGGTATGGATGGAGCATATCATTGGAGAACATCAGACCCATATGGCCTATCCGGAAAGCTTTCCCCAGATCCGTGACAGGCTGAAAGAAAAATACGGTTTAGAGTAGGAGCACCCTCAGGGGTGCTTTTACGTTACTGTGCAAGAAAGGTGACTGATCCTGGGCTGTTTTTTGTGTCTTTGCTTTACAGGAAGGGTCAAAAAGAGGTGTTGTTGATATGATAAAACCGTGGTAAACTGGAAACAGGTTTGTGAAAAATGGGAGTAAAGATTCCAAGAGTATATTTTAACTGTAAGGAGAAAAAAATGCCAGTTTTTGATTTTAATGATGAGCCAAAAGAAGAAAAGAAAGCACCGGAGTGTACATACACAGTGATCCGATCCAATGAAACTGAGGCTTCCCCAGAACATCCGATCCTGGTCCTTGACAACAGCAGCAGAAAATGGGAGCACCATTCCTGGGGTGTATTTACAAACCCGGTCAGAAAAACAGCGTTTGAATTTCAGGCAGAAGGCGGTGGTACAGTCAGTGCTGATATCTTAAAAGTAGATGCACGCTTTGTAAGCCTTCTTAAATGGCTGGGGGAGAGCCATATCAATGTGCGCCTTTCCGGCTCTAATAAAGCAGATGGGTATGCTGTATACAAGATCCGCGAGATCGCCTTTGGAGGCGGTACCAAGCTTTCCGCAGAGGACGGATTTTTACAGTACATGATCGGGCGTCTTCAGGCCAGCAGCGCACCGGCAGAAGAGAGTAGGGAAGAAGATGCAGAAAAAGATGGCGACCATATGAAGCTGACCAGCCTGCAGAGTATTACGGACTTTATGACCTGCGCAGGAAGGACACTTCCTGACAATATCCGTCTCTGGGCAAGAAGAAACCTGGCAGTTGCCAATTCCCATGAGGTCTCACCGGAAGAACGCCGGCATGCACAGAGAGCTTTATCTATTATGATGAACATCCAGTGGAAGAGCAATTATTTCGAGGCCATTGATCCTGATGAAGCAAGACGGATCCTGGATGAAGAATTATACGGAATGGAACGGGTAAAACAACGTATCATCGAAACTATTATCCAGATCAACCGTACCCATACACTGCCTGCTTATGGTATTCTTCTTATCGGACCTGCAGGAACAGGAAAGTCCCAGATCGCTTATGCAGTAGCAAGGATCCTGAAACTGCCGTGGACCACTCTGGATATGAGCTCTATTAATGATCCGGAACAGCTGACAGGAAGTTCCCGTGTATATGCAAATGCAAAGCCGGGTATCATTATGGAGGCATTTTCACTGTCCGGCCAGTCTAATCTTGTATTTATCATTAATGAATTAGACAAAGCTGCTTCCGGCAAAGGAAACGGCAATCCAGCCGATGTGCTTTTGACCTTACTGGATAATCTTGGATTTACAGACAATTATATGGAGTGTATGGTGCCTACAGCCGGTGTATACCCAATTGCTACAGCAAATGACCGTTCTCTCATCAGTGCGCCATTGATGTCACGTTTTGCAGTGATCGATATTCCGGATTATACAGAAGATGAAAAGAAGATCATTTTCACAAAATTTGCTCTTCCGAAGATACTGAAGAGGATGAGCATGAAGGAAGAAGAATGTGTGATCCTTCCGGAAGCCTTAGATGAAGTGGTCCGCCGTTATTCTGATACTACCGGCATCCGTGATCTGGAGCAGGCAGCAGAGCATATTGCTGCCAATGCACTTTATCAGATCGAGGTAAACCATGTGGATAAAGTGGTATTTGACGGAAAAATGGTTCGGGAACTGTTGGGTTAAGCAACAAAACTGGACTGGTCAATTAATTAAAAACTGGATGTTTAAAAAAGCCCATTTATCCTTTATCCTTATATCAAGCTGATAAGGCAAAATAAAAGAAAAAGAAAGCCTGATGTCATTCTCCCAGGGCCCTGAGAACCCGTCAGGAAGAGAGGAAAAGGATGATGAGTATGAACACAAAACAGACAGCTGCGGTTTCAAAAAGCGGATACAACACAAAAGAACTTGTTTTAGATGCAATGTTTATTGCACTGACCTATGTATTTACAGCATTTGTAAATGTAAGACTGCCTATTGCAGCAAACGGCGGGCTGATCCATTTAGGAAATGTACCCTTATTTATCTGTGCGATCCTGTTAGGAAAGCGCACTGGTATGTTAGCAGGTGCTTTTGGTATGGGATTATTTGACCTGTTATCCGGCTGGACTGCATGGGCGCCATTTACATTTATCATTGTAGGTGCTATGGGTTACGTAGTAGGTGCCATGACAGAAGGTCACCACAGTACAGCAAGAGATGCAGCAGCCATTGCAGCAGCCTGTGTGATCAAAGTAGCAGGTTATTATATTGCAGAAGTGATCATTTACCACAATTTGTTTGCTCCCGTAGCTTCTATTCCCGGAAATCTGGTGCAGATCGGTACAGCAGCAGTGATCGTTCTTATATGTGTAGAGCAGCTTCGTAAGGTACTTCGTCCTATTCTTAAATAAGACGGACCTTTCGGGAGAAATATATACGAAAGAAGTATATACGTACGAGAGAACATATATAAGAGAAGGGAGATACTGTTATGTACGATATCATGACACCTGGCCCCACACAGGTAAGGGAAAATGTACGGCAGGCCCGTGCGCTTGCCTGCACTAATCCAGACTTGGATGCGGATTTTTACGATTTTTATAAGGAGACCTGTGAAGAGATCAGTGAACTCCTTTATACAAAAAATGAGACCCTGATCCTGGACGGGGAAGGCATTTTAGGACTGGAAGCAGCCTGTGCCACTCTCACAGAAAAAGGTGATCGGGTGCTGGTAATGGATAATGGAGAATATGGAAGGGGATTTGCCGGTTTCGTGACCATGTATGGTGGAGAACCAGTCCTTTATTCCACGGACTACCGTAACGCCTTTGATGTAAAGGCATTAGAAAAATATCTGGAAAAAGACCATGATTTTAAATATGCTGCCTTAGTACACTGCGATACCCCAAGCGGTATGTTAAATGATGTTTCAAAGCTTTGTCCGCTGTTAAAGAAATATGGTATCCTGACTCTGGTGGATTCGGTTTCTGCCATGTTCGGAGAAGAAATGCGTGTGGATGATTACCAGATTGATCTTCTCTGCGGCGGCTCCCAAAAGGCAGTTTCAGCACCTCCGGGATTAAGCTTTGTGACTATCAGTGATGATGCATATAAGGCAATGCGCTCCAGAAAGACACCGGTTGCATCTTTTTATGCAAATATCTTGGCGTTTGATGGCTATTATGAGAAGAAGTGGTTTCCATATACAATGCCCATCAGTGATATCTATGGTCTGCGTCAGGCTTTTGATAATATTAAAAATGATCCGGACATGTTAGAACGTCACAGAAAGATCGGTGAAGCAGTAAGAGCTGCGGTAGTGGAAGCAGGACTGGAATTATATCAGGAGACCGGTTTTTCCAATACAGTCACTGTATTTAATGTTCCGCAAGGGACCACAGACACAGCTATCCTTACGGCTATGAAGGAAAAATGCAATATCATGTTAGCTGGTTCCTTTGGTGCTTTTGCAGGGAAAGTGATCCGTATCGGCCATATGGGAGAAAATGCTTATCCTGAAAAAGTAGAAGCAGTTATGTCGGGACTGGATAAAGTATTTGCGGATTTGGGAATTACCTTAAAATGCAGCCTGAAAGATGCTTATAATAAGAGAATGAACGGATAAAGACATAAAAGAACAGAGATTGAAGGATAAAAGGATAAATGCAGGAAAAGGGGTCGAAATGGCCCCTTATTCTTTTTTTGCATAAAAACTGATAAGATATACACCACATATGCCCACAATAGTATAGATGATCCGTGATAATAATGTCATGCTTCCAAATAGAAATGCAACAAGATCAAACTTAAAAAGACCGATCAGCCCCCAGTTTACAGCTCCGATGATAGATAAGGTGAGAGCTACAGCGTCAAGTGCCGTATTTTTCATGGTAGTTTACCTCCTTATACGTAGAATGTCCTCTCGGAGTCTTTCCTGCACCTGCCTTTGCGGCCGATTTTCCGCCAGTCGTACCCGGATTTCAGAGGCGGACGCAACGCCAACGCCTCAAAAATTTGGGCATAACTGACAAAAAATCTTCTCGCAAAATCAGGCACAGAAAGATTCCGGGAGTACATTAGACAGTATGGATCAAAAAGAGGAAAAATATACGAAAAAAAGAGAAAAAACCAATGACAGCGGGCAGACACTGTGCTAATATAATGTGCACAGTAAAATGTAAATGATCTGTCTTGAAGGTGAAAGGTAGAAGATTATGGAACAGGATATGACCAGAGGCAACCCATTGTCAGTTATTTTTATGTTTACATTGCCTCTTGCAATTGGAAATATTTTCCAACAGCTTTATAATATGGCAGATACCATCATTGTAGGCCGCTTTGTTGGAGCAGATGCCTTAGCAGCAGTTGGCTCCACAGGAACGATTATGTTTTTGCTCAATGGCTTTGCCCAGGGGATCACTGCCGGTTTCTCTGTTTTAACGGCCCAGAGATTTGGCGCAGGAAAAAAGGATGCAGTAAAACAAAGCGTTACCAATGGTATTTTATTATCCATTATAGGAGCCATTTTACTTACAGTTTTAGGTTGCGCTATTATGGATCCGCTGCTGCATCTGATGAACACTCCCGATGATATTTTTGATATGGCTTATACTTATATCACTTTGATCAGTCTGGGAATGATCGCCAATGTATTTTATAATCTGTTTTCTTCCTATTTACGGGCAGTTGGAAACAGTAAAGCGCCCTTATTTTTCCTGGTATTTTCCGCCTGCTTAAACGTAGGTCTGGATCTTTTCTTTATTGTTGTTTTGAAAATGGGAGTTGCAGGAGCTGCCTGGGCTACTAATCTGTCACAGGCTATCTCCGCTTTGTTGTGTATTGTATACATATATTGTAAGGTTCCTGCCCTGGTGCCGGAAAAAAAACACTGGCGTCTTACTGCCGGTGATACCCGTTACCAGATGCAGATGGGTATCCCTATGGCTTTACAGTTTGCCATTACCTCTTCCGGCACTATGATCATGCAGTCAGCCATTAATTTGTTTGGCTCAGAAGCAGTGGCAGCTTATACTGCAGCCTGCAAGGTACACAGCCTTCTGACCCAGGGGATGGTGGCAATGGGACAGACCATGGCAGTTTACAGTGGACAGAACTATGGAAAAGGGGATTATGGGCGCATCCGTGCCGGTGTGAAAGCGGCTCTTATTATTGAATTTATTTATTCTGTGGTATCTGCAGTGGCTGTTTCTCTTTTATTAGGAGTCACACTGGGGCTGTTTTTCTCCGGAGACGTGGATCTTACAGCCATGATGCCATGGGCAAGAACCTATATTACAATATGCACTTTGTTTTATATTCCCCTCAGTACGATTTTTATTTTCCGCAATACCATGCAGGGCTGTGGCTATGGATTTTTGCCTATGATGGGAGGAGTGGTAGAGCTGGTGGCAAGAATGCTGGTGGCAATGATCGCCATGAGAGTCCACAGCTATGCACTTTCCTGCTTCTGCGACCCGGCTGCATGGATCAGTGCCGGCTTGTTTACAGGTGTATCTTATCTTTTCGTAATGAAGAAGATAAAAGCTACGTTATCTCCGAAAGGTTAATAATATGACAGACATTCAGAAACGCTTATTTGAATTACAAGATATGGCATACAGGGATTTTCACAGCGGGCTGATCCCAGAACTGCCAAAAGAACATTTTATCGGCATCCGGGTACCAGTCCTTAAAAAGTTTGCCAAAGAATATAAAAAGGAGGCAGAGGCAGAAGTATTTTTAAAGCAGCTGCCCCATACCTACTATGAAGAGTATATGCTTCATGGATTATTGATCGCAGAAATAAAGGATTACGCTGCTTGCATACAGGCAGTAGAAGCTTTCTTGCCTTATATTGATAACTGGGCTGTTTGTGACGGCCTTTCACCAAAGGTATTTAAAGACCATAAGCAGGAGCTGTTGGAAAAAATAAAGCAGTGGATTCCCTCTAAGCATACCTATATCTGTCGTTTTGGCATGGAAATGCTGATGCGCTGGTTTTTGGATGAAGATTTCAGACCGGAATATCTTAAAATGCCTGCATCCGTCCGGTCAGAAGAGTATTATGTAAATATGATGATCGCATGGTTCTTTGCAACAGCCCTTGCAAAGCAGTGGGATGCAGCAATTCCTTATCTTCAAGATCCGGTTTTAGAGCCGTGGACCCACAATAAGACCATCCAGAAGGCAAGAGAAAGCTTACGCATTACGCCGGAGCAGAAGGAATATTTAAAGACCCTGAGAGTACATTAGAGTGCAAAAGGAGAGTACATCCATGACACTGCAGCAGCTTGCATACATAAAAATGACCGCTGAGTGCGGAAACATCACAGAAGCAGCAGAAAAACTCTTTATATCCCAGCCAAGCCTCAGTGCAGCGATCCATAACCTGGAAAAAGAAATGGGAGTGACCATTTTTGTAAGATCAAAAAAAGGTGTGGTCCTTACCAGAGAAGGAGAAGAACTGCTGTCCTATGCGGGAATGCTGTTGGAGCAGGCAGATATTATGAAAGAGCATTTCGGCGTTGGAAAAGCGCGGATGCCCAAGTTTTCTGTTTCCTGCCAGCATTATTCTTTTGCAGTAAATGCTTTTGTAGATGTGGTTCAGGCTTATGATGCGGAAAAATATGATTTTATTCTCAGGGAAACCCAGACCGGTGAGATCATTGATGACGTGGCAAATGGAAAAAGTGAGCTGGGAGTGATCTATCTGTCTGAACATAATGAGGAAGTGCTGACAAAGCTGATCAAAAAGAATGGTCTGATCTTTGAAGAATTATTTACAGCAGAGCCTCATGTATTTATCAGCAACAGACATCCTCTGGCGGCGAAGGAGAAAATACAGTTAGAAGATCTGAAGCCATATCCCTATCTTACTTATGAACAGGGGGAACGGAATTCTTTTTACTATGCAGAAGAATTTTTAAGTATGCTGGACATGCCTAAAAATATCCAGGTAAGGGACCGGGCGACCATGTTTAACCTGATCATTGGTTTAAATGGTTTTACCGTATGTTCCGGTGTCATAAGCGAAGAACTGAACGGTTCCCAGATCATTGCAAGGCCGCTGGCTATGGATGTGCAGATGCGGATCGGCCTGGTAAAAAAGAAAAATATTTTGTTCAGCCGTTATGCAGATACTTATATTGAAGCGTTGAAGAAATATGTATCCATAGGTTAAAACTATGGATAATCTAAAATATAAAGTATTATCCCAAAATGGAAACCACTGTTAAACTATCCTCAAATAAAAAAAGATACAGACCAGATCAAAATGCTGGATGGATCTATAAGATGATAAAAACGGAGGATAAAACAATGGCAGATTTAAAGACACCTTTTCGCTATGACTATGTAGGCAGCTTTTTAAGACCAGAAGTATTAAAACAGGCAAGAAAAAATTTTGAAGAAGGAAAGATCACAAAAGAACAGCTGACAGCAGTAGAAGATGACTGCATCCGTGACCTGGTAGGAAAGATCAAAAAGCTGGGATATCATGTGATCACAGACGGTGAGTTCCGCAGATCTACCTGGCACCTTGATTTCATGTGGGGATTTCAGGGCATTGAACACAGAAAAACAGTAGAAGGCAATACGACTTTCGATGCAGAGGCTGCTATGATTGATGATACCTACATGGTAGGAAAGATCTCTGTAAAGAACCATCCATTTGTAGAGCATTTTAAGTTTGTAAAGGCTTTAGAAGATGAAAATACAGTAGCAAAGCAGACTATTCCATCTCCTGGACAGTTTTATGCTTACTTTACAGGTGCCGAGCTTCTTGGAACTACACTGGATATCTATGGGAGCGAAGAAGCATTTGCAAAAGATGTGATAGGGGCATATGTAGAATTTGTCAATGAGATTTACGCAGTTGGCTGTCGTAACCTTCAGTTTGATGACTGTGTATGGGGCGGAATGGTAAATCCAAAGCTGGCAGTTGCATTAACCGGAAGAAAGGGAGAAGCGCTGGAGGCATACAAGAAACTGCTCCTTCAGTTAAACAATGAAGTTGTGGCTCAGGCACCGGCTGATTTGGTGATCAATACCCATGTATGCCGTGGTAACTATCATTCTACATTCTTCAGCTCCGGCGCTTATGACAGTGTGGCAGACCTGCTGTTCGGTGAGGAAAATGTAAATGCATATTATCTGGAATACGATGATGAAAGATCCGGTGGTTTTGCTCCTTTAGCCAAGGTTTCCGGCGACAAAAAGGTAGTTCTGGGACTTGTAACCACCAAGTCCCCAGCATTAGAAAAGAAGGAAGATGTGATCGCAAGGATCCATGAGGCTGCAAAATACGTGCCATTAGACCGTTTATACTTAAGCCCGCAGTGCGGTTTTGCCTCCTGCGAGATCGGCAACAAGCTGACAGAAGAAGAGCAGTGGGCAAAATTAAAACTGGTGAAAGAAATTGCAAAAGAGGTGTGGAAATAGAAAATTTTCAGAGAATAGCAAGATGATATTTTTTGTAAAGATCTTGCAAAATATACATTTACAGAACAATGTGAAGAAGTAAAAAATCTGCGTCTGGAAGATGGAACAAAAAAGAATTTTTGAATATGACCAGCAAAAATGGAGAACCTGTGTTGGTAAGCTTATCGCAGTATATGAAGAATACTACGTTAAATAATCCAGATATCGTTGTAAAAGACGAGCGGATAACAGAATTAGATCAAATTGTAACAGAAGTAAAACAGTCAGAAGAATGGGAGGCGGTAAAAGTGAGTTTACTGTCAGTCGGTATCGGAATTGGAAAGGAAGAAGGAAGGCGTCAGGGAATTACAGAAGGACTAGCTAATTCTATTTTGACGATATTAAAATCAAAAGGTACTTTAACAGAGCAGATAATAAGCAAAGTGAAAAAAGAAGAGGATCAGGCGGTTTTAAATAGTTGGCTTTTAAAAGCATCTCAGGCGCCTGATCCAGAAACGTTTTGGAAAGAGATAATAGAAGAAACTGCCACTGTTGGCCTGGTGAAAAAGAATAGAAAAACCACCCTCTCGGTATCCTGTAAAAACAAGTTTTAGGATACAGGAGGGAGTGGTTTATGAAAAGAAAAACGAAAACATTGCTTAAGGCCATAGCTGTTTTATTGGCTGCAGGCGGTGTATCAGGATTTTTGACAAAGAACAGTATGCATGTCCATGACACCATCCATTGAAATTGCCTGCTTCTTATCCATTATATGATCTTCTTTGTTAATTTTGCTCATACAGGTAAATAAAATAGGTCAGTGCAAGAAGGTCAGCGCTGCCGCCGGGACTGATGTTGCGGCGGATCATTTCAGCGTCAAGCTCCTTTGCATAAGAGAGAAGCTCATGGGTATCATGAGCTTTTTCTTTTAGCACATTCCGGATGCGGGCCTGAAGTTCCTTCATTTCTTCGTAGGAAGAACGGTTTACGATATTGGTGTCTTCAGAGGTTGCGATAATGGACAGCAGTGTGATCACACCGGCGTCGTTAACAGAACGGCCTTTTTTTAGCTCTTCTTTCAAGATCGGAAGAGCTGTTTTCAGTACAGTAGAATAACCGGAAAGGGCTTCACCCCGGGCTCCTTTCATACCATAAAGGGCGTAGAGGCGTTCACCGTTGGTACGAGCATTTTCTGCAGTGATCTCCCTGAAGTCTTTAAGAACGTCAGCCACCAGCTTCTGATTGATGGAAAGCAGCATATCTGGTGAGTATGGAATGTGATTGGCATACATGTATCCCAAGGAGCAGTTCAGTATGGCAAGGGAAAATATAAGGCCTTTATGGGTATTGATACCTTTGGTGGCAGCCATCATGGCATCTTCTGCCTGTATGCCTAAGGAGCGCAGCCTTGCGAAAATGCGGGAAAATGGTTCGTGGCCATTTTCATGTTCTTTTTCCATGCCGCAGAGGGCGAATTTTTCAAAGTAGTGGTTTAAGGAAACAGCGCTGGCTTCAAAGGTGAAGATATCCATATCTTTGTGGGCACCGGTGTTGTTGCGGTCTACCAGTCCGGGTTTTGGAGTGGCGCTTACTTCGTAAAGAAGTGCCTGCATAGACAGTGAGGACAGTTTTTTGGCCTGCTTTTCTTCAAAATAGTCTTTCATCAGTTCACAGGCTTTGTCCAACAGCTCTTTTACTGTATGGGTGCGGGAACGGCTGCATACAAAGGCATCGTTGCTGCAAAGAAGACATTTTCTGCCTGGAAAGCCCAGCTCTGTGCGGGAAACTTTGGTTTCATCGGTCCGGATCACATCAATGTCGAAAAGACGTCCAAAGGATAAGCTGTCTTCTAAGAGGCAAAGTGTTTCTTTGATAAAAAGGTCATCTCCTTTTACAGACCAGAACTGTTCATTTCCTGTAAAGTCCCGGATGGTCCGTTTTTCCAGGACCGGGATCTTCCAGGCGTGAAGCTGGGAGTCAATGAGACGTACCCCTTCTTCAAAGGTCATTTCCCCTAAGGGAAAGATTTTAACGGGACCGGGAATATTTAAGGTAAAGGAAATGACAGTGGCACCATGGGTGCGGATCAGTTCCTGCTGGATGGCGTGGCGCCTGTCACGGGCATTTAACATATCAGGCACTGTAACTTCGCGGCCGGTGATAAATTGGGATGAGTCGGTATTCATAAAGGTATTACCTCCAGATCATGGTATGCGCAGGTTCAGGGAATATATGCTTTTACCTGGGTAAAAAGCAGGAACCTTTATTAGTGAGTATAACATACAAAGGGATTTAAGAAAAGGTAGTGATAAACTGAGAAATGCGGTTGCTTTATGACTTTACAGTGACAAAATATTTTTTTGTAAAATCATTGCGCTGGATAAGTTATTGTGTTACACTTTTGGTTAATAAAAAGAACAGCCGGTGCGGATACAAAGGGATAAAGGCACGATCGCTGTAGGAGGTAGAGAGATGGTTCTTTCAAAGAATATGCAGAAACTGGTAGCAGGAAGTTCTACTATTAGAAAACTGTTTGAAGAAGGTATTGAGCTGGCAAAGGAAGTTGGTGCTGAAAATGTATATGATTTCAGCCTTGGAAATCCGGCAGCTCCTGTACCGGAAGAGGTAAAAAAGAGCATTTATGATATTCTTGAGAACAGAAATGCCAATTTCGTACACTGCTATATGCCAAATGCCGGTTATCCGGAGGTAAGGGAGAAAGTAGCAGCAAACTTAAATAAGAAATATGATTCTTCTTTTACAAAAGAGGATATTATCATGACAGTAGGTGCTGCAGGCGGCATCAACTGTGTTCTGCGCTGTCTGTTGGAGCAGGAGGACGAGGTTCTTTGCTTTGCTCCGTTCTTTGGTGAGTACAACAGCTATGTTATGAACTTTGGCGGCAATTTAAAGGTAGTTCCGGCTGATTATGAGACGTTCCAGTTAAATGTGGAAGAGGCTGATAAGTACATCACAGAGCGTACCAAGGCTGTGATCATCAACAACCCCAATAACCCATCTGGCGTTGTATATAATAAAGAAACGCTGATCCGTTTACAGAAAATGCTGGAAAAGGCAGAGGAACGCATCGGGCATCCTATTTATGTTCTTTCTGACGAGCCATACCGCGAATTGGTATATGATGGCTGTGAACTTCCATTTGCACCTGACTATATTAAAAACTGCATCGTAGTTTATTCCTTCAGTAAGTCACTGTCTCTGTCCGGTGAGCGTATTGGATATATGGCTGTCAGTCCCCAGATCGCAGAATATGATACCATGATCAATGCACTGGTGGTTGCAAACCGCTGCATCGGTTATATCAATGCGCCATCGTTGTTCCAGCTGGTTGTAGCTGACTGTCTGGATGTAAAGACAGACGTAGAGTTTTATGACAGGAACCGTAAGCTCTTATATGAGGCTATGAAAGCTATGGGCTTTGAATGTGTGAAGCCGGAAGGTGCATTCTATATGTTAGTAAAGGCGCCGACAGGAGATGACGCAGAGTTTTCAGCAGAAGCGAAGAAATTTAACCTGCTGATCGTACCTGCAACCAGCTTTGGTTGTCCAGGCTATGTGCGCATGGCATACTGCGTATCAAATGAAATGATCCACAGAGCACTGCCTGCATTGCAGAAGCTGGCTGATCATTATGGATTAAAGAAATAGGATAGAATACAGGACTGTAAAACCGGGAGACTGTAAAAAGTAACAAAAATGAAAAAATCCAGAGATTCAGAGAAACTGGAATGTTAGAAATTCTACAATTCAAAAAAATGTTAAAATAAAAAAGGCTGTTGGGAAAAAGTAAATATATTTCCCGGCAGCCTTTAATTTGTATACAACCTTTGTTGATTATATACAAATGCAAAGGTGGTATTTTGTTGGTTTTTATTTTTTGAAATCGGTTGCAATTCAGAAAAAAGTATGATAATATCTTTACATGTTCTTAACACAACCGATTGCAAAAAATAATAGCACAAAATAATAGATGTAAAATTGACAAAAATTAGTAAAAGTTGTTAAAAAGTGCAGTGACGCGAGATTTGCAGACACGTAAGTGGCTGTAAAAATAAAAGAGAGAAGGAAGTAGAAGTATGAAAAAAAGGTTAGCATTAGTATTAGCAGGCGTTATGATGGTTTCATCATTAGCCGGATGTGGATCATCCAAGCCTGCAGCAACAACTGCAGCAGCTGCAGCTAGTGAGACAACCGCAGCAGCAGGAGATGCAAAAGAAGAAAAAACAGAGGCAGCAAAATCCGATGTAACTCCAGAGTTAAATCTGATCATCGCTTCCAACCAGACTTCTTTAGATAATCCATATTCCTATGGTATGGACAAGTTCAAAGAGGTAGTTGAGGATGTTTCTGGCGGAAAGATCGCTGTAACTGTTCATAAGGGAACCTTAGGCGAGAACGAGAACGAGCTGATCGAGAAACTGGAAATGGGCGCTGCATCTATGGTAGTTGCTTCACCAGGTTTCATGACAGCTATCGGTGTTCCGGAAGTAGATATCTTCTCACTGGAATATCTGTTTGACAGCTTTGATCACTGGGAGAAGTGCTTAGATGGCGAATTCGGTGACAAGATGAAAGACGTTGTTAAGGAAAAGACCGGAAATAATTTCCGTATTATGGCTTACTGGAGTTCCTCTGTTCGTGATTACTACGGCAAAAAGCCAGTTACCAAGCCAGAGGATTTAAAGGGCATGACAATCCGTACACAGTCTTCCCAGGTACAGCAGGACTTCTGGAAGGCTTGCGGTGCTATCCCAACATCTGTAGCATGGGGCGAGTTATACCAGGCATTACAGCAGGGCGTTGTTGATTCCGCTGAGAACGATTACACCAGCTTTATGTTAAAAGAGCATCACAAGACACCAAACGGTCACTACATCTCTGAAACACATCATGACTACACAACCCGTCTGTTACTGATGAACGGAGCTTTCTATGACGGTCTGACTGATGAGCAGAAGGGCTGGATCGATGAGGCTGTTGAGGCTTGTACAGAAGAAGAGCGTCAGGTAGTTTACCGTATGTTCAAAGAGTCCAAAGAGAAAGTTATCGCTGATGGCGCAGAAGTTACCAACTTTGAAGATATTGATATCGACGCATTCAAGGCACTGGCTCTTCCGATCCAGGATAAGTTCGCAGCTGATAACAACATGACAGCTGAGTTAGAGATGATCCGTGCAGCAGCAGAATAATCTGCCGGCAAAGCGAAACACAGATTTACGAAAGAAACTGAATTAGATGAATTATTAAATGGATTAGGTATTCCTGATCCGGAGGATATCAGCCATCTGGGCCACTGGATGGCTGATGTTAGGTTAAAAAGAGTGTTAATATGGTGTTAGGATTTCCTGAAAGGAGAACACATTATGAAGAAAGCAATTGAATGGATGCAGAAGATCCAGATTGCTGTAGGAGGATTCTTCCTTTGCATTTTCCTTCTTACAGTAGTATTCCAGATGCTATCACGTTATATAGGCATCGCAGCAACCTGGACTGAGGACGTATCTATGTATTCCTTTATCTGGGCTGTATTTATGGGCGCAGGGGCTATGGTATATGAAAAACGTCACTTCGCGTTTACTTCCGTCAGCGATATGCTGAAAAATGAGAAAATTAAGAGCGTATTAGCGATCATCATCTCTCTTGTTATGCTGGTGTTTGCTGTATTAATGGCTTATTATGGTTATAAATTAACACAGAAGTTCTGGAACTACACATGGACCAATATTCCGGCCTTTAAGCGTGGACCTACATGGACCTGCCTTCCAATCTGTGGCGTGACTTCTGCTATTTACCTGATCGCGCAGATCATCGAAGAAATCGGTGCTATTACGAAAGGAGACAACAAGTAATGGGTGTTTTATTAGTAGTAATGTTTATCGTTTTTGTTGCCATTGGTGTGCCGATCTCATTCGCACTTGGTGTTGTATCTTTTACCGGTATCGCGTCCCTGGGACAGATCCCCAATTTAGTTGTATTCCAGAAGATGTTTAATGGTCTGAACAGCTTCACACTGTTAGCTGTTCCGCTGTTTATCCTTGCAGCAAACCTGATGAACGAAGGTGAGATCACTGAAAAACTGATCGACTGTTGCAACTCTTTAGTTGGACACCTTCGTGGTGGTCTTGCTTATTCAAACGTACTTGTATCCATGATCTTTGCAGGTATCTCCGGTTCTTCCCAGGCAGATACTGCTGGTGTTGGTAAGATCTTTATTCCTGCAATGGAGAAGCAGGGGTATGACAAAGGAACATCTGTTGGTGTTACCGCAGCATCTTCCACATTAGGTTCCATTATCCCTCCAAGTATCACCATGGTCGTTTACGCAGGTATTGCTAACGTAAGTACAGGTGCGCTGTTTATGTCAGGTCTGGTTCCGGGTATCTTACTTGGTCTGGCTATGATGGCAGTTGTTAAATATTATTCCAAGAGAAAGAACTTCCCTAAGTGTGAGAGAGTTCCATTTAAGGAAGTCTGCCGCAGAACATTCCAGTCTCTGCCTGCACTGCTTACACCTATTATCCTGATCGGCGGTATAGTCAGCGGTCTGTTTACACCTACTGAGTCTGCAGCATTTGCATGTATATATGCATTATTAGTTGGTATCTTCTTCTACAAGACCATTAAGGTTAAGAACCTGCCACGCATCCTGATCGAGACTATGAAGCTGTCTTCCCTGTCTCTGTTCGCCCTGGCTACAGCAAATGCATTAGGTGAGTTATTAGCATACTATCAGCTGAATGTAGTTGTACAGAACTTCTTCGCTAATATGCCAGGCGGAAGACTGGTATTCCTTCTTGTAGTAGTTGCATTCTTTATGTTTGTAGGTACTTTCATGGATGCTGTACCGGCAATGATCCTGTTTGTTCCGATCATTCTTCCGGCTGCTACTTCACTGCAGATCAGCCCGATCATCCTTGGCCTGATCATTGTTGTAACCCTGGCTCTTGGTCTGGTAACCCCACCTTATGGTCTGTGCCTGCTGATCGCTTCTTCTATCAGTGGTATTACCATTGAGGATGCATTTAAGGGAACTCTTCCTTATTTCTTATCCTCCATCGCAGTATTATTACTGTTAGTTATCTTCCCGAACTTCTGGCTGGCTATTCCGGCTACTCTGTTCCCGGGACTGTTCTAATAAAAGATATTAAATAGAGATAAGCTGTTTCTATTGTCCTCACATAAAAAGTGAGGAAATAGAAACAGCTTTTTTTGTATCCATTTAAAATCATGTCTGAGAAAATTTTAACATCTTTGAAATATATATTCTGAAATGTTCAAAAAAATAAAAAAATTATAAACAATAATTATGCAAAATTTCACTTGATAATGTTTGTGTTATGGAATAATAAGAAATTCAGAATTGAAAAGGAAAAAACCAGTGACTATAATAACGGACGAAACAAAAAAGAACAAGAAATCATCAGAATGCTGGAAAGGAGTGTGAAAAAGTTGGACAAGCTGGTAGAGTCCCTGATGGAGGAATTAAACTGTAATACAGTGTTTACCATTCCTTTGTTTGGCGGGATCGATGTACTGGAATCAGTGGTGGTCACATGGATCATCATGGCCATTATCATGATCGGTTCCCTGGTCTGGGTCCACGGTTTAAGGGTCAGAAAGATAAGTGGAAAACAGGCAGCTTTGGAAAGCGGATTTTCGTTTTTATATCGCTTTTTCCTGGACCTTTTAGGAGAAGAAGGAAAAGACTATATCCCTTATCTGATCACCGTGGTCATCTACATAGCCATTGCCAATATGATTGGTCTGTTAGGTTTTAAATCTCCCACAAAAGACCTGAATGTGACTGCGTCTTTAGCGGTAATGAGTATTGTATTAGTAGAGGCAGCCGGGATCCGCAAGAAAGGTGTAAAGGGCTGGATCAGAAGTTTTGCAGAGCCCATCCCCATTATCGCCCCCATTAATGTGCTGGAATTATTTATCCGTCCTTTGTCCCTTTGCATGCGACTGTTTGGAAACGTGCTGGGAGCGGTAGTTGTTATGGCGCTGATCAAATATCTGCTGCCTTTAGTAGTGCCTCTGCCTTTCAGCGGGTATTTTGATATATTCGATGGAGTGATACAGGCTTATGTCTTTGTATTCCTTACATCTTTATATATAAAAGAAGCTATTGAGTAAACAAACCAGACAAACAAAAAAATTTAAACAAAAAGGAGAAAAAATCATGTCAGGATTAATCGCACTTGGAGCTGCAGTTGCAGTAATTACAGGAATCGGAGCAGGACTGGGAATCGGAATGGCTACTTCTAAAGCAGTAGATGCCATTGCAAGACAGCCTGAGGCAGACAGCAAGATCACAAAGGCACTGCTTCTTGGATGCGCGCTGGCTGAGGCAACTGCTATTTACGGCTTTGTAATTGGTCTGCTGATCATTTTATTCTTGAAATAATGAGCCCAAAAAGTTCAAAAGAAAAATAAGCGGCATCGCAGAAAAGAAAGGCAGTTATATATGTTAAATATCAATTTTTGGAATATTGCCTTTACAATCATCAACATTCTGGTCTTATATCTGTTTTTGAAGCACTTCCTTATGAAGCCGGTCATGGCAATCCTGGAAGAGAGAAAGCAGATGGTGGAAAAAGAATTAGATGAGGCAGCTGTTTCCAGCCGGGATGCAGATCTTTTAAAGAAAAAATATGAGCTTTCCCTTGAAAATGCGAAAGCAGAAGCTGATGATATTGTTACTAAAGCAAAGGTGAGAGCATCTGAGGAGTATGACAGGATCTTAAAGAAGGCAGATGCAGATGCTGTCAAGAAGGCAGATGAGGCAAAAAAGGTCATTGAACTGGAAAGAGAAAAAGCATTAAATGACCTTCAGGCTTCTGTTACCGGTCTGGCAATGACGGCAGCTGCAAAACTGCTGTCAGAGCAGAGAAGCCCGGAAAATGACAGAAAACGCTACCAGGCATTTTTAGCAAGCGCAGGTGAAAAACATGACTGAGCAGGCAAGAATATACGGAAAGGTCCTCTATGAATTACAGATACCGGAAGATATGGTACAGGAGACTGGACGTATTTTTAAAGAAAATCCACAGCTTACCACTCTTTTAAATGATCCAACGGTACAGACAGAAAAAAAGAAAAATATAATTGGAAAAATATGGAAAGAACCGGATTTTTCTCCCCTTATATCTTCTTTTTTAAAGAAAGCATGTGAGTCCGGCTGCATTGGAGAGATAGAAGATATTCTCACAGTCTGGCATCAATGTGTACTGGATGCATCTGGTATATTAAAAGCGAAACTTATTTATGTCACTGAACCGGATCATGAACAGTTAGAAGGCATCCAGTCATTTCTCTGTAAGGAATTTCATAAAAAAACGGTGCAGCTTTCAATGGAAGAGGATCAGAAGCTTTTAGGTGGTTTTATCTTAAAAGCAGAAGATGTGGAATATGACTACAGCCTTAAGGCACAATTAAAGCAGCTGTTTGGGGCTTAATACATGTTTATGATGTGAATGGAAAACGATAGGAGTTATTACTATGAGTACGATCAGTTCTCAGGAGATCATCTCTATCATCAAAGGTGAGATCGAAGATTATGATGCCCATGCAGGCCAGATCAACGAAACAGGTTCTGTGATCTGGGTTGGTGACGGTATCGCCATTGTCTATGGCATTGATCACGCCATGTACGGAGAGATCGTTATATTTGAAAACGGTGTCAAGGGTATGGTCCAGGACATCCGTAAAAATGAGATCGGCTGTATCCTTTTTGGAAAAGATACAGGCATCACAGAAGGGACAAAGGTTACCAGAACAAAGAAAAGAGCCGGAGTTCCGGTAGGAAGCGCTTTTTTAGGCCGCGTAGTCAATGCGTTAGGCGAGACTATTGATGGAATGGGACCGGCAAAGGAAGAGGATTATCTTCCTGTGGAGCAGGAAGCACCGGGGATCGCAGAACGTAAATCAGTAGGTGTACCGATGGAAACGGGTATTCTGGCCATTGATTCTATGTTCCCTATTGGCCGCGGACAGCGTGAGCTGATCATTGGCGACCGACAGACCGGCAAGACCTCTATTGCAATAGATACTATTTTAAACCAGAAGGGAAAAGATGTGATCTGCATCTATGTAGCCATTGGCCAGAAATCATCTACCATTGCAAAGCTGGTAAATACATTAAAGAAAAATGACGCCATGGATTATACCATTGTGATGGCTTCTACAGCCAGTGATCCGGCGCCTTTACAGTATATTGCACCTTATGCGGGAACTGCGATGGCTGAATTTTTCATGCATCAGGGAAAAGATGTGCTGATCGTTTACGATGATCTTTCCAAGCATGCTGTGGCTTACCGCGCATTGTCCCTGCTGCTTGAACGTTCTCCGGGACGTGAGGCATATCCGGGAGATGTTTTCTATCTCCATTCCAGATTACTGGAGCGTTCCAGCCGCCTTTCTGACAAGTTAGGAGGCGGTTCTATCACTGCGCTTCCTATTATTGAAACCCAGGCGGGAGATGTATCTGCCTACATTCCTACCAATGTAATATCAATTACAGACGGACAGATCTTTCTGGAAAGCGATCTGTTCTTTTCAGGAATGAGACCGGCAGTAAATGTAGGTCTTTCTGTGTCCCGTGTAGGTGGTGCTGCTCAGACAAAGGCTATGAAAAAGTCAAGCGGAACCATCCGTGTAGATCTGGCACAGTACCGCGAACTGGAAGTATTCACCCAGTTCAGCTCTGATTTGGACGAGATGACCAAGGAGCAGTTAGCTTATGGAAAACGTCTGATGGAACTGTTAAAGCAGCCTCTTGGACGTCCTCTTTCCATGGCCGAGCAGGTCATTACTTTATGTACGGCTACCCATAAACTGATGCTGGATGTGGATGTAAAGAAGATTAAAACATTCCAGATGGATCTGTTAGGCTGGTTTGAAAATAAGCATCCGGAGCTTGTAAATGAGATCACGGAAAAGAAAGCTTTAAGTGATGAACTGACAGAAGATATCTTAAAAGCTGCAAAGGAGTTTAAGGAGGCAGTATGGCAAACGCAAGAGAGATCCAAAACCGAATAAAAAGTATTCAGGACACACGTAAGATCACCAATGCCATGTACCTTATTTCTTCGACGAAGTTAAAAAAGAGTCGGAAGCTTCTGGAAGATACAGAACCTTATTTTTACACACTGCAAAGTCTGATCCGGCGTATCCTGCGCCATATGGGAGATACAGAACATCCTTACTTTAATGCAAGAAAAGAGATCAAAGAAGAGAACCGTATCCGGGGGCTGGTGGTCATTACCGGCGATAAGGGACTGGCAGGTGCATACAATCACAATGTGCTGAAGTTGGCTCATGAATGGTTGGAAAAAAGCGAAAATAACCGTTTGTATGTGGTGGGAGAGTTAGGAAGGCAGTATTTTGCTGCCCGCCATATGCCGGTGGAAGAACAGTTCCATTATACCGTTCAGAATCCTACTATGCACAGGGCTCGTCTTATAGCATCTTCCCTGATCGAAGACTATGCAGAAGGACGTCTGGACGAAGTGTGGATCATTTATACCCAGATGATAAACAGTATGAAGGTGGAAGCACAGATGGAACAGCTGCTTCCTCTTAAAAAAGAGGATTTCAGCAATGTGGCGATTCCCGCAGATATCCACCAGGAAGAGATCCAGATGGTTCCGTCACCAACAGCAGTTATGGACCATGTGGTGCCAAACTATGTTACAGGATTTATCTTTGGCGCCCTGGTAGAGTCATTTTGCAGTGAGCAGAATGCCCGCATGATGGCCATGCAGTCTGCCAGTGATAATGCAGCAGAGCTGTTAAATGATCTGTCAATAGAATATAACCGTGTGCGTCAGGCTGCCATTACCCAGGAGATCACAGAGGTAGTAGGCGGTGCAAGAGCACAGCGGAAGAAGAAACGATAATGCGTTCAGGGAAAAACAAGGAGACATTTGTTTTTCGTAATCAATAAAAGAAGGAGGAAGCCATGAATAAAGGAAAGATCGTACAGGTAATGGGACCTGTAGTAGATGTGGCTTTTGAAGATGGAAACCTTCCTCATATCCAGGATGCGCTGACTGTAATGAACAATGGAAAGCGCTGTGTCATGGAAGTAGCACAGCATATTGGCGGGGATGTAGTCCGCTGCATTATGCTGGCTGCCAGTGAGGGACTGTGTAAAGATATGGAAGTAGTAGCAACAGGAAAGGGAATTGCAGTTCCTGTTGGTGAAAAAACACTGGGACGCCTGTTTAATGTACTTGGAGATACCTTAGACGGCGGTGAAAGCCTGGAAGGGGAAGAAAAATGGGTCATCCACAGAGATCCACCCAGCTTCGCAGACCAGAGCCCGGTTGTGGAGATGCTGGAAACCGGCATCAAGGTCATTGACCTGTTAGCCCCATACGCAAAGGGCGGTAAGATCGGTCTGTTTGGAGGTGCCGGTGTAGGAAAAACCGTACTGATCCAGGAGCTGATCACCAATATTGCAACAGAACACGGCGGATATTCTATTTTCACCGGTGTTGGAGAACGTTCCCGTGAAGGAAATGATCTTTGGACAGAAATGGGTGAGTCCGGTGTTTTAAAGAAAACAGCCCTTGTATTCGGACAAATGAACGAGTCCCCGGGCGCACGTATGAGAGTGGCGGAAACAGGACTGACCATGGCAGAGTATTTCCGTGATGTAAAGCACCAGAATGTGCTGCTGTTCATTGATAATATTTTCCGTTTTGTCCAGGCTGGTTCAGAGGTTTCTGCCTTACTTGGCCGTATGCCTTCTGCAGTTGGTTATCAGCCAACTCTGGCAACCGACCTTGGCGGTCTTCAGGAGCGTATTGCTTCTACAAAGAACGGTTCTATTACTTCTGTACAGGCAGTTTATGTACCTGCAGATGACTTAACAGATCCGGCTCCTGCAACTACTTTCGCACATCTGGATGCAACTACGGTTCTTTCCAGAAAGATCGTAGAACAGGGTATTTATCCGGCTGTAGACCCTCTTGAATCTTCTTCACGTATCCTTGAGGAAGATGTAGTAGGAAAAGAGCATTATGAAGTAGCAAATAAAGTAAAGGAAATGCTGCAAAAGTACAAAGAACTTCAGGATATCATTTCTATTTTAGGTATGGAAGAACTGTCTGAAGAAGATAAGCTGACTGTAAGCCGTGCAAGAAAGATCCAGAGATTTTTATCCCAGCCCTTCCATGTTGCAGAAAACTTTACCGGTGTTCCTGGAAAATATGTGCCGGTAAAAGAAACAGTCCGCGGCTTTAAAGCTATTATTGACGGGGAAATGGATGAATATCCGGAAGCAGCTTTCTTTAATGTGGGAACCATTGACGAAGTAGTGGAAAAAGCGAAAGCAGGGAGCGTTATATGACAACATTCTGGCTTAAGGTCATAGCCAGTGACCATGTATTTTATAATGGAAACTGTGAAGCGTTAGTTGTTCCGGCCCATGACGGGGAGGTAGGTATCCTTCCCCACAGAGAGGCCATGATCCTTGCGATCCAGGAAGGAGAACTTAAATTCCGGATTCCGGGAGAACAGGAATATCACCATGCAGTAGTAGGCCTGGGGATCGTTCAGGTAGCAAATAACCGTGTGACCGTGGTGGTTGATACGGCAGAACGGCCGGAAGATATAGATGAAGTCAGGGCAAAGCAGGCTTTGGAACGGGCAAAAGAACAGCTTCGGCAGAAACAGAGCATCAGGGAGTATTATATGTCAAAGGCATCCATGGCGCGTGCATTAAGCAGGCTGAAGGCCAGTCAGCATAAGGGCAGTGAATACCATGGACTTTAACAGAAACATGCAGAAAATAACGCAGACATAAAAAGGCGCGCCAGATATGACGTGCCTTTTTGTGCGTTTTGTGTATCAAAAAGAAGCCGACTGGCTTACATCCAGTTATTATGCTCTACCAGATAATTACAGAAATCCTTTACAATAGTGCTGTTCTTTCCTTTTTCCGAACAGGTCAGGATGATCTGCCGGCGGCATTTCTGGTCAGTGATCGGAAGCAGCTTTACCGGAAAATGTCCGGGAGAACTGCCAAAATTACTGGTAAGAGGCCCCCAGGAGCAGGCAGGCCAGAAACCGATGCCCATTCCCGCTGCGATCAGGTTGCGCACAGATTCTGTGGTGTCGCTTTCAAAAATGATATGGGGGGAAAATCCTGCTTCCATAAAATAGCTGTTTGTGATCTGACGGATGGGTTTGGAACCACCCAGACAGATGTAATCTGCATCTTTCGTGTCTGTTAAACGGATCGATTCCCTGGAACCATAGGGGGAATGGACAGGAACGGCCAGATACAGATCTTCTTCCAGCATGATCGTAGCGGGATCATTTTCCTTTGGGGCAGTATCCGCTCTCCGGGCTGTTACACATACGTCATAATCATCTTCCTGTCCGGGTGTCTGGTACAGTTGAAAGTTTACGTCCGGACGGAGATTACGGTAGGCAATGATCTTATTGGTGATAAGAGCAGAGGCAGACAGCAGCCGCAGGTGGACTGTATGGGTAGAAGCTTCTTTTCCCTTTCGCAGCTCTTCCGGCAGCCGGTCCAGACTGCTTAATAAAGGAATAAGCCGTTTCTGTAAAAATTTCCCTTCTTCGTTTAATTCAATACTGCGGTTTTTTCTTTCAAACAGCGGAACCCCCAGCTCTGCCTCCAGCCTGTGTATGGCCTGGGAGAGGGCCGGCTGGGCGATCTGTAAGTGTTCGGCAGCCTTGGTCATATGCTGATACTGGGCCGCTACCAGAAAATATCGTAACTGTAGTAATTCCATGTTATACCTCTTCATTTGTTGTCAGATATTAAGTATCTTTATTATAAGCAAAAGCAGAAAAATGTCAAATGGACATGCAGGTGCATTTGGGCTATAATGAGTTAAGAGATTGTGAGGGCAGCTGCCACAGGTGGCGGCAGATCAGAAAGGGGAATATACATAATGAAGGAATTATTATTTATGAAACCGGTTTTCAAGGAAGCTGTATGGGGAGGAAAAAAGCTTCGGGACGAGTTTGGATACGAGATACCAGGCGACAGTACCGGGGAATGCTGGGGTATTGGTGCCCATAAAAACGGTGACTGTACCATTGCAGAGGGAACCTATAAGGGAGAACATTTGTCAAAGCTGTGGACAGACCATCCGGAGCTGTTTGGAAATGAGGATGGAAAGTATGGGAAAGAATTTCCGCTCCTTATTAAGATCATTGATGCAAGATCAGACTTAAGCATTCAGGTTCACCCGGATAATGATTATGCAAGGGAGCATGAAAATGGTTCTCTGGGAAAAACAGAGTGCTGGTATATTTTGGACAGCGAACCAGGAACGAAGATCGTCATTGGCCATTATGCTAAAGACAAGGAAGAATTAAAACAGATGGTAGAAGAGAAGCGGTGGAAAGACCTGATCAGGGAAGTACCGGTTAAAAAAGGTGATTTTTACCAGATCGATCCCGGCTGTGTCCATGCCATTAAAGGGGGAACTGTTATTTTAGAGACCCAGCAGTCCAGTGATATTACCTATCGTGTATATGATTATGACCGTAAATGGAACGGAAAGCTTAGAGAGCTTCATGTAAAACAGAGCCTGGATGTGATCAAAACCCCATTCCAGTCTGCAAAAGACCAGAGAAGCTTTACCCATACGGAAGGAGTTGATCTGGAACACCTGGAAACATGCCCTTACTACACAGTGGAAAAATATGATATCCACGGAAACTGGGATCATGTTTTTAAAGCTGGTTTTGTAAATGTCAGTGTGATCGAAGGAGAAGGAAGCATAAACGGTAAAATGATCAAAAAGGGCGATCATTTTATCATCCCGGCAGGGTTTGGAAACTGCCGGTTTGAAGGGAATATGAGCCTGATCTGCTCCTGGGTATAAGAAGAATAAGGTTTTAAAAATAATTTTCCGTTGCTTTTTAGATGGTTAAGTGTTAGGATAATTTCATATCGAGTTAAGAGCAAATGGTGCCGTTTGTTTTGGACAGTCATATGGCTTTTGTCCATTTATAAAGGGGTAAAAGGGAAGCAGGGGAAGTGCCTGCGCGATCTCGTCACTGTAAGCTGTAAAGGGGATCCGGAAATGTGTTTTCCAGATCAGCTGCATATAAAACGTGGATAGAGATGATAAATATCCGCCACTGGGAAACCGGGAAGGCAGTTTTATATGTGAAAAGCAGCAAGCCAGGAAACCTGCCATTTGTTGGTACAGGAGAAGGTTCATTCCGGGTCACGAGTAATTGATCGTGCCGGTCCTGGAGATGATCGTATGTATCAGATTTCAGCTTTATGGCACTGGTAACATACCATTTTCATCAGGATTTCTGACTCACAACAGGAAAATGGACTCCTGCGCCCTGCCGGGATCTTTCCCGGACCGATACATAATTATTATGTGTCTTAGGACAAGGAGGAAAATGAAAATGAAGTTGAAAAAAGCAATGCTGCTTTTCGCAGCGGCAGCAGTAGCTGCAGGTACCGTAGCAGGATGCTCAGGAGGCGCAAAAGAAACTACAGCAGCTTCCGCAGCAGAGACAAGTGCCGAAGCAACAAAAGAAGAGACTACAGCAGAGGAAACAAAGGAAGAGGAAACAGCTGCTGAAGAAGAGGACGAAGAAAACTACGATACAGGAGATGCAGCATTGGATAACACAAGAAACCAGGATGAGATCGGAGAAAAGGAACTTTTAGTTGTAAGCTTTGGAACCAGCTTCAATGACAGCCGCCGTTTAACCATTGGCGCTATTGAGGATGCCATTGAAAAGTCACAGCCTGATTTTTCTGTAAGAAGAGGTTTTACCAGCCAGATCATCATTGACCATGTAAAGAAGAGAGATAATGTTTCTATTGATAATGTAACAGAGGCTCTTGACCGTGCAGTAAAGAACGGTGTAAAGACCCTTGTTATCCAGCCAACCCACCTGATGAATGGTCTTGAGTATACAGATCTGGTAAATGAGATAGCGGAAAATGCAGATTCCTTTGAAAAGGTAGCTGTAGGTGAGCCATTACTTACTTCTGATGCTGATTTTAAGGCAGTGATCCAGGCTATCACAGATGCGACCAAGGAGTATGATGACGGCGAGACTGCGATCTGCTTCATGGGTCATGGTACAGAGGCTGAATCCAATCAGGTATATGCAAAGATGCAGGATATGCTCACAGAGGAAGGCTTTGAGCATTACTATGTAGGTACTGTAGAGGCAACCCCAAGTCTGGATGATGTGCTTGCAAAGGTAAAAGAAGGTTCCTATAAGAAAGTTGTATTAGAGCCGTTAATGATCGTTGCCGGTGATCATGCAAACAATGATATGGCAGGCGATGAGGAAGGTTCCTGGAAGACCACATTTGAAGAAGCTGGTTATGAAGTAACCTGTCTGGTAAGAGGCTTAGGCGAGTTAGAGCCGATCCAGCAGCTGTTTGTTGAACATGCGAAAGCAGCTGTTGACAGTCTTGCAAAATAAGATTTTTGCACGTTGATGCGAGATTAAAACAAAAAAGGCGGTCAGAAAACAATCTGGCTGCCTTTTGTTGCAAGTAGTGTACCCGGCGGTGCGCCGGGCGGACAGCATGTATAGTGAGAAAGACGGTGAACAGGATGAGGTTAAGAAAATATATTTTATGTGCCGGGATCATTGGTTTAGTGGGGATGTCTGCTGGATGCGGACAGAAGACGGACAATGCAGCAGCTTCACAGACAGTGAAGGAACAGATGGCTGCTGATGAAAGCACAGAAGCAGCCAAAGAGGAGAACACAAAAGAAGACAATAAAAAAGAAGATGCACAGGTAGCACAAGATGCAGGTTCAGAGACAGAAAAAGAAACAGCTCCTACAGTACAGGTAGTAGAAGATGGTATGGTGCCGGTAGAAGCAGATGCCTTAAAAGACGGCGTTTACTCGGTAGAGGTGGACTCCAGCTCTTCTATGTTTCATATTACAGAGGCAGAACTTACAGTAGCAGAAGGAAAAATGACAGTCCGCATGACATTAAGCGGTTCCGGTTATGGAAAAGTATTTATGGGAACCGGGGAAGAGGCGGAAAAGGCCGGTGAGGCAGATTATATCCAGGCAGAAGAGAGTGCGGACGGGAAAAATATATTTGAGATCCCGGTAGAAGCTTTGGATAAAGGCATTGACTGCGCTGCTTACAGCAAAAAGAAAGAGACCTGGTATGACCGTACTCTGGTAGTCCGGGCTGACTCTCTCCCGGCAGATGCCTATAAAGAAGGAAATACAAAGACAGTAGAAAATCTGGGACTGGAAGACGGGGATTATACTGTAGAAGTAACATTAGAGGGCGGTTCCGGCCGTACGACTGTGGAGTCTCCAACAGAATTAAAGATTGAAAATGGACAGGCAACTGCGGTTATCACCTGGAGCAGCTCCCATTATGATTATATGAAGATCGGTGAGGAAAAATATGAACCTGTAAATACAGAGGGCAATTCCGCTTTTGAGATCCCGGTTACAGTATTTGATTATAAACAGAAGGTGATCGCAGATACTACGGCCATGAGCACACCTCATGAGATCGAGTATACGCTGACATTTGACTCTGAAAGCATAAAAGCGCAGTAATGGAAAATGAATATGAAAAAAATTAAATTTTTGTTCCTGGGATTGCTGACGGGATTGGTGCTGAGCGTGTGTGCCGGGTGCGGACAGACAGCGGGAGATGTAAAGAGTACAGAGGATGCAGATCCGGTAGAAAATGCTGGAAACGCAGATACAATATCCTGGCAGGACCTTGCTCCTATAGATGCCCTTGACTTAAAATATGCAGACCAGTTTTCTGTCACCTACTATGGGGAAGAAAAATACGCCCTGGTTACTATTGGGGAAGATGAAAAATTCCTGGTAGTACCGGAAGAAGAGCAGGTGCCGGAAGATATTCCGGCAGACATTACGCCTCTTTCCAGACCATTAAATAACATGTACCTGGCGGCTACTTCTGCCATGGACTTTTTCTGTCATCTGGATGCAGTGGATCAGATCACTCTTTCCGGTACAGACAGCTTCGGCTGGTATCAGGAAGAGCCGAAAAAAGCCCTGGAAGAAGGAAAAATGGAATATGCAGGCAAATACAGCGCTCCGGATTATGAGCGGATCGTAGATAAGTCCTGTTCTCTTGCCATTGAGTCTACCATGATCTATCACTGCCCCCAGGTAAAGGAGCAGCTGGAAAAACTGGGTGTGCCCGTATTAGTAGAGCGCTCCAGTTATGAGGCAGATCCATTAGGCCGTATGGAATGGGTGAAGCTGTATGGTGTGCTTACGGGAAAAGAAGGGCTGGCAGAAAAATTATTTGAAACAGAGATGAAGAACCTGGAAGGTATTTCTGATCAGAAGGATACAGGAAAAACCGTGGCTTTTTTCTATATTACTTCCAAAGGCAGCGCCAATGTGCGAAAGCCGGGAGATTATGTGGCGAAAATGATCCAAATGGCAGGCGGAAACTATGTTCCACAGAATGCCCAGGCAGAAGAAGAAAATGCCCTTTCCACCATGAACATGGAAATGGAAGCTTTTTATGATCAGGCAAAAGATGCAGATTACATTATCTATAACAGCACCATAGATGGGGAATTATCTACTTTAAAGGAATTTCTGGCGAAAAGTCCGCTGCTTGCTGATTTTAAGGCAGTAAAAGAGGGACATGTGTGGTGTACGGGAAAGAACCTGTTCCAGGAGACTATGGGACTGGGAAATATGATACAGGATATCCATAAAATACTTACAGAAGAAGAACCGGATCCTGGGCAGATGCATTATATCCACCAGTTAAGATAAGAAAGGGGAAACACAGGATTGAAAAGCAGAGAAATATCCGGCATAAAAAAAAGGCGAGCAGATATAACAGGGGGATTTCTGTTCCTGTTTGCAGCATTAGTCCTGCTGTTTTTCTGGAACATCTACTCCGGAAGCGTAAGTGTGAAGCCAGAGGAAGTGCTGCAGCTGCTGGTCAAAGGGCCGGGAGAGAGCAGCCAGTCAAGGATCCTCTGGGACATCCGTTTTCCCAGAGTGCTGGCAGCCATGCTTCTTGGTGGCGCATTGTCAGTATCTGGTTTTCTCCTTCAGACTTTCTTTGCAAACCCCATTGCAGGACCTTTTGTGCTGGGGATCTCTTCCGGCGCAAAACTTATGACAGCGCTGGTAATGATCTTTTTGCTGGGAAAAGGTCTGGTGGCTGGTTCTGTTATATTGATCCTGGCAGCTTTTGCCGGGGCCATGGTTTCCATGGGCTTTGTGATCCTTATTTCCAATAAAGTAAATAACATGTCCATTCTGGTGATCTGCGGCATTATGGTCAGTTATATCTGTTCTGCTGTTACAGATCTGGTAGTTACTTTTGCAGATGACTCCAACATCGTAAACTTGCATAACTGGTCTTTAGGCAGTTTTTCAGGCATTACATGGGACAATATTTCCGTTATGGCAGTGGTGATCCTTTTTTGCATGGTCTGTGCCTTCTCTCTGGCGAAACCGGCGGGGGCATATCAGCTGGGGGAGGTTTATGCAGCCAGCATGGGAGTGAACATAAAGGCGTTCCGCCTGGCCCTGATCCTGGTTTCCAGTATCCTTTCTGCCTGTGTTACCGCCTTTGCAGGCCCGGTGTCCTTTGTGGGGATCGCGGTTCCCCAATTAGTGAAAAGCCTGTTTAAGACAACGAAGCCTGTGATTATGATACCTGCCTGCTTTTTGGGAGGGGCAGTATTTTGCAGCTTCTGCGACCGGATAGCAAGAACTTTATTTTCACCGGTAGAATTAAGCATCAGCACTGTAACAGCTGTATTTGGAGCGCCTGTGGTCATTTATATGATGATACAGGGAAAAGGAAGAAGGGGATAGAAAATGGCAGAGAAAGATTCTATGACCTATATTTCGGCAGAAGATGTCAGCGTAGGCTATCATGACCTGCCATTGATCGAAAAAATAAACCTTCACGTAAACAGGGGGGAGATACTGACTCTCATCGGGCCCAACGGCGCAGGAAAATCTACTATATTAAAGAGTATTATCGGCCAGTTAAAGCTGGTAAAAGGGGCAGTGTGGCTGGACGGAAGTTTAATGGGAGCCATGAAGGAGAAAGACATTGCTCTTCGCATGTCCGTGATGATGACTGGCCGGGTGAAAACAGAGCGGATGACCTGCCAGGAAGTAGTCAGTATGGGCCGTTATCCTTATACAGGGAAAATGGGCATTCTTACAGAAAAAGACTGGCAGGTGGTCTACGATTCTTTAAAGCTGGTCCAGGGACTGGAGCTGGCAGAGAAGGATTTTGAGACAGTCAGTGACGGACAGCGCCAGAGAGTTCTTCTTGCAAGAGCCATCTGTCAGGAGCCACAGGTCATTGTTCTGGATGAGCCAACGGCATTTTTGGATATCCGCCATAAGTTAGAGCTTTTGTATCTTCTTAAAAATATGGTAAGGGAAAAGCAGGTGGCAGTACTGATGTCTCTTCACGAACTGGATCTGGCCCAGAAGATATCGGATCATATCATTTGCGTAAAAGGGGACAATTCCATTGGACGTTTTGGCACGCCAGAGGAGATCTTTCGGGGGGATTATATTAAAGAACTGTTCCAGATCGAAAGAGGAAGCTACCTTACGGATTACGGCAGTGTGGAACTGGAAGCAGTAAAAGGAGAGCCGAAAGTATTTGTCATAGGGGGAAACGGAGCGGGTATTCCTGTGTACCGTCAGCTGCAAAAGCAGGGGATCCCCTTTGCGGCTGGCATTTTATGGGAAAATGACAGGGAATATCCGGTGGCAGAGACACTTGCTTCTGTGGTGATCCGGGAGAAAGCCTTTGAACCGGTCTCAGATACTGTTTTTGAAGCTGCGGTCAGAGTCCTGAAAAACTGCGAAAAAGTGATCTGCTGCCTGGAAAATTTCGGAACGTACCAGGAACCTTGCAGACAGTTATGGAAAATAGCGGAAAATCTTGAAAAAATTTGACTTATATATCCGTTTTTTAAAGGAAAAGAACCCGGATGTGTATACAGCAGATGAAGAGATCCTGGATGATAATGATTATCTGGATGTATGGGGAAAGTTTAACGGCAAGAAGTTTCATATGTCCTCTCGGAGTCTTTCCTGCACCTGCTTTTGTGGCTGATTTTCCGCCAGTCGCACCCGAATTTCATCAATGTACGCACCGCGTACACCTTAGAAATTTGGGTACAACTGACAAAAAATATTCTCACAAAATCAGGCACAGAAAGATTCCGGGAGAACATCAAATTCAGCAGGAGGAAATAGGGCAATGGGACATTTTTATTTTGTAAGACATGGTCAGACTATATGGAATGTGGAAGGAAAGATCTGCGGAGCAACAGATATTGCTTTGACACAGCTTGGTCATGAGCAGGCCATAGAGACAGGAAAGAAGATTTTAGAAGAAAAGATCCATGCAGACGAGATCCTGTATTCACCTCTGATGCGGGCTGCAGATACGGCAAAACATATTTCTGGGATCACGGGTATTCCGGCCCGTGAGGAATTACGGTTAAAGGAGCAGAATTTTGGCATATGGGAGTCTACACCCAGAGGTGGTGAAGACTTTAAAAAGGCCAAACAGTCCTTTGCATGCAGCTATGAAGGCGGGGAGTCTATGTTGCGTCTGGCTCAGCGGATCTATAATCTCTTAGATGAGATCAAAGATAAGTCAGATGAGAAAACATATATCCTGGTAGCCCACAATGGCATTGCCAGAGTGGTGCAGTCCTATTTCCATGACATGACAAATGAAGAATTTGCAGCTTATGGGATCCAAAACTGCGAGATAAAAAGATATGATTTTTAAACGAAATGATCCTCTCACCTGTTGCGAAGCAATAAGCAGCAGGTGAGTGGATCATTGCAGGTGACATGTCCGTTTAGAAGAAATGCTCTGTTATTTTGAAAATGATGTATCAGGATCAGACCTGCTCCATCAAAATATCCACTACTCCGCCACAGACCATACCATCATCTTCAGCGTCCTGTCCGGTAAGATCCCCGTGATAAAGGATCGGAGAGTGGTCATCATCATGGATCATTTCCAGGGCGCGGCGTACAACAGCGGATTCCATACAGCCGCCGCCGATGGTGCCGATAATGGTTCCGTCCTGAAGGACTAACATTTTTGTGCCTACGCTTCGTGGAGCGGAGCCACGGCGGGCTACAATGGTAGTCAGGATGGCCGGAAGCCGTTCAGGAGAATGATTATTTAAGAAGCGGGATATTTCCGTTGGAAAACCGCAGCTTTTCAGCTTCTGGTTCTTTACCTGAATGATCTCCGCCATAATGGCAACACCAATTTCTGCTGGTGTTTCCGCACCGATATTTAAGCCAATGGGAGTGTAGACCTGATTTAGAACTTCCGGGTCAGTACCATTTTCAATCAAAACTTCTTTTACTTTTGCCACACGCTTGCGGCTGCCGATCATGCCGATATAGGCATGGGGCATTTTAGCGATCCGCTCTAAGCAGATCTGGTCATATCTGTGGCCTCTGGTAAGGATGATAAAATAAGTATCCTTGGAGCCTTTGGTCTGGTCAAGGCCATTTTCAAAGGAGTCGCAGATCACCTGGTGGGCACCGGCTCTTCTGGCATTATTTGCATAAAGAGGCCGGTCCTCTAAAACTGTTACTGTAAATTCCATCATGGCACCAAGCTGGATCACTGGCATGGAAACATGGCCGCCGCCGCAGATCACCAGGCGCTTTTCTCCACCCAAGCAGTCGCAGAACAGCTTTTTTCCCGCTGCTGTACTCTGTCCGCTATCATGGAGTTTTCTTATTTCTTCCTGATTTTGAGAGAAGAATCCACCTTTTGTACTTTCCCATATCAGCTTTTCATCTGAAAAGAAAGCTTTTTCCCCGAAAGCATCCTTCTCTAAAATGGTGTAAAGGATATTCTGACGGTTGGGACTTACACTTGCTATAGCTTCGTATACATCTTTAAATTCTGTTGTTCCTGACATTTTTACAACCCCCATTTTGATCCATGTACGTTTCTAGTAGTACATCGTTTTTGAAATAACTATACCACTCACTTGTCTGCGAATCTGATTGCACAGGCCTAAAAGCCTCAGCGTAGCCCGCTACGCCTGCGTTTTTAGACCTGCACACTCAAATCCGCATCCTGCGTGATTAGTACAGTTATTTACGAAACGATGTACTAGTACATATTGTTTTGCTTATGCACAACATGCCAATGGCATGTGCGTCAGTTACCGTAAACTGTTATTGAATATTTTTAATAACGGTCTGTAAATATTAATTCTTATTATACCATTGTAAGAGAACGGGGGCAAGCAGCATTCCTGAAAAATAATAAGCTCTATACAAAAAAATAAAGATGCTTACGGAGTATGTTTAAAGGCATTTCAGAAGGAAAATTTCCAGCATTTTCCAGGAAAACAACGGAAAATGTAAGTGTTTACAAAATTTATGTAAGTATTTACAATTTTGTATTTGAAAAGTGGAAAAAGTGTGGTATACTGCATTTCAGAAAGGACATTCCGGGGTTTCGGAAAGGGATTCCGGGAAACGCCGGAAGAGTCCGGAAAGAGAAACAGGAAATAAAAAGAGGGAATGATCCGCATTAGGAAAGGAGAATATTTAAATTATGGCACTTCTGAATTATGATGTATTAAAGAAATCCGGTTACGATGGCTATATCCTGGAGGATGCTCCAGTGAAGGTTTTACAGTTTGGTGAGGGAAACTTCCTTCGCGCATTTGTAGATTATTGGTTTGACCTTGCAAATGAGAAGGCCGGATGGAACGGCAAGTGCTGCCTGGTACAGCCGATCGCACCAGGTCTTGCAAAGATGATCAATGAGCAGGAAGGTCTGTATACTCTGTACCTGCGCGGAAGCGAAAACGGCAAAAAGGTAGATGACAAACGCGTGATCTCCAGTGTTGCTAACTGCTTAAACCCATATGAGAAGGCTGATTACGACAAGATGATGGAAGTTGCTGCAAGCGATGACTTACAGATCATCGTTTCCAATACAACTGAGGCTGGTATCCAGTATGATCCATCCTGCAAGAAGGATGACTGCCCACCATCAAGCTTCCCGGGAAAGCTGACCCAGGTTCTGTATCATCGTTTCCAGGCTGGTAAGTCAGGGATCATCATGCTGGCCTGCGAGCTGATCGACAACAACGGTAAAGAGCTGTTAAAGTGCGTAAACCAGTACATTGATCAGTGGGAGCTGGGCGCTGACTTTAAGAAGTATGTAAATGAAGACTGCACCTTCTGCGGTTCCTTAGTAGACCGTATCGTTCCAGGACGTATCCGTGACGCAGAAGAAGTTAAGGCTCTGGATGCAAAGAATGGCTACGAAGATCCTCTGACCGACGTTGGTGAAGTATTTGGTGTCTGGGTAATCGAAGGCGATGAGAAGTTAAATGATGTACTGCCATTTAAGAAGGCTGGTCTGTTAGACAAGGTATTTGTTACCCCGGATATGAGCCCATATAAGAAGAGAAAAGTCCGTATCTTAAACGGTGCTCATACAGGTTTCGTTCTGGGTGCTTACCTGGCTGGTGAGAACATTGTTCGTGATTGTATGAACGATGAGACCATTAAGGGCTTCATGAACAAGATGCTTTACGATGAGGTTATCCCAACCCTTCCGCTGGACAAGAATGACCTGTTAAACTTTGCAGCAGCTGTATCTGACCGTTTCAATAACCCATTTGTAAACCATGAACTGATGAGCATTTCCTTAAACTCCACCTCTAAGTGGAAAGCAAGAAATATGCCATCCTTCCTGGAATATATCAAGGAAAAAGGTGTTCTGCCAGAGTGCCTGACCATGTCACTGGCTGCATACATTGCATTCTACAGCAATGATATTCAGTCTCTTACTGATGCAGGCCTGGTTTGCAAGCGTCCGGCTGGAAATGAGTATACTGTAAGTGATGACCGTTGGGTACTGGAATTCTACAATGATCACAAGGATGCTTCTGCAGAAGAACTGGTACATGCAGTCCTGACCAATGAGAAGATGTGGGATCAGGATCTGACCCAGATCGAAGGTCTGGAAGCTAAGGTTGCAGCTGACCTGAAGCTGATCCGTGAAAAAGGCGCTAAGGCTGCATATGCTAGCTGCCTGTAATATGAAAAGGATACAAAATACCTTTTGACCACAATATCAAAGAGTAAACTCACGAATCCCGCGCATTTGCGCTCTACTGCCTGCTAACGCAGGCGAAACCTTCGTTAATGGTCCAAGAAAAACAAATGCCACCTTCGGTGTCGCTTGTTTTTCTTTTGGACTCATTATATCGTGTAAGTAACAGAAAGGCTGTCCGAAAGCGGGCAGCCTTTTAATAATGTGCCTGATGGTACACGTTTTTTAAGTATTATTGTATCAGTCCCGTTTTCGCGTATTCTTTTAGCTTTTCTCTCAGGATCGTATCATTTGGATTCAGATATTTCCGTACATTAGCATAAAGCACTTCATCTGGCTTTAACATCGCACGGTACTGGGCAGGAGTGCGATGAAAAGTAGAACGGAAGCGGGAAGTCAGAGTCTTTAAATCAGGGAAGCCATTTTTTAATGCAATGTCTGTCAGATTTTCATTAGTGTAGGTCAGGTCATTTAATGCATGTTGAAATCGTACTCTTGTGAGATATTCGTGGAAATTGATACCTACCATTTGTTTAAATAGAGTTGAAACATAGGTCCGGTTGTACTGGGCGTAGTCTGCCAGATCCTCCAGGGATAATTTTTCTGCATAATGTTCCTCTACATAACTGAGGAGAAGGCGGATCGTAGCACGTCGTTTGTCTTCTTCCGAGATCAGATTGATCTGTTGGGGATCAAATTCTGTAAAAAGCGTGATCAGAAGCAGTTCCAGGTTTGCTTTTGCGCTTAACTGGGCATAGACGCCGCCACATTCTAATGATTGCCATAGCTGGCTCACATAAAAGCGGATATGGCAGAAACGATCTTCGTAGCGATTGCTTTCATTGGAAAGGCAGGTAGGAAACTGGTAAATATATCCCTTTTTAACTAAAAATTTCAGGGCATTTGACGGAAAATGCAGGACAAGAGCCCGGGTGCCAGGCTGCTGGCGCATGGAGGCGTGTCCATTGCCGGGGGCAGTCAGGATAAGGTCATCCTCTGAAAGAGAATGAGTCTCTGTACCACGGCAATATTCCTGAGTTCCATGAAGGACGATGCTCAGCTCATATTTATCCGTATGCCAGTGATAACGGTAATTCATGATGCTGTGTGCAAAGCAGCGCAGATGGATATTTTCACGGGGCAGGTTCATTTCATAACAGGTTTCTTCCATTTTGTACTCCATTTTATTTTTTTAAAATCTTTATACTTCATTTTATTCTTTTAAAATCCAAATATTTTCCCTGTTGTAAAATTTGGAAAAAATAAAATATCATTTGCAGACCTGACTTTAGAATAACGGTCAATATGGCTTCTGTCAATGATTGTTTCTGTATATATACAAAATAAACTTCCATGAAACAGGCAAAATGCACAAGAGGTGTAATAGGAAATTGGCAAAAATTACAGGGGAAATGTTTGGATTTTAAGTAAGTATAGATTGAAGATGGAGAAACAGAAAATGAAGCAGGGAGAATAAGAAGGCGAAAAAACTTCAAATATTTTGCAGCGACAAAAAGGCAATCTTTTGTTAAATTAAGCATAACAATAAGCCAGGCCCGGGCAGCTAAAAGCTTATGGAGTTTTCAGACTATATTAATAATGATGTAATAATGGAAGGTAAAAGAATATGAATACTCAAATGATGATCTGTATGGTGATCTTTGTAGCTACTCTGGTCAGCTATGTGATGAATAAGATACCAATGTGGCTGACAGCAATGATCTCTCTGACTGCATTGTATTTTACAGGCTGCATTGATGCAGCTGGCGCACTGGCTGGTTTTTCAAATGTTAATACGCTGCTTATGGCAACTATGTTTATAGTAGCAGCAGGTTTCCGCCGCACATCTCTGGTAGATGGAATGTGTAGTGCCATTATGAAATTGACAAGAGGAAGTTTTCTCACAGCCTATTTTGGATATATCCTGATTGCTGTACTACTGACTAACTTTATTGCCAGTCCGATGGTTGTATATGCAATCGTAAGTCCCCTGCTGGCAGCTCTTTGCGATAATACTGGTCACAGTCGTTCTCAATACATGTTCCCGGTCATGGTAGTATGCGTAGCATGCTGCGGTATCCTGCCGTTATCCACTGCCATCCAGCAGGCAGGACAGTTTACAGGATTTATGGAAACCTATGGATTTACTGGCATGAGCATTCGTGCAGTTGATTTTACAATCGGTACATGGCCGATCCTTATTATTGTTCCATTATGGGCATTACTGGTTGGACCAAAATTTACTCCTAAAACACCAGTAGTTCCTATTGAAGCTCTGGAAAATCAGAATACAGGAAAGCAGGCACAAAAACTTAGTCCAACTGTAGATAAGATTGGGATAGTTGTTTTCTTCGGTACGATCTTGTGCCTTATTTTTTCCAATAAATTACATCTTACTACATGGTCAGTCGCATTGACCGGAAGTCTCCTAATGGTATTGTTTGGGGTTGTAGACCAGAAATCTGCATTGCGTGATATTCCCTGGGATATGCTGATGTTGTTTGTGGGTGCATTGGCTTTGGGAACAGCTTTGACCAATACCGGAGCAGGCGATATGATTGGAAATGCCCTGGCATCTGCTGTTGGCGGAACTCATAACAATTATGTATTAGGTGCACTGTTTTTCCTGATTCCATTCGTACTTACCCAGTTTATGCTGAACCGTTCCGTATCTGCAGTATTTGTTCCAATCTGTCTTCTGACCTGTTCTGCATTGGGAGCAAATCCGACTGGACTGGTACTGTTAGTTAATGCAGGTTCTCTGACTGCATTTTTAACACCTATGGCAACTCCGGCTGTACCAATGTGTATGGCTGATGGCGGTTATGATTTACGGGCAATTTTTAAGAGCGGTGCATTGATCACGTTATTCCTGCCATTTATTTACATCTTTTATACCATGACTGTATTTCCTGCATTTTAAAGAAGGGATAACATTGTTATGACGCGGGAAGAGAAAATTGCAATTGCAGATATAGTACGCAGTCGGGACCGATTTGGTCCGGTAAGTCCGGAAGAACTTGCTGCACTGCCGGGAAAAGAACAGGAGCTCTGGGTCCATACAAAAAATGGAAAAACTGTGCATGTTTTCGAAGAACGTCCGGATAATTTACCAGAGCAGGCTGCACTGCTTTTAAATTTTCATGGCGGCGGATTTTTGAAAGGACGTACAGACCGGGATCGCAGATATTGTTGCTGGGTTATGGAGCAGCTGAATTGTATGGTCTGGGATGTTGATTACAGCCTTGCACCGGAAGCACCATTTCCTTTTGCAGCGGAAGAAGCTTATGAAATTGTAAGTTATGTATTTGAACATGCAGCAGAGCTTAGAATTGATAAGGAAAAGATTATTCTTGCCGGACACAGTGCTGGTGGTAATCTGGTGGCATCAGTTTTGATCAAAAATGCGGAGACGAAAGAACTGAATCCCTGCTGTGCGTTGATGGAATATTTTCCCACAGATAATACTGTTGACCCAGTAGAAAGGCTGTCAGAAGAACTGAAAAAAGATCCGTTTTGGGTGAAGCGTGCACAAACAGAAAAAATGTATACTGATTTTTATGTAGGAGATGCTGATGCATCGGATCCACTTTGTTCACCTGCATTTGCCAAAGATGAGGCATTGGCTGTATTTCCGGATTGTCTGATTATATCAGCAGGGGAAGACAGCCTTAGAGATGAGACAGAAGCATTTGGAATGCGTCTGGCAAAAGCAGGGGTCTGTGTGACTATGCAGCGAATTATCGAAGCTATGCATGGATTTACTACAAATCGGACATCAGGCTGGGAACGGGCACTGGATCGTCAGTACAAATTTTTTCAGGAGCATTTAAGATAGAACAAATGTCAGAAGAAAAGATATTATATGAGGAGTAAGACAATGAAGATTACAAATGTAAAGCTGCGTTTTGCAAAGCATTATCTGTTTGTACAGATATATACTGATGCCGGGATCACAGGTCTTGGCGAGGCTGGCAACTGGGGATATTTACAGGCCACAGCAGCAGCTATTGAAAAGTTTGCAGATTACCTGATCGGAAAAGATCCATTCCGCATTGAGGATTTTAATCAGAATTTCCTGCGTTCCGTGTATTTCCGCGGTTCAGTGATCATGAGTGCTATTTCTGCTATTGATATTGCTCTGTGGGATATTAAGGGTAAGGCACTTGGAGTTCCGGTTTATGAGCTTTTAGGCGGAAAGACCCGCGAAAAAGTGCGTGTATATGCATCTGTTATGCATCTCACAGAAGATAACAATGAGCTTGCAAAGCAGTATCAGCAGTTGCAGGAAATGGGCTTTACAGCTGCAAAGATCTTCTGCAACGGTCCGGTCAGCGCACCAGATGGAAAAGGGGAATTTTATTCCAGTCGCATTGAACGTGAAGTGGAAAAGGTACGGGTATGCCGTGAAGCTGTTGGAAATGATTTTGATTTTGTGCTGGAAGTGCATCGGGGCATGACACTGCCGGAAGCGGTTGCGTTTGGCCGTGGAGTAGAGCCTTACCGACCTATGATATTGGAGGATCCGGTTCCACCGGATAATGTAGATACCATGGCAGAAGTAGCATCCAAGGTGGGTGTTCCTATTGCTACAGGAGAGCGTTTTATCGACCTGCGCGAGTTTGAGGTGCTGATGTCACGCCACGCCTGCCAGTATGTCCGTCCGGATGTGTGTGCAGTAGGCGGTATCACTGCCAGCAAAAAAATCTGCGCACTGGCAGAAGCACATGATGTCCTTGTGATTCCTCATAATCCACTAGGACCGGTGTCCACAGCAGCTTGCCTGCAGATCTGCGCGTCCATTTCAAACCTTGGTATCCAGGAACTGCCTGGTTTCTGCTTAAATGGTGCAGAAGACAAGATGGTAAAAGAACCACTCCGCTTTGAGAAAGGCTGTATGCTGATCCCGGAGGCACCTGGTATTGGCGTGGAACTGGCAGATGATGCAGAAGATCTGTATCCGGCTAATGAACGTGGCAGCAATGCAGCCCGCAGAGCCTTTGATGGTTCTGTGAAAGACTGGTAATGTAAAATCGAATAGAAAACACAATTTGACCACAGTTTTGTCACATTTATTCTCTATGATTAGTTGCGGCAAAGGAGAGTAAAGCGATGAAAAAAGAACTGATATTGACAGCGATTTTAGCAGCTGTGGCAGCAACTGGATGCAGCAGCCAGGCACCTGTACAGACCAAGACACAGGCAGAAACAACAGAAAAGGCACAGGAAGCAGTACCGGAAATGCCCCCCGAAGGTCAGAAAGGTGACAAAGGGAATAAGCCATTTTATGAAGGAATGGGAATGGCACAGACCCCAGACATTTCTGAGCTTCTTACAGGAAGCATGGATCTGGCTGATTATAAAGATAAATGGGTTTACAATGAGGACTATGACTGTTACAGTCTGGAATACGTGGTCTACTGCGAAAATCCCGTTGACCCGGTAAAGGAATGCATGGATATTTATGTTCCTGCAGCATATATGAATGCAGACGGAACCATCAATGAGACGGGTGAGATAAACGGTTACACAGCCCAGAGCACACCTATTATCTACAAAAATGGTGTTGGCGGATATGCAGAGGCAGATGCTTCAAAGATCTCTGATAAAACAAAAGAATATCTGGAGCAGGGATATGTATTTGTATCACCTGCCAGCAGAGGCAAGGAGACACAGTCAGAGGACGGAAGCTATATTGGAAAATCCCCCGCAGGTCTGGTTGATTTAAAGGCAGGTGTGCGCTTTTTAAAGGCAAATGATAAGGTAATGGCAGGTGATGCTAATAAGATCATTTCCATTGGAACCAGCGCAGGGGGAGCAATGAGTGCTCTTTTAGGAACTACAGGAAACAGTGAAGATTACAAAGTTTATCTGGAAGAGATCGGCGCAGTCATGGATTCTACGGATGATGTGTATGCAGCACAGGTTTACTGTCCGATCACAGACCTGGATCATGCAGATCTGGCTTATGAGTGGATGTATGCAGATCTTCCTGATTACAGCAATGATATGACAGGGGAAACTGGTACAGCCACTGCGTTTGAACAGGCGTTATCAAAGGAGATGTCCTCAGCTTATGCAGCTTATATCAACGGCCTTGGACTGAAAGATCCAAAAACAGGAGAACCGTTGACTTTAAGTGATGATGGAAAGAGCGGCAGTTTTTATGATTACATGGTAAAAGAGACAGAAGATGCAGCTACTACGTACCTTACAAGGCTGGAAGACGGCAGTTTATCTGTTTCCTATTCTCTGGATGACTATCTGAAGGGAAATTATACAACTTCAGGTAAAGGTCCGAAAGGAAGGGGAACGGAAGTGGCCGGAACAGATCTTACTGGTTATCTGAAGTGGGATGGAAAGACAGCTGAGATCTCTGATTACGATATGTATCTTTCTGTTTCCAATCCAAGAATGAAGAAGGTCATGGCCTTTGATAATTTGGAAATGACCGATAATTCTGCGGAAAATATGGAATTTGGAGATGAAGCTAACCGGTATAAGCATTTCGATCCTTATATTGCAGATATACTGGAAAATTTAAAGGCCCAGTTCCCGGATGAGTATGAAACATATATGGAAGCTTATGGCAGTGTTTCCGGTGATAAGAAAGTGGAAGAAAGCAGGAAACTGTTAAATCCCATGAATTATATTGGAACGGATAAAAAGGCTGATACAGCAGACCATATCCGTATACGGGTAGGAACAGAGGACGGAAATACATCACTGTCTGTAGCGGCAGTTCTGGCTCTTGCTCTGGAGGATAAGACGGATTCAGATGTAGATTACGCATTAGTGTGGGCACAGCCACATGGAGATGCTGATTATGAGGGAGAGCTGATCTCCTGGATTAACAGTATCTGTAAATAAAGTTTCTGTCTGGACTTTTTTTGATGAAGTGTTATATAATAGACCAAAAGTGATAACCGGACAAAAAGGAATAACATTATGTATCATGGATTGAAACAAAAGCATGGAAAAATACAGGGCGTGTCTATGCTCCCATTTGGTCTTGTTGCCGGTTTTGCCGGTGAAAAAGAAATTCGTATAATAGAGCTTGCGGAAAACGGCTTTACTTTTCGTACAGCAGGAAAAATAGCAGACCCGGAATTATTTCGAGTCTGCTTTTATCATTATCCGAAGCTGGAGTATGAGCAGGTAGAGCTGCATTCTTATAAACTGGAATGCAGTGGGAAATATGAATTTTACTATGAGTATACCCTATATCTGGATAATATAGGTGATATACCGGATAATATGGGCGATATGGATGCAGATGAAACAGAAAATGGGAAAAGCAGGGAATACGAAGGATGCAAAGAAAATAAAGAATATAGAGAATATGGGGAATATCGGGAACAGGTTCAGGCAATGCTTCTGTGGTATGACCGTTATATCCGTTTAAAACTGACCGGGGATGAGAATGAACTGGCCAGTGCCATGACAGTTTATCCGACAAATGGGGATGCAGTGACGGCTGAGAACTTTGAAGAACAGAAGAAGCGGTGGTTTGGCTGTGAAGATCAGGAATATTGCAGGAAAGAAACAGGCCGGGAAAGGGAGACAGAGGAGAAGCCACAGAACAGGGCGGAGGTAATGCCAGAGACCGGGAGTGTATTGGAGCAGTTTGAATGGGCTGTGGAGCTGGACACCACCTGGCTTTATGAGGAGTATCTGGCGACAGATCTTAAAGTTTTTATAGATAACTACTGGAAGCGGAATCATCTGTCCGGGCACTGGTTTTCTTATATCCGGCCGCAAAGACTTTATATTGGAAATGCTTTCTGTCATCTGCTTTTTCCAAAGGAAGACCAGTTGTTTCTGCTTCTTGAAAAAGCCAGAAAAGATGGTTTGCAGGTAACGATGACTTTTTCTTATATCAGGGAATTTATGCTGGAGAGAATGAAAATTTTGCTGAACCGGTTGGAAGCTTGGTGTGAGAAAAATGAGAGTATTTTGGAAATACAGGTCAATGACTGGGCTATGGCAGAAATGATAAAAGAGAAGTCTTTACTGATTCCGGTACTTGGCATTTTATTAAACAAGCGGCGGAAAGATCCAAGACTGCACTATAAGCTGGAAACTATGACACAAACAGGAGCAGAGGCCGGCGGTAAATTCCTTGAAGAAAATAGTTTAAATGCCGGTTTTTACAGAGAGTATCTGGAAAAAGAATACGGCATTGCCAGATTCGAATGGGAAAGCTGTGGCTATGATATGGCATTTCCTGTTGGAAAGAACAGTCTGCACCTTCCTTTTTATCAGACCAATACATCCCAGTATTGTACGTTGTATGCAAAATGTACCACAGGAGAGCGGGGAAAGCAGAAGCTGGTAAAACAATGTCCGGGATTTTGTAAAGACTATGCATTTTTGTATCCAGATCATTTGAAAATGGTGGGTAGATACAACTCCTTATTTGCGTTGGACGGCCGCATTTTTGAGGATGATCCTGGTTTTGAATCTGGAATAGAAAATGAAGTTGGAATGAAAACAGGAATAAAAGAAATGGTTCAAAAATGGAAAACAGCAGGGACAGACCGCCTGGTGGTAAATCTGCTGTAAGATGTATGTTCTCCCGGAATCTTTCTGCGCCTGATTTTGTGAGAAGATTTTTTGTCGGGTGCGGCTGGCGGAAAATCAGTTACAAAGGCAGGTGCATGAAAGATTCCGAGAGGACATATGTGGGGAAAGGAGGGAAGAGTACAGATGAAGATTGTAGCCGGACTTGGTTCCATTGATGAATATATCCCCTATGTGGAAGCAGGAGCAGACGAGTTTTTCTGCGGCTATGTGCCTTATTCATGGACAAAAAAATACGGGGCGCTTCTGCCGCTTAACCGCCGGGAAGTACTTTGCTCCAATGTACAGTTAGGTGCATTTAGCGAACTGGAAATACTGGTTGCTATGATCAGAAAATATAAAAAGCCAGTGCATCTCACCTTTAACTCCTTATACTACATCCAAGGACAATACCCGGAAATTGTTAATATTATTATACGGTGTATGTCCATTGGATTTAATAGCTTTATCGTCGCTGATCCGGCGCTGCTTTTATATCTGCGACAGAGTAGAATCAATTGTGAGATCCATTTGAGCGGAGAGACTGCAGAGGTCAACAGCGGAATGATAAAATACTTTGAGAAGCAGAACTTAAAACGCCTGATCTTTCACAGGAAAAACAGCATAGAAGATATGAATTCTATTATCAACAAAGCAGGAAACCTCACAGAATTTGAAGCCTTCACACTAAACGAAATGTGCCAGTTTACTGGTGCATTCTGCAATTCCCTTCACTGCGATGAAATGTGTCATCTTTGCCTGGTACCCTATGAACTGGGACGGATCAGAGAAGGTGTATCAGCAGAAAGTGTGGATGAAAATGTGGACGAACCAGAAGATGACGGCTATCTTTGTGGACAGACTGGCTGTGGCCTCTGCGCTTTATACCAGTTGGAAAAAGCTGGTGTTACTCATTTAAAACTGGTGGGAAGAGGCAACTACACAGACTATATGGAACGTGATATCAAAAATCTGCGAAAGGCATTGGAAATATTAAAAGATGTCTTGGATATGGAAAAAACTGGAAATATCCCAGCCGGACCAAAGGCAGAACGCAGATATATTTCACAGATGAAAAGGGAAATATTCGGTCTGGCTGGAAAGTGTAGTGGAATGTGCTATTATCGGTAGGTAGAAACATCCAGATGTACGGCAACTAAAATCCACTGAATTATATCAAAAATTATATTAAATCTTTTCTCAGAATCTTTCTGTGCTTGATTTTGTGAGAAGATTTTTTAGGATATAATTTTATAGATGTAATACATTTTTTAGGACGTAAATTGGATTATAATAACATTTTTATGGACATTATTTTTTAGGCTGATATCGGATATCAGACACTGTATACACTGTGATAAAAGCATGGGGGTCTTCACGGTTGATATAATTCATCAGTTTCTGGTATTCTGACTTATCTACGATGGTAATGATCTCATTGCGTTTTTCCAGATTGTAGGCACCGATGGATTCATAGATGGTAGCGCCGCTGTGCAGGTCATTGATGATAAAATGCCGCAGCTCTTCCTCTTTTTTAGTGATAATGCAGACCCGCCGTTTTACATTGTGGTTAAAGATAAAATGGTCCAGGATGATGCCGTTAAAATAGGTTCCCAGTACACTTAAAACAACAGTTTTCTTATCATACACCAAAGCTGCTGAAAGGGCGACACACATGCCGGATAAGGACATAGCTTTCCCAAGATCCATATGGAGATATTTGTTCATGATCTTGGCAACGATATCCAGACCACCGGAAGAAGCATTGCGGTTAAACAGGATGCTTAAACCGATACTGACGGTTAAAATATAGCATAAAACATCCAGTTCCTGACTGTCAGTTAAGGAGCCGATGTTCGGGAAGATCCTTTCAAAAAGGGCCAGAAAAAGGGGAAGTACAATACTGGTGTATACGGTTTTAGCCCCGAATTCTTTTCCGCAGGTAAAAAATCCGATGATCAGTAAAAGTATATTTAAGATCATGGTGATGGCTGAAAGGGGCAGAGGGACAAAGTTAGATAAGATAATACCAAGACCGGAGATACTGCTTACGGAAGCATGGCTTGGTAAAAGAAAGAAGTACACAGCTCCAGCTACGATGGCCATAGCTGCTGTAAGGATCAGAGTTTCTTTGATCAGTTCTGTAACATGGTTGTTTGAATGGTTCATGACACACCTCTGTGGGATTATAGTTGGTTACAGTTAAGCCAGGAAGTGTAACTGTATCTGCAACATTCATTGTACTATATATCACCAAATATAACTATATAATAAAAATAAAAAGTTGACAAAAAATAAGCCTATTTCAAGGCTTTTCGGTACTTTTTTGCATTTCAATGTGTCAAATTTCCGCGTCATAAATAGTTGACAGATCTGTCATTCCATACTATACTAATAACACAATTGAGATTTGGGCGTGTTACTGGTAAAGCAGGCATTAACCGAAAGGGCATCGAAGAGATGTCCTTTTGGTTGATGCCTTTTTCATTTTCCAAATAAAACTACACTTCCCAGAAGCAACTGAAACGGATTGTTTTGGGTATGCTGATAGGAGCAGGTTTCTTTTCTGCACAGGTGAAATACGTAAAATGGAAAGACGTTTGCGCGTTTGCAGGAAGAATTTTTGGGAGATGTGAAAACTGTCAGAAAGACACACCTGAATACTCAGAAAAAAAGGAGAAAGAACATGAAAGACAAGATTTTTGGGGTGCTTCAGCGAGTAGGACGCAGCTTCATGCTTCCGATTGCGGTGCTTCCGGTTGCTGGCCTCCTGCTGGGGATTGGAAGTTCCTTCACTAATGAGACTACCATTGCAACCTATGGCTTACAGGGGATTTTTGGTAATGGAACCGTCCTGCATGCACTGCTTATGATCATGAGCAAGGCAGGAAACGTCATTTTTGATAATCTGCCGATCATCTTTGCGGTGGGTGTTGCCATTGGCATGGCGAAGGCGGAAAAAGAGGTTGCGGCACTTTCGGCTATGATTTCTTTTTTTGTGATGCATGCATCAATCAACGCAGTGCTTTTATTAGCAGGAAAAGTTTTAGCGGACGGAACAATTGCCTCGGATGTGCTTGAGGGAACCATTGTCAGTGTCTGCGGTATTCAGACCCTGCAGATGGGTGTATTTGGCGGTATTCTTGTGGGACTTGGTGTGGCAGCACTCCACAACCGGTTTTATAAGATTGAACTGCCAAACGCACTGTCATTTTTTGGCGGCTCCCGTTTTGTACCGATTATTTCTACCGTTACTTATGTTGGTATCGGTATTCTGATGTACTTTATCTGGCCGGCTGTCCAGAATGGCATTTTCGCGCTGGGCGGTCTGGTTACAGGAACCGGTTATTTCGGAACCCTGATTTTTGGTATCATTAAGCGTGCGCTGATCCCGTTCGGCCTGCATCATGTGTTCTATATGCCTTTCTGGCAGACTGCGGTAGGTGGCACCATGATGGTGGATGGAAATCTGATTCAGGGCGGCCAGAACATTTTCTTTGCGCAGCTGGCTTCGTCAGATGTGACGCATTTCAGCGCGGATGCTACCCGGTATTTTTCCGGTGAGTTTATTTTTATGATTTTTGGACTTCCGGGAGCGGCGCTGGCCATGTACCGGTGCGCGAAACCGGAAAAGAAAAAGGCAGCAGGAGGTCTGCTTTTAAGTGCGGCGCTGGCCTGCATGTTTACCGGAATTACAGAGCCAATTGAGTTCTCTTTCCTGTTTGTAGCACCAATGCTGTTTGCGGTTCAGGTGATCCTGGCCGGAAGTGCCTATATGGTTGCGCATATTTTGAACATTGCAGTGGGTCTTACATTTTCCGGTGGTCTTCTGGATCTGGTGATTTTCGGTGTGCTGCAGGGCAATGCGAAAACCAGCTGGCTTCGCATCATTCCGGCAGGAGTTGTGTATTTCCTTCTGTATTACGTTTTGTTCAGTTTTCTGATTAAAAAATTTGATTTGAAAACACCGGGACGTGAGGATGATGACGAGGAGACGAAGCTCTACACGAAGGCTGATGTGAATGCCCGCAGGACTGAAGCGAAAGAGGGAGAAAGCTGCAGTCAGGCAGAAAACAGTAAAGACAGCCGGAGTGCAGCCATTGCAATGGGTATGGGAGGAAGAAACAATATCACTTCCGTGGACTGCTGCGCGACACGACTCCGCTGCTCTATCGCAGACTCGTCGCTGGTTGATGAAAAGCTTTTAAAGTCGACTGGCGCGGTAGGCGTGATCGTAAAAGGGCAGGGAATCCAGATTATTTACGGACCGCAGGTGACTGTGATCAAATCCGAGCTGGAAGCTTATCTGGCAGAGGAACATGAGGAGGATACCGCAGAAGCTACAGATAGTGCAGAGAATATGGGCACCAAAGTGACTGCGGAAACCGAAGCATCTGTGAATCTGGCAGAGAGCAAGAACATCGCAGAAAACATCCACAAACTTTACTCTCCGTTCCAGGGCGTATTAAAGCCAATCACGGAGGCACCGGACGAGGCATTTGCCAGCAAAGCCATGGGAGACGGCTACCTGGTTATGCCGGAAGATGGAATCGTTGAGGCACCGGAAGATGGTGAAGTCATGTTTGTATTTCCGAGCAAACATGCGATTGGCCTGAAGGCGGCGGATGGGACGGAATATCTGCTCCATATCGGTGTAGATACTGTGAAACTGAATGGGGAAGGCTTCACGGTATTTGTAAGTGATGGACAGAAAATTAAGAAAGGCGAAAAGCTCATGGAATTTGACCCGGCCTATATCCGGGAACACGCAGTGAGCGATGCCTGCATCGTTATTTTTACAGGACTGACAGAGGGAGAAAGCTTAAGCTTAGAAGGAGAAAAGCAAGTGAAACGGCTAGAGCTGATTGGTCAGATAAGAAAGTAAGATAAAAATAAGATAAAAACTTAGGGAGTATTTATCATACGAAACAAAAAGTACTTTCTGCATCCTAAGGTTGTCGTGTATAATAACAGGACAGGCATAAGATGCAGGAGGTATTTTTTATGTATCGGGTAATCAAAGTATTGAACAATAACGGAATTCTGGTGCTGGATGATGCCAACGGTCAAGAGCAGATTCTTCTGGGAAACGGGGTCGGCTTCGGACATCGTATGGGAGAGCGAATGACAGAACTTCCGAAAGGCCGCCGTTATGAACTTGTGAGCGAAAAAACGCCGGCGCTGATCCGTGTAAACGGCATTGATCCGATTTATATCGAAGCAGCCGGAAAAATCATAGAGATGGCAGAAGCGGCGATGGGACCACTGCAGCATGATATTCTGATCCCAATGGCAGATCACATTGCTATGGCAGTAGCACGGGCCAGAGAGAAGAAAGAAATTCCCAATCCGTTTCAGCATGATATTGCAGCTTTATTTGGAGATGAGTATGAAGCGGCCAGAAAAGGATGCGAAATCTTAAAAAAAATGACGGGAACCATCCTTGGAGAGGATGAAGCCGGTTTCATTGCCCTGCATATCCACGCAGGACTGGCGCAGGAGAATCTGGCGGATTCCCTGGAAACAGCCCGTCTGGTAGGTGTCTGCATGACCATGATCGAGGAAGGAGCCGGAAAGAAGCTTCCTTATGGCTCTCTCGGTTACAACCGGCTGATGAGTCATGTCCGCTATATGCTGGCCCGGGCCAGAAAGGGAGAACGCACGGATCTTGATCTGGAAGCATACGCAAAAGCGCAGTTCCCATTCGAATACGCGCTGGCTGAGCAGATTTTGAAAAAACTGGAACAGGAGCTGCGCATGACGTTTGCGAAAGAAGAAACCGGATTTCTTGCGATTCATATCAGGCGGGTAACTGGTGGAGAATCTGCAACATAAATGCAAAAATATAAAATGATAAAATACAAAAACGGAAAAAGTTGCGGAAAACACTTTTCAAGTCCGTATATTTTTGCTATACTATCTCATCTTTGACAGTTGATTAGTTAAAAAAGTGCCACAATCCCTGTAAATACAAGGGGTGTGGCACTTTTATCTGCATACACGAAATATAGTAATGTTTTATCTCCGCTTACTTTTTTTCTGAATTCCTTTCATTTTCCATTTTGTTATGAATTGATAGTCCGTTCTGAATCCGCAGGTTTCATGGAGATCGTCAGTGATTTCCTGACGTTCATATACAGGCATGAAGCCCTGTTCTTCTACATCTGCAAATTTTATATCTTTTAAAGTGTGAAGTAATTGTTCTGTAGTATAAGTTCCTTTCAGAGAGCGGTTTAATAACCGAAAATGTAACAGAGCAAGAAAGCAGGTAAGGAAGTGAGCTTTAATCCGGTCTTCACGGTTTAAGTAAATGGGTCTGGCTTCAAAGTCTGTTTTCATAGTTCTGAAACAGTCTTCAATCTGCCATCTTCCTTCACTGACTTTTAAGATATCTGCAACGTCATCATTAAGCAGATCGGTACATACCGCATAAAGACCGTCATACATTTCTTCTTCTGCAATCTTATCCGTATCGAGATAATAGTGGATCTTAGCTTTTTCTCCTTCGTTGGTTACAGCTACCTTATTTACAAATCTTGCAGGATCATTTGGATTTTTACGCTGTTTTTTTAGAGAACCATTTGCAACCATTTTTTCTGCCCGACAGATCTGCTCCGCACGGATGGTTTTCTGGTAAGCAGCATATTTAGGGGAGTAGGTTATGATTAATCTTTGATCCAGTTTTTTTGTTGTAAATGGTTCGTCTTTATAATAAAGATGGTTCTTGTCATCATCTGTCAGTTTTGTGAGGTCAACAGGTTTATCATCTGAGAGACGTTTGAAGACAGTTTTCTTTAAAGCCCATGCCCGGTCTTCATCAGGCAGCTTTTTGATGGACTGAGTGACAATAAATGCCCTCTGTCCCATGTAATTAAGAACACGGTTATCCTCAGAAGCAAGTCCGGCGTCACTGCAATAGATAAACTTATCACAGCCGAATTGTTGGAGAATCTTTGTTTCTAAAGGTTTTAAGGATTTCTGTTCATTTTGGTTTTCAGGAAAGAGTGAGAAAGCCAAAGGTATTCCGTCACCATCTGTAAAGAGTCCCATTTGAATAATGGGATTCGGACGGTGCTCTTTGCTTTTTCCGTATTTTTTATCTCCATCTTCCTGTTCGATTTCAAAGTAGTAGTTTTTGTGCAATCATAGTAAAGGATTCGATCCATTCTGTCACCGAGGAAAAAACTGTTTTTATAAACTTCTGATTGAATAAAATCTATTTCAGAAGCAAGGACAGAAAGAGCTCAGTAAACATCATGAAGTTCATAAGTTGGAGTCTCAAGGAACTGTTTTGCTGCCCGGAAGGAAGAACTTTTGCTGGAAGGTTCCAGAACCCTTGTATAAATTAAATCAGATAAAATCGCATTAAGATCATACTCGAATTTATGTCGACTTTTGATTTTTCTGCAGACAGAATCAAGCTTAAGGCCATAGTAAATAGACTGAAGAAAAAGATATCCGCCAGAAAAAAGTTTCTGCTTATTATAGTCCATGAGTCTGTTGGAATGAAATGGGATCATAACAGTAGCATCCTCTTTTTCACTTTTATATTTCAGTGTTTCAAGACGAGCCTGTTCATTTGCCCATTCAACAACTCCGTCACGATCCGTGTGGAGCTGCGCTGATAATTCAGCTAATGTACCTAATTTTCGGATGGTTTTGGAAGTACTTTTCCCATTAGCATTTGTATAGGACTGAGTAATGTAAAAGGACTCGGAATTTTTTGATTTTGATGTTGTTATACGCACAATAGTCACCTCTGTCACTATTATACTGTATATCACTAAATATTACTATATAATAAAAATGAAAATTTGACAAAAAAATAAGCCTATTTCAATTCGCTGGATGCGCGCAGATGGCAGAATACCTATGTGAAGCGGGAAAAGATTATTGCAAAAGTATTGTTCCGATACTTCCCGAAGCCGGGTATGCTCAAATAGTGTTTTAAGTGCGTTAGAAGATCGCGGAACAAGGATTCAAAAATGAGAGAGTGGATACAGAGCAGGTTTTAAAAATCTGTTTTGTATCCGCTTTTTTAGTTTGGGCAGAAAAATCAATCTTTCTCATTCGGGAAAATGGATGGTTCTTCTGTCGGATGAGAGGTGGAGAAAATGTGTCTCTTTTTGAGGGTCACAAGTTCGATCAGGATCTGCGCAATCGCGAAGAGACCGATTCTGGAGTTTGTGTCGACATTGGCGAGCTCCTGATTATGATCGTTTGAGAAGAACGCAAACGAGCTCAGAGAGACGAGAGGGCTGTCCCGTTCACAGGTGAGAAGAATCGTTTTGATGCCTCGCTCGAAGGCCGTCTCCATGATGGACTGATAGTACTGGGGATCTCCGTGCGCGCTGACAATCAATAAAACCGAATCCCGGCTCATTTGTCCGATCAGACTGCCGAGAAGGCGTTGCCATTCGATCAGAATACAGCTGTAATCAAGGCTTGAGAGCACCGCATGCAGGTAACTTGCAATCAGAGAGCTCAGATTGGAACCGCAGATGTAGATTGTGCAGTCGCTGGTCAGAAGATTGGCGACTTCCTGAAGCGCATCGAGATCGAGCTGTTCGAGATTGTCACGAAAGAGCGCAAGAGAGTGTTCAATGATGTTATCGGAGAAGAGTGCAGAATTTTTCTGTTCCTTGAGCTGTTGGCGGAGCTGATATTTAAACTCATTGAAACCTTTGAATCCGAGCTTCTGGCAGAAGCGGACGATCGTTGCGCTTGAGGTATAGAGCTGATCGCTCATCTCCTCGAGGTTCATATAGAGGCACTGAGGAAAATGATTCTCAAACCAGTCGAGAATCTCGGACTCGGTCGGAGTCAGAAAGAGTGAGTGGGCCTGTTCAAAGATCGGAATCATGGGAATCTCCTTTCTGTTTGTAGTCGAGATTAGGCGTTTGCGAAACGCCAAAAGCCGCATAAATACGGCTTTTTTTCTTATTAAAAACAAAATATCTCCTCAAGGTTTATGGTAAAATAGAGTTGCGAGAAACTATCAACCAATCCACCTAAAGGAGATATATCTATATGATAACATATAAACAGCTCACTTTGGCAGAAATTTTTGAAGATTGCCAAAATAAATTCGACAACGACAAATATCGGTTTCTTTCTCTTCTCGATGAAGCCATTAACCTTGATGAAATTGTTCCTCTTTCTTTTGTTTCTCACTTCCACGCCAGTATCGGAAGACCTCGCAGGCACAAACTTTTTTCGATGCTTAAGGCTCTTCTGCTCCAGCGCATTTTTTCCATCCCAACGGACACGCTTCTGATTGTGTTTTTGAAGTACTCCCAGGAACTGCGTGATTTCTGTGGCTTTGATGTTGTTCCGGATGGCTCCAAATTCACACGGTTTAAACAGGATTTTTTATTGGACTTACAATCGATCCAGGCTCATCCAGATATCGTTGTCGGAAAAAAATCGGATTCTCCTGATGAAGACAAATCGCTTGCTGACTCTAAGGCACTGCTTCCAGTTTTGATTGATTTTTTCCAGAAGCATCCGCTTATACAGCCAAAAACTTTTTTTGGAGATGCTGCCTTTGACTCCATTGAAATCTACAAATCTTTTTTGAATGAAGTTGGATTTCAAAAGGCTTTTATCCCTCTGAAAACCAAGATTTCCATAGAAGGAATTGACTATACTGTCAACGAAAACGGCATTCCCTGCTGTCCTCATGATCCGTCACTTCCAATGAAACGAGAAGGAAGCAAATCCCATCTGCGAAGCAAACTCCCTACTATGAAATTTGTGTGTCCTAAGATGAAATGGGAGTACAATCCTGCTGACAAATCAAAGCGCCGCGTATGCCATTGTGACAATCCATGTACCTTTTCTTCCTGCGGGCGAATGATCTACATTTATCCGGAAAAGAACCTTCGTGCTTATCCAGGAGTTGAACGTGGCTCACAGGAATGGGAAGATACCTACAAGATCCGTGTAAATGTAGAAAAATCGATCAATCATTTCAAGGATAGTTTCTGCATTGCGAATCGTAAAACCCAGAATGAAAAAACACTTCACGCTGATTTGCTTTTTGCAGGAATCACCCAACTTGTTACTGTTCTCGTTGCTGATAAGATTCATCAACACCAATACATCCGAAGCCTGAAAACACTTATAGCCTAGGACTTACCACTTGTACAAAACGGATGTAGCTTATTTAAGTGCGCCTAAATATACATGATTCGCACAATTGAACTGCAAAATGTGAGGCAGTTATCTCATTCGGATAGATGTGGATAACTTTGGCTTAATTGCAAAATTGAGTTTCGCGATCACCTATGTAGTCGAGATAGCAGTTGATGATCGCGCAGATGATGTAGAAAATTGGCAGACGCGAAGTGAACTCTGCACCGTTGTTTTCTCTCTGGTCAGTGAAAAATCGATAGTTGATGTCAGCAAGGGAGGCGATGCTGTTGCTTGAGTACGGAGTGATTGCGAGGATCGGAATGTTGTTTGTGCTTGCAATTCGCGCAAGGCGCTCGGTCGGACCAAAATTTCCAGAGGTGCTGACGAGAATCAGCAGGGCTTTTCGGTTCACTGAGTACAGAAGATGCTCGCACATCCGCGCGGAGGCAGTTCGGTAGACATTCTGACGACCGATCGAGAAGAGCAGTTTCTCAAAGTAATCGCATGGGATCTCCGTGATTCCGGCGGGCGAAAAGATGTAGATTGGACAATCACTGTCAAAGAAGGCGAAGGTGCGCTCGAGGAGATCCTGAGAGATAAGGTGGGAGGTTCCGGAAATGTTGTTGAACATCGCGGAGATCATGACCTGACGTTCCATGGAGATCGAGGTCGGAAGTTTCTTGGACGCGGAATCGACACTTTCCTGATCCGGCTGCCTGGATGCATTTGTGCGGAGTGCGTACTTGAACTCGGCAAAGCCTGAGAAGCCGAGCTTTCGACAGAAGCGGAGCACGGTCGCCGGGGAGTAGGAAATCACCCTCGAAAATTCGTGGATGCTCATCTCGCAGGTCTCTGAACTGTGACCGTACACATACTGAAGAATTTTCAGTTCATTTTTGCTCAGACTCTGAATAATTTGATCGTTTAACTGAAGCGGAAACATGAAATCCTCCTTTTTCGGGATACTTTTGTGCATTTTTAAAAAACGTGGGAATCTTGCATAAATTCTGTCTTTTCTGTTTTTTATTTTATGGCAAAAACATCCTATTTGTCAATGAAAAAAATTACTATAAGAGTAATAAATAATAAAATATGAGACTTGAATCAGAACAAACAGAAACTATTTACATCTTATTGAGAAACGAGTATGATGATGTCAACAGAAACGAAGAAGGTATCTCAAGAGAGAGAAAGGAGTAGCAATGAAGAGTTATAATGTATGTATCGTAGGTGGAGGAAGCACTTATACACTGGGATTCTTAAAGTCCTTCGTAAGACTGAGAGAGGAATTCCCGTTAAAGAAACTGGTTCTGTTTGATATCGATGCAGAGCGTCAGGAGCCGATCGGAAAGTATGGTGAGATTCTGTTCAGAGAGCGTTTCCCGGAGCTTGACTTCTCCTACACGACCGACATCAAGGAAGCATACGAGGGAATGGATTTCGTATTCATGCAGATGAGAGCTGGCGGTCTTCCGATGCGTGCAAAAGATGAGCACATTCCGCTGTCCATGGGAATGATCGGACAGGAGACCTGTGGTGCCGGTGGAATGGCTTACGGCCTGCGTTCCTGCGTAGACATGATCAAGGCTGTTCATGACATTCGTAACTATGCTCCGGATGCATGGATCTTAAACTACTCCAACCCGGCAGCTATCGTAGCAGAGGCACTGCGCAGAGAGTTCCCGGATGATAAGAGAATCTTAAACATCTGCGATCAGCCGGAGAACGTAGTACGTTCCTGCAGCCGTCTGCTTGGATGCAACTGGGAGGATCTTGATCCGGTATACTTCGGTCTGAATCACTATGGTTGGTTCACCCACATCTATGATGCACATACCGGTGAGGACCTGCTTCCGAAAATCCGTGAGACGATTGCAAAGAACGGCTTCCTTCCGCAGGATGCAGAGCAGAGAGATCAGTCCTGGCTGGATACTTATGGAATGGTACAGACCATCATGTCTGACTTCCCGGATTACCTGCCGAACACCTATGACCAGTACTATCTGTATCCGGATTACAAGGTACAGCACCTTAATCCGAACTTCACCAGAGCAGATGAGGTTATGGCTGGACGTGAGAAGAGAGTCTTCAGCGAGTGTGCAGAAGTTATCAAGGAAGGTAAGTTAGGAGATCGTTTCCACGCTATCTCCGATGCACATGCAGAGATGATGATCAAGGTTGCAGAGGCAATCGCATACAACAAGAACAGCCGTCACATCCTGATCGTTGAGAACAACGGTGCAATCGCAAACATGCAGGACGATGCAATGGTTGAGGTTGTTTGTGAGCTGGGTATCAACGGACCGCGCCCGATGAGAGTCGGCAACATCCCGCAGTTCTATCTTGGTCTTCTTGTAAACCAGGTATCCAGCGAAAAGCTGATCGTAGATGCTTACTATGAGCACTCCTATGAGAAGGCTCTTCAGGCATTCACCCTGAACCGTCTGGTCGGCGATGCAAAGAAGGCTAGAAAGGTTCTGGATGCCCTGATTGAGGCAAACAAGGGAATGTGGCCGGAGTTAAAGTAATTGTTAAGTGCTTTGTAAGTTGCTCTTTTGAGTAAATATATGAGAAACATATGACATCATGGGGGCATCAGAGCAGACATCATTGAAGAGACCGAAGAAGCTGTAGGGACACAGAAATCTGGGAGAAAAGAGGGCTGTGTACACAACGTATAGAATATTAAATAATTATTAAGGCAAATGTAACACAACAGAGGGGAAGCAGAAAATATGTGAAAGGCGCCACAGTTTGGGAGCTGTGGCGTGGGAGGTTTAGTATGAACAAGAGCAAAGTCATGAACTTCTTCTCAGACCTTGGCCGAAGCCTGCTGATGCCGATTGCGGCATTGGCGGCTTGTGGTATTGTTCTGGGATTCAGTGCTGCACTGTTAAAGGCACAGGTACAGGCTGCTGTACCGGTATTGTCGGTAGGAATTCTTCACTTCATCATCACGACAATCAACAAGGTATCCGGCATTGTATTCACCCTGATCCCGGTTCTGTTTGCAATCTCGATTGCATTCGGACTTGCTAAGGAAGAGAAGGAAATTGCGGCGTTTGCGGGTTTCATCGGATATTATACATTCCTGGTGGCATCCGCCTGTATGATTAATTCTGGTTTTATGGATTTCAGTGCACTGAAAATATCCACGATTCTTGGCGTTGAGACGATGGATATGGGTGCAGTTGCCGGTATGATCACTGGTATCGTGACGGCAGCACTTCACAACAAGTATCACAAAGTAACATTCCCGGTAGCTGTATCGTTCTACGGTGGAAAACGTTTTGTGGCACTCGTTGTAATTCTGGCTATGACAGCTGTTGGACTTATTGCTCCGCTTGTATGGGCTCCGGTTTCCATGGGAATCGATGCACTCGGCGGTCTGATTTCCGCTGCAGGTCTGGCAGGAATATTCTGTTATGGATTCTTAGAGCGTCTGCTGATCCCGACCGGTCTGCATCACGTTCTGAATGGTATCTTCCGTACCACTGCAATCGGTGGTGTGTTCCAGGGTGTTGAGGGATGCTTAAATATTTTCCTTCAGTTCGTAGATAAGGTAGATCTGTCTGAGCTTCAGCCGTTCACCGTATTCCTTGGACAGGGCAAGATGCCGATGATGATGTTTGGTCTTCCGGGTGCAGCACTTGCAATCTATCGCACCGCACCGGCAGAGAAGAAGGCACGCGTAAAGGCGCTGATGATCGCAGGCGTTGCAGCCAGCGTAGTATCCGGAATCACCGAGCCGATGGAGTTCTCCTTCATGTTCGTAGCACCGGCACTGTTCGTCTTCCATGCAATCATGGGTGGTATTTCCTTCATGCTGATGGCAGCATTCAAGGTTATCGTTGGTAACACCGGTGGTGGTCTGATCGATTTCTTCATCTGGGGTGTTTTCCAGCCGGGTTCTCACTGGTACTGGATCGTGATTGTAGGACCGTTCTTCTTCATCATTTACTACCTGGTATTCAAGACTTATCTGACCAAGAAGAATCTGTCTATCGATGTTGCAGATGAGGATTCCGAGGAAGAGACCGAGACTGCTGGCACTGCATCGATTGGCAACAAACAGCTTGCACAGGCACTTGAGATCATCGAGGGTCTTGGTGGCAAGGACAACATCAAGGTAGTTAACAACTGCCTGACCAGACTGAGAGTAGACGTAAAGGATATGTCCGCAGTCGATGAGCCGAGACTGAAGAAAACTGGTGCAATGGGCTTCGTTCACTCAAGCGATGTTCACATTCAGGTTATTTACGGACCGAAGGTTGAGGAAATCGCTGCAAATGTGCGTGAGGCATTGAAGAAAGAGACAAAATCTGCACCGAAGCAGGCAGAGTTTTCTGCACCGATCACAGGAAATGTGATTCCGATGGAGCAGGTTCCGGACCCGGCATTCTCTCAGAAGATGATGGGTGATGGATTTGCAATTGAGCCGACAGAGGGCGTTGTTCAGTCTCCGGTAGACGGAATTGTAGAAGTAGTATTCCCGACCGGACATGCCGTTGGACTTCGTTCTGATGATGGTTCTGAGATTCTGATTCATCTTGGAATCGACACGGTAGAGCTGAACGGAAAAGGATTTGAGGTTTCTGTAAAGCAGGGCGACCGTGTAAAGAGTGGAGATGTTCTTGTAAAAGTAGATCTCGACTATGTGAAGAGTGCAGGTAAGAAGACCGTATCTCCGGTGATTTTCACAAGCGGAGAGAAGATTACACTTCTGAAGAAGGGCATGGTATCAAGGGGAGAAAAATCCGTGATCCGAATTGAGAAGGCGTAAATTAAGTACTAAAAGGTTAATGACAGTTTGAGGGTTGTATAATTTGAATTAGAAAGTGCCACAGAATGGTAAGGGAAATCCAGAAGTTCTGTGGCACTTTTTTGTATAATAGGAAATTGCGTCCTATTATACAAAAAATGCTCCGCGAGGATGCTTATTATAAGGCAGGGATTTCGCTTTTAAGATAAAAAGTTCCCCGTTTTGCCAGGGATCCATCTGGCAGAACGGGGAATTCTCATATTGAATAAAAAGTTACTGTTTTTTCTGCATAAGCAATCAAAAAGGACACCTTTTATTGTATAATTATGTTACCCACAAAACAACACGAAAGAAGGTGTCCTTAATGAAAAATTAGCATTAAAGAAGCTGCTAACTTATATGAAAAGTGTATATAAAATCCCGGAGAAAATCAAGGGGTTATCGGACAAAAGAAAAAGAAGATCGATCCCATTGTTTAATATCGTCATGCCGGCACTGCTCTTTCTGATGCTGCAGTATGAGAGTTTTCACACAGTTTTTTCTGCGCCTGAAAGTATGGGAAAACGATTGAAAAACTGCATACATGGAAAGATACCTAAAATTGATGCAGTCCGTGACCTTCTTACCCAGATAGATCCAGATGAGATCCGTGAGATCCACGACCAGACGATCGATATCATAAAAAGCAACCGTGTATTTCGGGAAGGGACTATAGGGGGATATGTTGTAGCCGGTATCGATGGAGTGGAATTGTTCAGCAGCACAAAAAAGTCCTGTCTGGACTGCCTTAACCGGAAAAACCGTGCAGGTGAAACAGAATATTTCCACCGGAGCGTGGTCTGTATGACAGTAGGAAAAACGCCACATGTAATCCTGGGCCAGGAAATGTTAAAACCGAGGGACGGAGCGGAAAAAGATGAAGGAGAACTGACAGGAGGAAAAAAGCTGATCAGACGTCTGAAGGAAAGACACGGACATTTCGCAGATGTGATCGTAGCAGATGCGCTGTATCTGAATGCTCCATTTATCAATACGATAAAAGAGTGCGGACTGGATGCGGTGATCCGACTAAAAGATGAACGGAGGGAACTGTTCCAGGATGCGGAAAGCCTGTTTAAGCGGGATGAGGGGAAAAAGAGGCCGTTTACCTGTGGAAAAAAGAATATAGAAGTCTGGGACCTTTCAGGATTTGAGATAGATAATAGTCCCTATAAGCTTCGTGTGATCCGATATCATGAAAGCTGGAAAGAAAACGAACGCCGGATGTGGCTGGTAACGACCCTGGAGCAAGGGGATCCTCAGGTTTTATGGGAGATGATGAACCGAAGATGGGATATAGAAGAGAATGGATTCCACCAGTTGAAAACGTATTATCACGCAAAACATTGCTATTGCCATGCAGCAACAGAAGTAATATTTGATCTGATGATCATCGGCTTCAACATGAGAGAATTATACCTGTATCGCCGTATTCAAGGATTTAAAGAAAGTGGAATCAGCCGAAAAAGTGTGAACCGGAAGTTTTGTGATGAGCTATTGTTGGAAAAAGTAAAAAGTATCTTGTATGAAAAGGGCGGATAGTCTGTCAGTGGGAAAATAAAAACAGGCGCTTTGAAATGAGCTAAATTTAACTAAGGGGGGATTTTGTGCGCATTCAGATATTCAGGAAGCAAAAGAGAAAATAAGCGTGAGAGGGGCACTATTTATAAATATACAGTGCTAAAAGCGAAATCCCTGAAAAACCAATGTAAATATTGACAATTTCAAGTAAATATCGTAATATAATATATGAAGGGATACCTTCTGAGACGCACACTCATCAAATGCATTCATACCTTTGAAGCAGAACCCGTGGTGGAATGCGGTGACTGTGGAGGTTCGAGAAAGGTGGCAACTTACCATAATCCATCTAGCCTCGCAAGAAGCGAAAGAAAGTTGTTTTACAGAAGAAAATGGAGCCTTGCAGATGTATCTGTAAGGCTTTTGTCGTTGTAGGAGCTGTATGGATATCATTTACGAATGTGCAAATAATTTCAAAAAATTAGAAAATACAAAATACCATTTTGTGTTTGTCCAAAATCGAAAAAAACATGATATCACTCTTAACTTTTGCCTTGCAGACTTTAGACATGCAGCTGGCCTTCATCACATAACGGATATCGTAATTGAAAATAACCTCATAAAGACGATGGACGCTATTTTACGAAGTGATTTTCCAGAAATCACAGATACAAAATTAAATGAAAGTAGAAAATATAAAGAAATTTCTCCCACTTCCGGAAGTGTCCGTGAAAGAGTGTCCGACATGCGTTTTATTGAGCAATGCTTAGACACTAGTAATTTTATGAGAATTTTCAAATTACAGCCTTATGGAAGCCAGATACGGGCAGATTACTTCATTGAAGCTTATTGTAATGAGATAAAGGCAAACGTATACGTATTTCTTTGCAAGAGAGAAGAATCCGACAATTATGTTGTTGTTTCTTATTTCCGCAAAAAAACCGTAGTTAGTGGAATATCAACATACTGGCTCCTAAAGGAAAAAATATCCGATGATATCGTGAATGAACTATTAGAAGTTCTTCATACAAATAAAATCCATGTACTATTTCGAAAGCCAAGAGTAAAACTCTTGGCTTTTATCTCTCCAATTTATGCCAATTATGCCAACAGTTCCATTACTTCTTCGGCCAATTCGGATAACGTTTATAAAAATCTTGTGTTGCCTTCTGATCTGTGAAAAATCCTGCATTTAAGAGTTGTCTCATTTCTTCGTCCGACGTATGTAAATGGTACTTAAAATAGTTATACTTTTCCCAATCTCTAATCCCGATTGGCCTATTATTTTTGCTATTATTATAGATCAGATATACAATTGAACATATTATAAGAAAAAAATTAACATTCCAAACCTCCTATTCAGTACCACTAAACAGTGCTTTCGCTAATTACTTATGATTATGTTTATTTTTTTCTTGCCACAGAAGCTCATACTCTTTCATCTTTCGTTTTGTTTCCTCATTCTGCTTTTTGTTTTTAAAATACCACGGCAAAACAATCGTGAAAAAACCACCTACTAACCATCCAAAATCATCTGCCCGCATACCCAATCCCCCTTTTAACAAAATATTCTATACAAATTGTACCAAGTCGCTAGCGCGACGGCTAGCCATAAGTACAATAAAGTCACTACTTTTTTATAAAAAAAATAGCAGTTTTTAAATATATGTAGTATTGTTGAATTACCCCTAACGCAACCATACACATATACAAAAACTGCTATGATTACTTTAACACGGATTTTCAAACTCAACAACTACATTTTAAAAAAAACCTGTCGTCCGCCCCCCTGGGAAATAATATTTTTTTTCTTTCACATTTATTTACTGGAGGTTTATTATGGACGATCTGCGTCAGTTTATCTACTGGATAAAAGAAGAAAGACAGCTCTCTGACCGCACGATCAATGCCTGCATTTCCCAGCTTCGCTTTTTCACCTTATACGTTCTCCATAAACCATGGGATCCCTCACAACTTCCTATTAACAGCGAAAGATCACATCCTTTTGTACCAGAGAAAAAGAATACTTCTCCCATACAGATATCGGCTGTCAGTCCGCGTCTTGGTACAATTCTGAAGAATCACATTCAGAGCAACTCTGTTATATTTCAGAGCTGCTCTTTTTGTTATGGACTTTAGTCTGTTGAGCCCATTGGAGTTTTTCGTTGTTCCGAAAAATGGAGATGGGCGAAACAATAAACCACCCGCTATGCGGGTGCGCGTCGATTGTTATACAAAAAATCACCTTTCCGTTTACAATAGAGTTGTTCAGGCTGTATTGCAGAAAGGAAAGGTAATTTATGGCGAAGAAAGAAAATTCACTTGCGCATATGAAATGGATGTGCAAATATCATATCGTCTTCACACCTAAGTATAGACGAAAAATAATTTACAATCAATACAAAGCGGATATAAGAGATATTATAAAACAATTGTGTAGTTATAAAGGTGTTGAAATTATTGAGGGTCATCTAATGCCAGATCATATCCATATGATTAGCGCCTATTAGGAAAACACACTGTCAAAGGGGTTCGTAGCGGGGGTTAGCCCGCTACTGCAGTATCTTCCGTAGTGTTAATTTCAATGTACTCGGCAATCTTGCGGAGCTCGTCAGCAAATTTGAATTTCACGCTGATATTGCCGTTTTCATAGACCTTGATATAGTCCACAAGTTCAACCAAGATTTCACGGTTGAGGGCTTCAATGTTCTGATACTTCATAAAGGCTACCAGTGCAGGATGCTCGTTGTCCACACCGTTTGCCAGTTCTGCGCGTTCAGCGTTCAGCCGGGTAAGCACCGCGGAAATATCAGAAGTCTGCCGTTCATAGTCAGCCTTCATATCCCGGTATTCCTGCTGGGTGATTTCACCGTCTTTCCAGTCCTGATAAAGAGATTGCTTGTAGCGTGTTATCTTTGTCAGTTCCCGCTCTTTTGCAGCTATCAGATCGTCCAGTCGGTAAGACTGGCTTTTTTTGATTGGAGCGGAATTGATCTGCGTGACGATTTCCGAGTAGGAAACAGCCAAATGTACCTGATGCTGTACAGCGAACAAAACAGCAGCCTCCAGCCGTTCATGCTTGATTGAGTGCATGGTGCAGGCTGTCCGGGAACGGTTCTTGTAGGTTGAGCAAGAATAATATACATTGTTGTTCTTGCCAACGCATCGGGTAATGGCCCGCCCGCAATCGGCACATTTCAGAAAGCCGCTGAATAAATGTACCTCACGGCCTTTCGGGGAAGTACGGGTATCACGCTGTAAGAGAGCCTGTACCTTGTCGAAAGTTTCATAGTCGATAATGGCCTCATGCGTTCCAGCCACTTCCACCCATTCCTCGCGTGGAACAGCTTCAATCTGGTGTACCTTGTAGCTTTTCACCCGGCTTCGGCCTTGGGCTAAATCCCCGGTGTAGGTCGGATTGGTAAGAATGGAGTGGATCATGCGGACTCCCCACATAGGATCGTCATACCCTCTTGTCGAAACAGGCAAGCCCTTTTGTACCTTGTAAGCCGAGGGGCTCGGTACGCCGTGTTCGTTCAGGTACAGCGCGATAGCACGTTTTGATGACCCTTGAATAAGCATTGTGAAAATGAGTTTGACATTTTCAGCAGCATCGGGATCAACAATCAGCCTGTGCTTGTCCTTTGGGTGCTTTACATAGCCGTAAGGAGCAAATGCTCCGATATACTGGCCGTTGCGCCGTTTGTAATCAAATACCTGCCGGATCTTTTTGGAAGTCTGATAGCAGTAATTATCGTTCATCACGTTTGTAATGGGAACGATGATATTTGAAACGCTGTCGGGGTTCTTGTAGCTGTCCACATTCTCAGCAAGGCTGATAAAGCGAACACCCATTTGAACAAACAGGTTATCGATCAAACTTCCGGCATCGCTATAATTTCGTGCGAAGCGGGACAGGTCTTTTACTATAACGCAGTTGATTTTACCACTCATGACATCCGCCAAGAGCCGTTGAAAATCTTCACGGTTGGCGTCCGTTCCAGTATGACCATCATCCACATATTCCGTGATGCTTTCAAACTCGTCAATGTTGCGTCGGTAAAAATCGTTCAGTAGGTCACGCTGGTTCTTTACGCTGTTGCTGTCGTCCTTTCCCTTTTTCAAGTCCTCCTTGGAAAGCCGGATGTATTCGCCCAGCCGCCAGCGGCGGACGGTATAAGAGGGAGAGAAACTCTGTTGCAATCCTCTGTTTTTTGTTCGTGCCATTGTTCCTCCTTCCCTATCACATTACATCTATATTATACCTCTGCTCGGGCGGGACAACAAGGATGCCTCCGCCTCGGGACACTTTGTCTCGAAGTAGAAACGGGCCATAACCGAAGTTACAGCCCGCTTTTTTGCCGGAGCAGGAAGTCCGTCAGCGTGTCCTGCAAGGACGGCCCGCTTTCCGCAAATTCAATCTTTACACCGATCCCACCGATGCAAAAGCAGTATGGATTTTCTACCGCCTGCAAAAACAGAGCGATCCGCTCCTCCCGGGGGAGAGAGGTGTCAAAGGCCATACCGCTCACATCCGGCAGGGACTCGGGAGCCACTGCGCCGATGTCAACGCTTTTCATTTGTTCCAGTTCCTTTGCCGTTAATCTCATGGTAAAACCTCCTTATCAAAAATAGGATATGCCTACCGCATATCGTGGGGAAACGCAAGAGGGCAGCACCTAAACGATGCTGCCCTCTTGTCTCACTCCATGTAAGTATAAAATAGAGAACGCCGCTCCCATTTTCTTGCCCTGTCCAAGGACAACTATACTCAGAGCGGCGTTCCCTCGCAGATAAGAGGGCAGCCGGGGAGACAGGCGGCCAGCCTGTCCTATGCCGGATCGTGGCCGTGGCTTGGCCCAGCCCAGTTGCGGCGTTGGCGTTGTTCGCTCATTCTTCCAAAGAAAAAGTCACAGCGCCCCCGCCGTCCGGCTCCTCGGACTATGCCCGGGGCCGCCGCTGTTTATCTGCGGAAAGAAGAATATCTTCTTTCATAAACCGAGACATTTTTTCATCATTTCCAAGTGGGGAAAATGAAAAAATCAAAAAGTTTTTTTCATGCGCTCAAGGCCACGCTTGATCGACTGGCGAACAGACTCCTCATGTACGCCCTCGGCCTCGGCAATTTCCTTAATGCTCTTTCCGAGAATGATGTGGGCATCAATCCTGCGGCCCTGGATCTCCGGCAAAGAGTTGAGTGCATTCCACAGACGGATGAACAGCTCCATGCGCTCCAGAAGCTCTTGGGGTGTTGGCTCATGCAGGCAGGCGGAATATTCGATCCCATCATCGCAGTCCAGAGAATACTGCGCCTTATGCCGGGAGAGCCGCCGCTGGTAGGCCATTTCATGCCGGGCATCGGACACAAACACTTCGGCTACCTCGTCAGAAACCTCGATAAACTGATCCTGTGTGTACCAATAATAAAAATCCTTCAGATTGATTGTAGTCATAAATAAACCTCCGTTTCGGTGTTGGGTGGATGAGTGACCGAAACGGGGCTTGGCGGGGAGCGGCACCCTGGGGAGCCGCCCCGCACCTCGGGACAATTTGTCTCGAAGAACAAAAAAGCGCCCGGGCGGCATGAAGCCACACGGACGCATGAAGTTACATATTCGTTTGTGTACTGTCTAATTTCACATTCATAACCAGACTGTCCCGGAGGGGGAGCTGCGCTTTTTTTAGCTGGTGTAGATCATGGGTACTGTGAAAAAAGGCAAAAATGGACACGGCGATACCTCCAAGATACCGCCGTGTCCTTAAAAAAGGGCGACTTTAATACGCCCTCCGTATTCTCATTTTTCAAAAGAAAACGGCGGTCTGAAATTTGTTATTTCAAAACCGCCGTAAGGCTACTTGTATTTTGTTTAGGCGCACAGATAGCCAGCCGCCAAAACAACGGTTTTTTTATTATCCCGTTGGGCGGTTGTTTCTATTTAGATTGCTTTGAGTTCTCGGTTAAAATAAGTAACACCCGAAATTATAATAAGCGCAATACCCGATCCAATCATAATCCACTGCAAAGGAAGAATATCCGCCAATGGGCCAAATATAGCCATACCAATCGGCAAAAAGCCGGAGTACATTGTTCCGAGTAATCCAAAGACACGCCCTTGCATAGAGGTGTCTGTTTTCTCTTGCAGCATAGTGGTAATTGCCGTTTGCACCATCGTCAATGCAACTCCGTAAAATACCATAAAGCCAAGGTAGAGAATAAAATTCTGTGAGAGGCCCATTCCGATTGCAAAGGAACCAAACGCCAAAAGTCCGACTGATAGAGTTTTCCCCCGGCTCTTAAATCCTCCCCAGGTGCTCATAACGACTCCGCCTGCCATCATGCCTGCAAATCCGACTACTTCTACTGCGGTAAGATACCAGTAAGTATCACCGAATACCCGCCGAACAAGAAGTCCTGCAAGATAGCCTGCTGGAACACAAAAGAAAGTGAATAGTCCGTAGATGATTAAAAGCTTTCCAATTAGTTTGTCTGCAAAAGTGTATTTGACGCCAATTTTCATGTCAGAAAAGACGCTGGCCTTCTCAATGGAAGTATTTTGTTTCGGAAGTGCCAAGCAGGACAATAGGCTCGTTCCCAAGATCGCCGTTACAATGTCTATCATAAGCGTAGTTCTTAATGTGCTGATTGCAAAAACTGCACCTGCCGCCGCCGGAGCCGCGAAATTGACAATAGACTGCATGGTTGCATTGATGCCGTTGTACCGCATAAGCTGATCCTCCGGGACAAGCTGTGGAATAACAGCGTTGACCGCTGGAGTTTGTATTCCTGCCCCTAAAGATCGAATGACCGACATAACAAGCAGACCGCCAAGCAGAGCGGGCTCTGATGAAATATGCGGAATCGCCAAAACCATTATGAACGTGGCAAAAGCAATCAGCATATCTGCGCCTATAATCAATCTTTTCCTATGGTATCGGTCTGCCCATACGCCGCCTACAAACGAAATGAGAAATTGCGGCAGATAGGAACAGACTGTAAATGCGGCAACCCACGCCCCGCTGGATGTTTGCATGGTCGCATACCAGACAAGCGCCATCTGAACAAGTGTAGAGCCAAAGAGTGTGATACATTGACTGGTCAAGAAAAGAAGTATTCTTTTCTGCCAGCCGGTGCGCTGTGTGTCATCCATTTTACATATCCCTCTGTTTTTTAGGAGGGAGCACAAAGCGTTGCGTTGGATAGCCAAACTCTGTCAGCAATTCTTTTTCGGCAAAACCAAGTTGCAATAGCATATCTCGATGCCCTGTATCGGCCTTGTCCTGTTCTCGAAAGGTTGTTGTGCTGATTTCCTGCCCTGGAAGATATGTTTCTAATAAGGCATCCAAGAATAACTTTTGAAGTCCGCGATTTCGATATTGCGGATGTACGCCAAGAAATTCTATACTGCTTGGAGAATAGGTAAATGCCATCGCTCCAATGAGAATATCTCCCTCCCTTAGCACAAGCGCACGCTTTTCGTCAATACTTTCTTCCAGCTTAGCTAAGTAGTCATCTTCATCCATTACAGGATACCCATCAATAACAAGCCGCATTAAGTGTTGTCCTGTGAGTAAAATGTAACTATTCCCTTAGTCTTTGGGTGATTCATGAACCCTTAAAAAACCTTAAAAGACTTTAAAAATCCCAAAAAATCCTTATTTTATGCGGCTTTCTCCTTAAAAGCATTTAAAACAACGTAATTGTTGACTAAGGGAACAAAACGCAACTAACCATTCAAAAATAACTGACTAAGGGAATTCATAGCAATTTAAACAAAGTCCGAAAAATACGTTTAAATCAGTATTTTTCGGACTTTTTAAGTATGATTTTATAAGAAATGGACTAAGGGAAAATAAAGGAAATCAGCACTGTATAAATATACATATAGACACATAAAAATGCAACACTATATATTTTCAGTAATATTTTTTAATTGTTCCAATTCATTACCGATTGCTTTAATAAAATCGTCCTGTCTTCCCAAATCCTTAATTTGATGATTGCTGTACTCTACATTTATTTTTGCTATTTGTGCGAGATAGCTAACTATGTTATAAGTCATATGGATAATTCCTTCCGAACGCAGATCACTTAATTCAGAAGAATTTTTTGCTATATCAATAAGCAATCTTATGGATTGAGTAGTATCATACATTATACCAATAGGTAATTTATATAAAAGCTCATAAAAACGTAATGAATTTTTTTTGTATATTGCTAAAAGTGCGTCTTCTAAATCTTCCGGTTCTTTTCTCGATTCCCCTATACCAGATTTTAACCACTCAATGCTACAACCGTACATCGAGCATATAAATAGTAGTAGCATTTCAGAAGGATGTTCTACACCCTTTTCTATTTTACTAATATGTGTCTGGCTGATTCCAAGTTCCCTTGCAAATTGAACTTGTGTTCTATTATTTGATTTTCTAACAAATTTAATACGTTCGCCTATTGTTTCCATATATCCTCCTTTTATATGTGCTGCACATAATTGTGTTGACAAATATGTGTAGCACATATTATAATGTTTATGTTACCAAATAAATATAACAGAAATGTATCATTGATACAACGGCTAAAGGGGTGAAAAAAATGCCGAGACCAATAAGCATGAGAGCAAAGTCACATTTTGGGATGATTATTTATAAACGCCTTACTCAGATGGGCAAAAATCAAAAGTATCTTGCTGAAAAGACGGGATTTTCACAGCTATATATAAGTGAAATCTTAAACGGAAAGCATAACCCATCAATCAAAGCAATCTATAACATCTCAAAAGTAACTGGAATCAGCATTGAAGAACTCACTAAAGCTCTACTTGATGAGAATTAGGTGGTGAGAACTTTGACATGGCTAAAAGTAAAAGAAGTTGCTAAAATTTTAAATTTAACAGACAGTGCTATTAAAAAGGCTATCAAAAAAAATAAATATGAGTACCGCCATGTCGAAGGGATCGGCCGGGGCGGTGTTCGGATTGAGATTGCTTTGGAAAGTCTGCCACAGGAAGCACAGGACAAATACAACAACGTACAAAAGGAACAAGCTCATAATGACATGATGCAGTTCACAGGGAAGCAGCGAGAGGAAGCCAACTTTAAGGCATTAATTGTGGAAAACTATCAGAAGTCGCAACGGTCCCCTGATGATTACATTAAAGATTTTAATGAACGAAATCCTGACAGCATGATTACAAAGTCCCAGCTCTTTCGCTGGCAACGCAAGTATAAAAACGGGGATATTGCTGTATTGGTTGACATGCGCGGCGGACATAACAGGGGTAAGACGGATATTCCACAGGATGCATGGGAATTTTTCTATAGCCTGTACATGACCTTACAAAAACGCAGTATTGAAATTTGCTGGGAATATACAAAAACGGAATATCCAGAGATTCCTTCCGTATCGGCCTTTGAACGAAAAGTCAAAACAATTCCGGAACCCGTAATCATCTTTTACAGGGAAGGCGAAAAAGCGTTCAATGATTCCCTTGTATGTATGGAACGAAGCAAGGAAGACATCCACTCCAATGACATCTGGTTTTCTGACCACCATTTAATGGATGTAGCAGTTTTAAACAATCGCGGCCGGGTGTTCCGCCCATGGCTCACTGCTTTCTTTGATGCGCGTTCCAACAAGGTTATTGCTTTCATTATCCGGGATAAATCCGCAGACGCAACCGTGATAAAGCAGTGCCTCCGGAAAGGAATGGAAGAATTTGGAGTTCCTAAAGAACTTTATTTCGATAACGGAAAAGATTACCGCGAGAAATCATTCAATAAAGATTTCCCTCTTTCCCTTACCAAACAGTTGGGAATCAATCAGATTTACGCGACACCATACCATGGACAGGCAAAGCCCATCGAGCGGTTCTGGGAAACCCTGGAAGACCGTTTCTGTAAGTTTTTCCCCACCTATCTGGGAAAAGACGCGAAGAAACGACCGGAGGATATGCGGGTAACCTTTGAGAAGCTGAAAGATAAATGTCCTACCATGGAGCAGTTCACAGATCTGCTTGGGAAACACATGAACAAGTACAATAATACACCATCTGGCGGAATCGACATGGACGGAAAATGTCCGGATCAGGTATATTTTGAAAACCTGGCCGTAAAGAATGAAGTCCATGACAAGTCAATCCTGCGGATCCTCTGCGGAACCTTTGACGAAAGAACCGTACAGAAAAACGGCGTACAGTACCAGGGAAGATTTTACTACCATACGGATCTTATCGCCCACCAGGGAGAGAAAGTTATCATCAATTATGACCCGTCCAACATGGATGAATTAAATGTTTTTGATGAAAACATGCGTGCGATCTGCAAGGCAGCCGCAAAGGTAAGAACCCCGTTCCGTCACACTACCCAGGAACAGATCCGGGAAGCAATGAAAGAAAAAAAGAATGCCAGAAAGCTGGTCGAACAGTATGCACCGACCAGGGAGCTGGACGTTATGGCAATCGTTGCCCGCAACCAGCTTGTAGAAAAGCAGTTCACAGAAGGCGAACATACAAAGACTATTGAGAACATTAACCCTGTTCTTTCAGAAAACAGCAAGATCCTGGAGGAATCAACAAAGCAGAGACGCACGAGCCGCGAGGAGAACCTTTTAGGAAAACTTATGGAAGCAAGCAACCAGTAAGGAGGAACACATGGAAAAGAAAGAATTTCGGGAAGAATTTTCCCAGTTTATGAAGCAGACAGGGAAGTCACAGAAACAGGTCAGCAAAGAGACCGGGCTTTCTACTTCTGTCATCTCCCAGTTCCTGGATGGGAAATACACCGGGGATAACGGGAAGGTGCAGGATATTTTAAACAAGTTTTTAAGCATCAGTAAAGACCGTTTAAACAGCGTTTTAGGAACAACGTACTATCCTGATCTTTACAACACAAAAGAAGTTTTATATGCCTGCTGGTATGCCCATAAATATAACGATATTGCCCTTGTTGCAGGGGATGCCGGAGCCGGGAAAACCACCGCGCTGGAACACTACAGGGACAGCAACGCAGGCGTGACCATGGTAACAGTAAATACCTGCACCACATCCGCAACGTCTGTATTAAAGCTGATCGCGGATAAGATCGGACAGGCAACAGACGGAAGGCGCAGCGCGGTAATGCAGGAACTTATCTCTCAGCTTTCCGGAAGCAACCGTCTGATCATCATTGATGAGGCCGACCGCTTGTCTTTACAGGCTTTACAGGCAATCCGGGACTTAAACGACCAGGCACATGTGGGGATCATTCTTTCTGGCAATGATAAGATCTATAAGCAAATGCTTACAGGCCAGAAAGGCCGGGAATTTGACCAGATCCGGACGAGAATCATTGTCAGGAAGCGTGTAGAAAACAACTATACCGTTGAGGAGATGCAGCATATTTTTCCAGGAGTGCCGGAAAGCTGCCTTGCCTTTCTGATCCAGATGGCAAATCTTGAAAGTCTGCGTACAGCGATCAAGCTTTATGAGATTGCCCTGGAATATGCCCGTATCAGTAAGGAAGCCGTCACATTAAAGATGCTGAAAGATACACAGAAGCAGCTCTTTGGGAGGATGTACTGATGAAGGGCAAAAAAGAAATAGCCAGCCCTGCAAGACTGACTATTCCATCCGGCATAAGCCGGAACACAAGTGTTCACAGATAGTATAGCAGACCGTTCCCGGTGTTGCAATCATTTTTTGCAGCCGTTCCCAAACCATGAGACGCAGATGGGCGCAGGAATCCGTTTTCAGCGATATATAAAGACTTCCTTATCACGAATGCTTTAAACGGTTTTAAAAGGGATATGAACGGTTTTAAAAGGGATATAAAGCCAAAGGAGGATATGAACATGAAGAAAAATACAGAAACTGCTAAGATCCCCATGATTAACCAGGTGCTGAAAGATGCCGCGCTTGGACATCTGGCAGAATGCGGGCTTCCCCAGAGTCTGATCTCTGGCGTGGACTGCTCCAGCTATGAGCGGATGGAGGAGACGCTGCTGGAAGTGAAGAACTGCTTCTATTCTTCCGTAAGAAAGAATATCGAAGACACTTACGGCCCATCCTGCCGGGTCTATACTCCGGATGACGAGTATAAGCATTTGATGGAATATAAAGAACGGGATTACTGGAAAATGTTCGACAACATGGACTGCCACACAGAAAGCAACAAGTATATTGCAAACCTTTACTGCATCATCGGAGACCATGTAAAGCTGGGTGAATTTGGAAAAGAGAACGCGAAGCTCTTTGAAAAGGAGCGGCTTTTAGAGAAGATCCTGGAAACAGGCGTGGATGAGGAGCTGCTGGAAAAATTAAAAGCCTACTGGGAACTGCAGGGAGAGATCCGCGGCGAAGTTGAACGTGAAGGGTTTATTTGTGGATTCCGCACCGCTTACCACCTCTTAAATGAATGCAGGTCATAAAGCGGCGCGAAAAGTAAGGGGAACTGTTTTGTCTGTCAAAGCGGTTCCCCATTGTTATATTATCCAGAATGGAGGGATGGACAGATGGGCGCTTCTATTAGGGAATCACAGATCCGCCTTTTAACACCGGATCAGAAGGAAATAGCGGAATGCATTGGGTTTGAAGCATACAGCAAGCTGGCCGCCTACTATGGCGGAAGCCGTGTTTATGTTGCAAAACTGGCATCATTGGAGCTTGCGGAACGTGACAGCCGGATCATCAGAGATTACAAAGCCGGGAAAACGTCAACGGCAGAACTTGCGGCAAGGTACGGCGTAAGCCCCAGGCGTATCCGGGAAATCATCAAAAAGCAGCAGTAAAACAAGGATGTGGAGGAACTACACAATGGGAAAAACACCGGAGGAATTATTAAATGAACTTAGTGAAGCGGATGCAGCCCTTTTGGGTGAAGACTGCCAGGCACTGATCCGAGCCATCGGGCTGGAAGGTTTCAAAAAGCTGATACAGGAATTTTCTGGAGTACAGCTGTATATCCCCAAACAGGAAAAAGTATGCCGCTATCTCAGGGATAAGAAGATCCGCCAGGAGTTTGACGGAAGCAACCACAAGACACTGGCGAAAAAGTATGGTGTTACAGAAGCCTGGTGCCGCAAGATCATTGCAAGCGAGTTTTAGAGCCATGAGCCTGTTTTTAATGATTCAGCAGTACGAAAACGAATTAGCCAGGATCCGGGGACAGATCAGAAGCATGGAACAAACCGGAGAAGCGGACACAGATCGGAGAAAGTACCGTCAGTTAAAGCAGATCCGTTCAGAATTACAGTCCAGTATCCGCCAAATGAAGCAGTATACAAAGAAAGGATGATGAGCATGGGATTTATTGATCAGATCATGGGAGCCATGGGTATGGAAGCAGCCCAGACAGTAACAGAGGAACCTACGAGCAACGCGGATCCGCAACGCACAGAGGAAACCAAGACAGATGAGGTAAAAGAAAAAGCTGAAAAAATCCAGGGTTTGGATGATGGAACCGATCAGGGTGAAGGAGCTTCCAGCGAGGAGAAAACTTATTCCCGGGATGAGTTAAACGACATTCTGGACGAAAAGAGAAAAGAATGGGAAGAGGAACGCCTCGCCAATCTCTCGAAGGATGAACAGATCAGCCAGTTGAAAAAGGAACTTTTCAAGGCAAATATGAAAGACCAGATCAATAACCGCCTGACGGAGGAAGGCATCCCCGTAAAGGCTGCGGAGCTGATCCAGTATACAGATGAAGCCGGTACACTTAAAAGCCTGGAAACGGTCATTTCCACCATTAAGGAACTGGTATCCGATGGAATCACGGAAAGACTTCGTGGAAAGACCCCGGAAGGGCTTGGAAAATCAGTTTCTACCGGGTTCTGGGGAAAACCGGAAAATGATTTTGAAACTGCATTTGTCAAAGCAATGAAAAACTAACAGGGAGGTAAAACGATGGCAGTAAACTACGCAGAGAAATTTTCTCAGACAATCGACGAACAGTTAAGTAAGGATTCTCTTACAGATAAAGCGGTCAACAAAGATTATGATTTTGATGGAGTAAACAAGGTCAATGTCTATTCTGTTGAAACAGTGCCTTTAAATGATTATGATATCAATGCAAAAAGCAACCGATACGGAACCCCGGTGGAGCTTGGGAATGATGTGCAGACACTGGAACTGACACAGGACAAGTCTTTCACTTTCAGCATTGACCGTAAAAACGCAACAGACACCATGATGGCAATGAGCGCAGCCAAAGCACTGGCGCGGGAATTAAAAGAGGTGGTAACTCCTACGATCGACCGCTACAGGATCGCGAAATACACGGCCGAAGCGTTAGTAGCACATACCAAAGAGGAGACACTTACCACAGAAACAGCATACAGTGCATTTCTGGAAGGCTCCATGGTGCTGTTTGATGCTAAAGTGCCCACCGAAGGCCGTATCGCCTTTGTAACGTCCGCCTACTACAAAGCAATCAAGTTAGACAAGAATTTCGTATCCTCCGGGGATAAAGGCCAGGAAATTGCCGTTACTGGGGCTGTGGGAACTATTGATAAGACTACGATCATTGTAGCCCCGGCAGATTACTTTGTAAAAGGTACAAACTTTATAATCTGCCATCCAATGGCTATGACTTCCCCGGTAAAGCTTGCGGATTACAAGATCCACGAGAATCCACAGGGAATTAACGGCTGGCTTGTAGAGGGCAGAATTTACTATGATGCTTTTGTGCTGAATAATAAAAAAGCAGCTATTTACCTGTCAAAGCAGGCAGCAAAATAGCCGTTAAATATGGATTAAACACGATTTAAACCGCCTTTCAAATTCGTTTGAGGGCGGTTTAAATCTTTTAAAAAGTAAATCTTTTTTCGTGCCAAATGCAAAAAAATGTATAAAACTTTGCATAAAAAACAGGGCTCTGTAACGGTTCAGTTACGTTTTGCGCGAAGCGCGACATTAAGTTCATCCAATCGACAATATCTTTCTTTTCTGCTAACCGAATATCCTGTATTGTAAATTCCATAGCCGTCGTTTTTCGATGTAAAATAAACTGCAACTGCAAAGGATAAAAGCTCCGTTCTTCACGATACTCCGCAGGCGGCGATTTATACATGGCCTTAAAAGCTAATGAAAACGATTGCTGGCTCTCGTATCCGCAGATAAAAGCAATTTCGATAATAGGTTTATCCGAAAAGACCAGAAGCTTTGCCGCCTCTGTAAGCTGGCGGCGTTGCACATAATCATGAATTGTCATTCCTACGGTTTCGGTAAATAGTCGGTGTAAGTGATATTTTGAATAGTGAACAGCCTCCGCAACCGTTTCTAATTCCAGTTTACCGTCAAGATGATTTTCGATATAGTCAATGACTGCCGCTATACTGATGACTGATTGATTGCCCATTTGTGTTCCCTCCTTTCCATTGAACATAATAACAAAATGGATCAATAATGTTTTAATAATTCTTGCGTGTTTTGAAAGTAGTTCTGAATACAGATGCTATTATAACTCCGCCTCATAAGGACAACAAGAATGGCTCTGCCTTGGGACACTTTGTCTCAAAGTAAGGTGGGACTATTATTAGCTCCGAGTAAAAATTATCGTTCTAATTTTATTGTCTTGAATTTGGTTTGTGCTTTTCCGTACTGAATATTATTATCAATCCAGCTATATAAAATATCTAATTGTGGTCGGGTATGGAACCAGTGTTCTCCCGCCTCCCATATCGTTAATTCGCAATTATAAGTTTTCGCAAATACCTCTACGGTATCACGATCTACAAGATGATCCTTTCCTGCATATAAAATTTTTGTTGGCACTTTCCATTGAGTAATTTGATTTTCTGTTGCATACTCCCAATACTTCCACGAAAGCGTTTGTCCGAAAGATGTAGGAATAGTTTGCTCATGTTGAAGTCTTTCCTGTGAAACATTAGCCCACAACATCATTTTTTGAATAAGCGATTTCATATCAAGAACCGGGGAAACAAATAAACTCTTTTCCAGCTTTTCATTTTTGAAACTGAGCATACTGAACCATGCGCCAATACTATTTGCAAATAGTGCAATATCTGCCCAGCAATTTTTAGCATATTTCATTACAGTTAGAAGTTCTGGTACAATAGTCCACGGATTAAATAAGTCCCGTTCCTTTTTTCTTTCTCCATGCTCGGGTAAATCAATACTTAATACTTGCCATCCATAACAATTTGCAATAGACGCAAATACTTCTGCCTCTTCTTTATCCCCGCCTTGCCCATGTATATAAAGATAGACTTTAGGAGATTTATCTCCCCATATAATTGCAGGAATATTCTTGATATTCAAATGTTCAACAATCATTATTAGAGCCTCTCTATTGCGAAAATTATCTATATTAGTATTAAAACTAATCTAATTAGTATTTTACAAAATGACACTCTCTTTGTCAAGAGCTACACATTGGAAACACTAATTTTATTATTGACTACACTAATTCCATTAGCTAAAATGATAAGAAAAGAATGTAAAATTGAGAGGTACATTATGCGTGTTTCAAAATCATTGGTAATAGAAACGGCTTCCAAAATTGCAGACAAACAAGGATTAAACAATCTATCTCTAAAAGCCGTTGCAGAAGAACTAAATGTACGGACTCCTTCTCTTTATAATCATATTGAAAGCCTTGATGATTTGCTTAGAGAAGTAGCTCACAAAGGGATGCGTTCGATGAATGAACAAATGACGCAGGCAGCTATTGGAAAGTCTGGTAATACTGCCTTGAAAAGCATTAGCGTTGAATATCTGAATTTTATTATTGAACACCCTGGAGTATATGAAACTATTCAGTGGGCTACATGGCATGGCACGAATGAAACAGCCGAAATATTTGAAAACTATATTAAGATTTTATCAACGATAATTCTGTCATATAGTTTTCCGTCTGAAAGCACAAATGAAATATTGAACCTTTTTACTGGATTTCTTCACGGCTTTACTACTTTGCAAGTGCGATATGCTTTTTCTGAACCACAGAAAGTCCGAGACGAGCTCTGTAATTCTGTTGATACGATAATGTTAGGTGTTTTCCAAAAATATGGAGGTCACATCGGAAACAAGTAATTGACTTTATGTGAAAAGAAAAAGTCAGTAGTATGAAATAGACAGTCGTTCAAATAATATCACATGAAATGTAAAATCATATCAGGTGATGTTATGAAGATAGAGCGAGATGAACGACGATTTGATTTTCACGATATAGGGCTTGCTATCAAGCGGGCTCGAGAAGCCAGCGGCATGACACAGGAGCAACTGGCCTATATTGTTGACCGGGCTCCCCGTACCATTATGTATAACGAGAATGATGGCCAGCACCCCAGCCTTAACACTTTTTATCAGATGGTCACAATGTTTGATATATCGGTAGATCAATACTTTTACCCGTCCAAAAACAAGGGGAGCGAGTGCAGGAAGCGGATTGATGCCATGCTAAATGCTCTGGACGAAAAGGAACTGAAAATCGTTGAAGCCACGATCCAAGCGATGAAAGCGGCTAAAGAAACGGAGGATGCGTAAAAAAGCGTGACCTCCGTTTTTTTGCGCCATGTAGCGGAAGCGCACGAAATGGCAAGCAATTCGGGTGTGGCCACACTCCGAAATTTTTGCAGGGCGCAGGGCCCGCAAAAATGCTTGTTGGGGAGCTCCCCAAACCCGCTGTACTTCGGGACAAATTGTCCCAAAGTCCCGGTGCGCTGCACCGTAGTCTGCGGCCCGTCACTATCGTTCCTGTGCCTTATTCTCACGCTCGTCCGTTATGCCGAGCAGATGATCAATGTTCGCTTTTATTGCCACGGCCTCCCGCATTTGCCGCTGGGCATCCCGGTATTCTGCATAAAGCTCTTTCTTTTGTCCCGCCAGCTCACGGCGGGATTTTTTTAGTGCTTCAATCTTAGGGAGCTTTGCGCCGTTCAGTATGGTGTTCATGGTATCCTTTGCCGCCCGGTAAGTGGCAAGCTCCACTTCATGCTGGGCCAGATACTTTTTGCTGTACCGCGCAGCCTTGTACCCATCGAACACCGGGCGGGTCTTGGCATAGTCCACCGTGGCAGCCATCAGCTCCGAGGTTTTGGAAATGGCCTCCTCCGTTGTGCGGAGCTCGTCAGACAGCTTGTGAAAGTGATCCACAGCAGCCTCGGTGCGGGCCGTCAGCGCCGCATAGTCTGTCAGATGATGCTCCTGCAAATACTGGAGCGCGGCAGCCATCTGTTTTAGGTTGTAGACCTTGGCCCATCGTTCATAGGCCGGGCCTTTGCCCTGGGCCATACGCTCTTTAATGTCGATGATAAGATTAACTCGCCGTGGCGGAACCGTGGGCTCCTCTGGTAGTTCAGGGAGCGGACGTTCCCCAGCAATTACCGCCTTGATGTCCTCCGGGTCAAATCCGGCTCCCAGTGTAGAAGCCCGGAGCCGGGTTGGTTTTTCCTGTCCGGGCGCAAGGAATGAGATGACACCGCCGCGCCCCTGTTTTACGGCAAAGCCGGACTCCTCCATGAGACGAAGAAAGTCGGCAAAGTCCGTGGGCTTTTTCTCCAAAGCGGCGAGAACAGCCAGCCGCACCCGCTGCTTGGCAGAGGGCGGCTTTTCCCCGATCCACTGGCCATAGTGAAGAAAGCGGCCCTTGCTGTGCTGGCGCGGATTTTGAATGACAGACAATTCATGTTCGATGCACACGCGGTCAGAGAGCCGCCGCAGGGCAAAGGACGAACCAATAAAATTATGAAATTTCCGGGAGCGGTCAAAGGCCGTCGCATTAAAATAAATGTGATTGTGGATATGGGCCTTATCGGTATGCGTACAGACAAAGAATTGATGCTTTCCCTTTGTCCAGCGCATCGCCGTTTCATAACCGATACGGTTTGCTTCTTCCGCCGTAACCTCCCCGGGCAGAAACGCCTGCCGGATCTGAAAGAACAGTGCCCCGCGAGATACGGCCCGGCCTGTCTCTGCAAGGTATTGACTTTTTACCAGAAGAAACTCGGCGGGAGCCGTGTTCGGATCGCAGAGATAGGAAGATACGGCTCCCAGCTTTTCCGGGTTCAGGCCATAGGTGAAACGATCCTCCATCGTTTGAATTGCACTTTTTCCCGTTGCTGCCTTGTAAGGGCAAATATAGGTTGTAGCGATAGCCGCGCCTCCTTTCCCAATAGAAAAGGGCGGAGGTCTGCTTTAACCGCCGCCCAGCACCTACAGTCACTTTGCCTCTAGGTATTTATTAGAAATCTAAACTTATTTCCATGAGGTATAGATAAGTTGACGCTTATCGAAAGCCTCTTTTCCTCCTTCCATGATGTCAACTATTTGTTTGTGAGTTTCTTTAAGATCAATATTTCCTTGAGAAACATCAATTTTAGTGTCTTGATATTCCACTACCAAAACTCGTTCAGCATCACCTAAAACGGGAATATTGGCATTGTGAGTAGCAAAAATAAACTGTATGCCCTGTTTCTTCTTTACAATAGATGAGATTACTTCATCATAAATTATCTTATTATCCAAATCATCTTCTGGTTGATCAATAAGTATAATATCATTGTCGGACTGTGCCAAAATAAACAAAATAAGTGCTGATGCTCTTTGCCCTATCGAATGATGTCGAAGCAATTTCTCATGATAATATATCTCAACTTTATTCATAACCTGCCGTTTAATAAGATCAGAATATTGTTCTTGTAATTTAACGCTTAATTTTGCATATTCTGAGGAAGAAATAATGGTTTGCATTTCTTTTCCACCATTAAGAATCCAATCCTCGACAATGGCAACATAATCATTAAATTTCTCACTTATTACTTGGTATTTCGCATCTGAAATACTTGTTCCTCTAAAATCACTTTTCAGTTGATTTTTGAAGGTTTCACGATCCCCCTTAAACTCAATTTGAATTTTCAGCTCATTCTGGCTTCCATTGATTCGTTCTACTTCAGTTTTGTACGCTTTGAACAAGGTGAGTAAAATTTCATTTCTCTCACGGGCTGCTTTTTTAAACGCCATCTCTATCTTCGCTCTAGAAGTTGCCTTTTCCTCAAGTGCTTTCAACTGATTTTTATATCTTTCAAGATCGGCAGTCATTGTTACGAAAGCATCCACATCTAAACTTTCATCGTTAATTTCCCGCTTGATTTCGGCAAATTCATCTGCAAGGCTATCTATTCTATTAGTAAGGTTTTTCATAACTGTTTCAAATTCAATAGACTGCGACTGAATTTGTTGAATAGTATTTCCGATTTGTTGCAGTTGATGATCGATAGAAGTTAATACATTAGTAGCCGCAACAAAAATATCTTTATTATATTCGCTTTCAAATCCCTGCAATTCTTCTGCAAGCATCGGTGCCGATTTATAAGAGTTGTGCAAAGAACGCAGAACAGAGGAAATTTTAGCCTGAATTGCAATTAGTTTCTCCCTGTCTTTTGTGTAGCCAGTTTGCTTTTTGAGTTTTGCATCAACACCTTTTTCTTTGAAAATAGACATCCTATGTTCGACTTCAGCTTTCTTTGTTGTTGTCTCTTCAATTTGTGCTGGGATTTTTCCTACATCTAAAAGCTGAGTAACAGCTGTTATTAGCTCTGCTACACAGCTATCGACATCTGCTTTTTGACCAACTTTTCCGCTTACAAATTTTTCGAGTAAGCAATTCTCATGATCGGAACTACTTGATAAGTCTTTTTGTCCAAAATATTGAACACCATCAAATAAACTCAACGCTGTAATATTTAGGTCATTGCCTACTTCATCCAAGATATTTACTCGTTCACCCTGAATGCGACTAATAGAATATCTTTTCCCGTGTTTGTCAACAACTGATAAAATTGCTTTTCCACCGGATCCAAAGATATTTTTAATAAGAGAATCTTTATATTCCTTGTCTGTTTGAACGGGCAAACCAATTATATATCTGATTGCTTCTAAAACTGATGATTTACCACTTCCACGTACTCCAATAAGTGTATTGAGCTCTGGAGAAAATCTTATGGTTTGCCCGTCAAACTTGCCACCTTGAAAAGAAATAGATTCAATATACCCATGTTTTATTTCAATAGGAGCATTAAAAACTCTATTTTTATGATCCTGCAGAGCAAATTTGATAGCAGAATAAGAAAATTCACCGATCTTTAGATATACCTCATGGGTTCCCTTCCCAATCTCTGAAATAGATTTAGGGTCAGAGCCCTCAACTAAAGCAGGAATATAGCCAAACAAACGTTCAAATTGCGCCAAACTATCTCTAGAGTGGGCCTTCTGCAATCCGAGTACTCGTTTTTTAAAAGGAGCAATTCCTGATAGAGACTCAAGCAAACCACCACTACACTCCTTAAATAAACCACTATTCTGGTCTACATGAGCAAAAATAACAAAATAATCCCGGCCATATTCTTCAAGTCTTTCTAGTACATTTTTCAAATCATAAGTACATTTAGTATTTCTATTTTCAGGATTTGAAACTGTAGCAAATGCAGTTGTCAAAAAAGTTTGAATATAGTTATTACCATTCTCCAGCCATTCGTCAGGATTAAAAACAATAAGTGTATGAACACCATTTGCTCCTTCTTTAACGGTTAGCTCAACACCTGGCAAAATAAAAATTCCTTCTCTATTAGCACGTTTTTTTATGGCCTTATATTCGTCCTTATCAAACTTATTATGATTTGTTAAAACCCCAACCCCAATATTGGCCTGATTAAGAGCGTCAATGTAAGATTTTACAAAATCATTTTGTTCTCCAGTATAGGAAAATTCTTTATCCTTTTGTGTATGAAGATGAAAGTCTGCTTTAATTAACTCTAAACCAGCATCAAACACGGTGCTACTTGCCCCATTCTCCTCGTTCAAACTCACAATTTTCTCCCTCTTTCTTTCACTTTTTGACACCAGAAGCTAATTTTCCCTAATAATCTACTCTAGTATACCATATAAATTTAAAATAATCCATTTAATCAGCAAGGATGACTCCGGCTTTTTCTACTTCGGGACAATGTGTCCCGAAGTAGAAAAAGCCGGGGAGCGGTATCAACCACTCCCCGGACGGGTCAGAGCTCTACCAGCGCGGAGAGCTGTTTCAAGAGTTCAGACAGCGGCCCCCACAAAGCAGCATAGTCCCGCTGCAAAGCTGCGAGTTCTTCGGGATAAATTGCGCCGTAGGTGTTGGCTTGAATTGCCACTTGGTTCAGATTGTTGGAGCATCGCCGCTGGAGCGAAACCAGCTCACGAACAGGCGAAAGGTCAACATGAAGCACATACCCACTCAGGGCCATTTTCCGCATATAGGCTCCCATGTTACGGATGCCAGCCTCCGCCATACGTTCTTGAATCAGGGCCTGCTCCTCCTCCGACACCATCACATGAAGATGGATCGGACGGCGGCGTTTCTTTGTCATCGCTCCTCACGCTCCCGGCTGCGGCAGGCGCGGGGCGGCTCCTTTACCTTATCCAGCGGCTTTTCCTGTTCGTCTGCCGGAACAGGGTGCGGCAAATGAAATTCACGGTGCAGGCGCAGCACCTCCAGTACAGACAATTCCTGTTCACGTTTCTTTTCCATATACGCACCTCCTTATCTATCGCCACGGTCAGGCTGCCTGCGCTGGGGAGCCGGAGCCTCCGAGCCGCGATCTGCCTCCGCCAACTTTGCCGCATTTTTCATCTGCTCGGCAATCGGACGGGGCCTGTCGGGATTATCAGGCGCAGGACGCAGCTCATAATCGGATGCCTGTTTTTCCGTCAGCGGGCGGGTATAGGTAAGATAACCCCAAGCCAAGAACGAGCCATTTTCCACCGGGACGCGCTGATCGTAATTGAAAATTTCATCCGGCTTGTTATAGGGCGGCTTCGGGAATGTCCCGATGTCCACAGGTCGCTGGGTCGAATAATACTTGTAAAGGCCGGGGGCCTCAGTCTGCCTGATCCCCACGTTATAAATACGCTGATAGTCCTGCACCCGGTCTGTAAAATCCTGTTCCATTGCGGTGCGGTCATTTCCATAGTGGCCCCATTCGTACTGCCGCTGGCCGTCCTTGTCATCATAGCAGGCCCATGTGACATAGCGGGATGGCGCGGTGGGATGTTCGCCCAATGCAAATCCACGTCCATTTTCCAGCATAACAGCCTTCAAAATCGAATAGCCTTGATTTTTGTCCATAGTACACCTCCCATCATCGAGACATTTCTTTGTTTTCTCTTTTCACAAATGGCTGGAGCTGATAGGGGCTTGTACCGTCCTCGGGCCGCAGAAAGTCTATCCGGGCCGCAGCACGGATGGCGTTCTGGTTAAGCTGCCGCTGCCATGCCCCTTGGCTGGGAGCCCACTTAAAGCCGTTGCTTTTCAGTTCCTGCCGCTGATTGGCATCGGGCTTTTCCTCAAAAATAAGCTGCAAACGATTTTCAGCCTCGTTGATTTTTGCCTCGCCTCCGGGGAATGTCCAGCCTGCAAACTCGGAGCGGCTGCTCAGTTCCCCAATGCGCTGGCGTACACGGCGGATGTTGGCGTTGTTGTTGGAAAGCAGATAGGCGGGGTACGGCTTACTTTTGTCCAAGTGCCATGACTGCGCCATATCTGCTTTGAGCTTTTCTGCCTGCTCCGGCGTAAGCTCCGGGCAACCGTCCAGCGTTTTGTGTTTCCGAAAATACGCATTGACCTCCTTCATGGTGGTCTGCTGGGACTCCAGCCCCTCCAGCTTTTTTGTCAGTTTTTCCACGGCAAGATCATCGTCTGCGCTGATCCCACCCATACCAACAGAGCGGATTTTATCAAGCAGCTTTGAAATCTCCGCACACTCTCCATAGTTGCGATCCCGGGCGGCGTTCTGCTTGTGCTTTTTTGCCACAGGAAAATTGCCGCCCCCGGAGATCAGAATAGAGGGCACCCGGGCATCAATCACATTGCGTTCATTCAGATTTTCCGCAAGTTTCCGGGCATAGCGATCCACCAGAGCGTCAATCTTATCGTGGTACATGGGATCGACACGCGCTTTCTGGCGTTCCGCCGCTGCATACGCTTCATCGACCATTGCCCGGTAGCCCGCCGTAGCGGAGCCCGGCTGATAGTCAGAAAAGCTGTTCATATCTTTTGCCCGCTTTGCGGCTTCTTCATTGATCGGATAATATTTCGGCATAGTACCTCCTTCCACAAAAGCCGGAACTTTGGGACAAATTGTCCCAAAGCCCCGGCAGCTAAAATGTTGACAGCATCTCACGGAAACAGGGCCGGACATAGAAACATACACCTCCCGCAGAAAAGGGCCTTAAAAAGCCTTGTCATAAGCGGGTTTAGGCTGGCCTAATTGTCAACACATCAGCCCCGTTTTTTCCGCATATATTCCCGCTGCTGTCTGCGGTGTGCCGCCTTTGCACAGGCCGCCGAACAATAGGTTTGCCGTCCATCAGGAGCCACGGCTCTGCCGCATACCGGGCAAGCCTTGAAATCTGGCCTTGGCCCTTCTGTCAGCAGCGCAGCCTCCAGCGCCGGATCAAGGGGCAGAACTGCCTCGCGGAAGTAGCGGCAATAAGCCCCTGTCCAGCATTTCCCAAACATATAGCACTCGCAATCCAGCGGCAGGCAGCCGCAGTCCCGGTCATAGTTGGCACACCATTTTGACACCAGCCTGCGGATTGCCGCTTTTTCTGTCCGGGTCAGTTCTCGGCCCACAGTATCACCTCCCGTTGCCCGGTGGTTTGAGCTGCTCCCGGTAGCAGAACACGCAGCCGATCCCGCGCCAGTAAGGGCAGCCGTCACAACGGGAGCCCTTCGGCGGCAGGCTGGGCGGCACACCCTTAAAGTAGCTTTTTTCTTTCATAAATCCCTCATAGGGGTTGTTGGTAAATCTCATTCATTATCCTCGCTTTCGGTATCGTCCTCGTCCCAAGGCGGCCCATCGTCCTCGGGATCGTCATAATCGACCAGTTCCTCACTGTAATCCTCTTCGGGTACAGCGGCTTTTTCATGCTTTGGGCGGTAGATTTTGAAGTACCAGCCTGCACCGCTGCCCAGCACAGCCACAGCCAAAATCAGCAGAAGCGTCCCGGTATTGCTTTTCTGCTGGGGCTCGGGTTCCGGCTCTTCCACAGGTTCCGGCTCCGGGGTGGGTTCAGGAGTCGTGCCAGCGCACTCGGTCATATTGACCGCGCAGACCTCGCAATCCGTATGGATGGCTCCGGGCGCACATTTTTCTGTGCAGGAGCAGGCCGGAAGCTCTCTGCCAGCGGCCTCCAGTGCCGCCAGCAGATCGGCTTCATCCACCATGTTCAGAAAGTAGGTGTGATACTGTTCGCCGTCCTCGTCCACAGGCTTGTCATAATCAATGACAATGTAAAAGGTGTTGCCGCCGCTGGTTTCCACCGTGATGAACTGTTTGTTGGTTGCAGCATCATAGAGCAGATCGCGGGTCACAAGGTTTCCATCCTCCGAAAAGCCCTCGCCCGGGGTAATGGTAGGTGCTGGCTCCGGGGCCGGAGTTTCTTCCACAACAGGCGGTTCCTCATTCCCGCCGTCCGAATAGGCATAGGCCGGGATTGCAAAGCCGCATAAAAGAACGGCGGAGCAAAGCCCCGCCGCCAACATACGAAAGTGTTTCATATTCAGTTTTCCTCCTTCTTTTCTTCTTCGGACTTCGGGACACTTTGTCCCAAAGTACCTCCGTCCTTCAGCTTTTCAAACAGCAGCGGGAGCTCCGTAAGGGAAATGCTCATACCGCGCACAATGTCCACGATCTCGCTGTTTTCCGCCTCCAGCTTTTTCTGCTCCAGCTCCTTGAGCCGGGCCTGCTGTTCACTGATGTAGGACGGATTTTGCGGACATTCAAAATAAAAAAGAATGTGGAGGTAACAGACAATGGCAAAATCATTATTTGAGGAACTGGGCGGCAAATACGAAAGGCAAGGGGATTATTTGATACCGTGCTTAACTGTACCCGCCGAAGAAGAACAGGCAATAGGCATCTGGGGGCAACGGCATTTAGATTATCTAAAACAGTACCGTAAAGTTACATACACCAATCTTCTTACAAGCGGCAGGCTAAACGCCTACCTTGCCGACATCAACAGACAGGCACAGGAACGCTTTGAAAGGCTCATAGAGGGTATGAAACAGGCACAGGGCATAACGGAACAGCTAAAGGCAGAAAACGCCTTAGAATGGACAGGATGCCTCAATAACATAAGGGCTTGTGCGAGGGAGATTGTGGAAAAGGAAATTATTTTTGCAT
>OLVP01000052.1_pt1 | contig 96582 bp, 79 predicted proteins | sample 1673281 | NCBI WGS metagenome assembly OLVP01 (sample SAMEA3178940, study PRJEB25190) | human gut metagenome | biome: human gut; feature: human-associated habitat; material: faeces | place: Austria | collected 2013
CCCTTGCGCATATGGCTCCCATGAATCGGCGGGCATGACCTTTTACGCAGGGTGCGCCCGCTGTGGCTTTTCATGGATTCCCCGAATCAATGGCGAAAAATCCATTGCGGGGACTACTCATGCGGTTCCGTAGGCGGTTTGGGCGTTCCGTAGGTGGTTGGTCAGAGTATCGGGGTTGGAGAAAGGCTTTATTCTGGCCGTTTTCATGCTGGGTATTCAGACCCAACCACCTACGGAAGCGAAAAACCACCTACGGAACTAGTCCAAGCCGTAACGGTGACTGGCTATCGCTCGGGCGACCATGCCGAACAGTTCGTTCAGCTTCTGTTTGGATGCCAAATGCTCGCGGGTGGCGACAAAAGGCGTGAATCCAAGATCCCTCAGCCGGTTGCGCTTATCGAGGTCATACATCCAGCGGCCGTGGGTGTAGTGGTAATTTCCGTCGTATTCTATACAGACGCGGTCATCCGGGTAGGCGATATCCACCTTCATCGTGCCCGAGCCGCGTATGTGGTCAATGATCTCATAATTGACATGTGCCTCAGGCAGCCCGTAGGCATCGCTCTCCAAACGAAGCACCGTTTCCTGCGGGGAATCGGTACCTGGTTTGGACAGGCGCAAGGCCTTTCTGCATTTGGCGCTCCCAATGAATCGCGGCGCACTCCGGATGTAGTCGGAGAGCTCATCGTGAGTGCAGACGCGTAAATCGGGATTGGCGCAAGTGAGCCAATCCATGGCGATCACCAGACTCCGTTCGTCGATATAGGGCGCAATCTGGCAGACCGCCTGCATCGCGGAGACGCTTGACACCAATTCGTCGGCGTGCACCACGTCTACGCCATGCCTTGCGTAATGGAATTTCATCCCCTGGATTTTCCGCAGGTCACGTTGCCGGCACACTGAAACGTGAACGAGCTCCGAACCATATCCGGGTAAATAATTCATGGTGGCAATCATGCCATGCAGCTCCAGCGCTGTGCCGTGGCTTACATAGAGTGGAAGCGAGGAGCGTGACTTTATCCGCGACAACACCTGCCTGCATTCAAGATGCCGTCTCGCCGCCTCCTCCCGTGCCTGCTCTAATGTGAAAAATGTATTGTGTCCAAAGCTTTCCATGCGCTGACGGTATATGGAAAGCCGGCAGCCCCGCAACCGTCTCCGTGAAAAATGTGGATATGTGTATGGTTCCATCCGCAGCATCACCGGGGAGAGGCCTGATGTATACGCGTCCGGTAGAACCGATGCGGAGCGTGGCGTCATCGAGGGGTGGCTCACATGGCAAGTCGGCCACGCAGAAGGGCGGGCGCTTCCAGCCGCAGGCCCGTGGGGCTGACGGTGACCGCGTTTCTCCACGGTGTCAGCCGCGTTTGGAACCCTGCCGACTGATGCCACCTTTATGACCGGTCGCTTTGAAAGGCAGACCGGCGTTGCTGAGTCCTTTGCTCCGCATGTTCTGCAGGGCAAAGGATTTTTGTTGTGCACGCAGTTCGTTCATCCGTTCCGTGGACTGATGCGCGATTCGCGGTTTCCGTGATTGCTCTGGCTGTGTCATGGCTATAAGAATACGTTCGGTAATGTAGTATGATGGATTTAGTAATGCTTTTACTAAAATCTGATGAGGCATCCATGGGAGGGCGAGGGAGCGATGGCGACCATCAAGGAGATTGCGAAACGTACGGGATTCTCGCAGGCCACGGTGTCGCGTCTGTTGAATGGCGATCCGACGCTGTCCGTGCGTGAGGAGACGCGTCGCGCGATCATCCGCGCCAGCGAGGATTTGGGATACAGCGCCCAGGCCAAGCGTATCGTCATTCCGCACGAAGTAGCCTTGTTGGACAACGAGGAGTCCGACGAAACGCTGCGTGATTCGTATTTTGCCGATTTGCGTTCGGCGCTGGAACATAACGCCAAACAGCAGCGTATGGAGCTCACTGTTTTCCACAGTCTTGACGAGATGTTGAATCAGAAGGGGAAATTCGATGGTTTCATGGCTATCGGCGCCAATGTCATAGCCGAAAGCGACCTTGAGAAGTTGCATGAGGTCATGCCATACGGTGTGTTCATCGATGTGAATCCCGCACCGAACCTGTTTGATTCCGTGCAGCCCGACCTACAGCAGACCGTGCATGACGCGGTCGAAGCATGTGCGAAGGCTGGCATGAAGCGTGTCGGATTCATCGGCGGCAAGGGGAGGCTGACGAATTTTTATGAGGTGGACGAAGAGGGGCGTGCCACATATTTTCGGCGTGAAATGGGCCGTTATGGTCTCGACCTGCGTGGACTGGTGTATTCTGACGGCTTGTTCACCGTGGAGAATGGTCGCAAGCTGGGGGAGCAGTTTATCCGTGACCACAACGGCGCACTGCCTGACGCAGTTATTGTTTCGGCGGACATCATCGCGGTCGGCGTGCTGCAGGCGTTCAACGCGGTTGGTGTGATTGTGCCCCGCGACATCAGCGTCATCAGCATCAACAACCAGACGATTGCCCAGCTGACGTCGCCGCCGTTGAGCACTTTCGCAATCGATCAGAACGAGCTTGCGCGCGTTGCGATTCTCACCTTGGCTGATGCGATTGCCAGCAAGCGCACAGTACGGCAGCATGCGTACCTGTCGACGACGCTGGAAGTGCGAGATAGTTTCGTGCCGGCGCAGCCGAAACGTGAATCGCGGCCAAAATTGCAGACCCGATCGAAGCGATCTGCCCGGTCGAAACGGGCTGCCTAGCGTACGTATGTGCGGAAAAATATGAAAGGCGATTGATGATGCTGCGTCATCAATCGCCTTTTGTTTGTCTACTGTCGGCGAAATACCGCGAATCGCACACAATATGACATGTATATGTGCAGAATCGCACAAAATGCGACACGCCCAATAGTGCACAACGCAGATGTTAAATTTTACTAAACAGGGGTAAAGGGATATACTTAACTCATGCGAAATCAAATGATGATTTCCGATTACAGCTTCAATCACAACTTCTAAGGAGAAGTACGATGGCAGAATCCAATGTCGCAGCCGCACCGAAGGAGACGCAGCAGTCTGCGAAGCCAACCAGGAAAGGCAGTCTGCTGTCCCGCGTGGCCTATTCATTCGGCAACGTCGGCCAATCCGCCTTCTACAACGCGCTGAGCACCTACTTCATCGTCTACGTCACCAGCTCGCTGTTCTCCGGGGTCGACAAGGCGCTCGCCACCAAGCTCATCGGCGTCATCACCGGCCTTGTGGTTGTCATCCGCATCGCGGAGATCTTCATCGATCCGCTGCTGGGCAACATCGTCGACAACACCAATACCAAATGGGGGCGCTTCAAGCCGTGGCAGCTCATCGGCGGCACCGTTTCCGCCGTTCTGCTCGTGCTGGTCTACACCGGCCTGTTCGGCTTGGTGAACGTCAACACCACGCTGTTCATCGTGCTGTTCGTCATCACCTTCATCGTGCTCGACGTGTTCTACTCCCTGCGCGACATCTCCTATTGGGGCATGATCCCGGCGCTGTCCTCCGACTCCCATGAGCGCTCCACCTACACCGCCCTCGGTTCCTTCGGCGGCTCCATCGGCTACAACGGCCTGACCATCGTGGTCATTCCGATCGTCACTTACTTCAGCTACATCTTCACCGGCAAGCATCAGGAGAGCCAGAGCGGCTGGACCTGCTTCGCCATCATCGTGGCTATTCTCGGCGTCCTCACCGTGTGCTCCGTCGCGTTCGGCACCAAGGAAAGCTCCAGCACCCTGCGCACCAAGGCCGAGGACAACGGCGGCCCGCTCGCCGCGTTCAAGGCTCTCGCACAGAACGACCAGCTGTTGTGGGTGGCCCTGTCCTACCTGCTGTACGCCATCGCCAACGTGGCCACCACCGGCGTGCTCATGTATCTGTTCAAGTTCATTCTGAACAACTCTGCAGCCTATTCCATCGTCGGTGTCGTCTCCGTCGTCGCGGGCATCGTCATGGCTCCGCTGTACCCGATTCTGAACAAGCGCATTCCGCGCCGCTACCTGTACCTCGGCGGCATGGTGCTTATGGTCATCGGCTATCTGCTGTTCATCATCAACCCCACCAGCCTGCCGGTCGTCACCGTCGGTCTTGTCTTCTTCTATCTGCCGCAGACCTTTATCCAGATGACGGCCATCCTTTCCCTGACCGATTCCATCGAGTACGGCCAGCTGAAGAACGGCAAGCGCAACGAGGCCGTCACCCTGTCCGTCCGTCCGATGCTCGACAAGATCGCGGGCGCGTGCTCGAACGGCATCGTCGGAGCCGTGGCCATCGCCGCCGGCATGATCGGCAACGCCACCGCAGCCGACATGACCGCCGCGAACATCCGGATCTTCGAGATCTGCGCCTTCTATGTGCCGCTCGCGGTCATCATCCTGAGCGCGGTCGTGTTCCTGCTCAAGGTGAAGATCACCGAGAAGATGCACGACGGTATCGTCAGGCAGCTCGAGGCTCAGCTGAACGAAGGCTGATTCGCCGCCGAGCGCGATCGTCTTCGGTCGATTCGTGGTCGGCCTGCCGATTGTATTTCGATTGTTTTGCGATTACGAAAGCCGCATGGTGGACACCGTGCGGCTTTTCGCGTTTCTACGTTCGTACGGCGTGCTAGGCTGACGATTTGAAACGAAAAGCGATGATCCGTCATCAGCGGGGAGTTTCCGGAAGAACGGCCGACGCTTTCTGGCGAGGCTTAGTAGAACCGGCGGGGTCGGCCCGAACAGCCGAATGTCAAGCGGTCGTACGAAACCTGCGCAGGCGGACAACCTGCGTGAGAACAACAGGGAAGTGCGGCAAGCGAGGTGGTACCGCGGTGCCGGACGTGCGCGATCGCACGGAAGCCATCGTCCTCGTAAGGTAAGTAATGAAACCGCCAAACGAGGAGCATACGGTGAGCGAATCCACCAATCATGTGTATCCGAAGGCTGCTGCCGGCGAGCAGAGCGCCAACGTCGCGCCGAACCCCAGCTTTCCCAAGCTGGAGGAGTCCGTGCTCGACTACTGGGATAAGGACGACACTTTCCAGAAGTCCATCGACCGCCGTCCGTCCGGCGATCACAGCCAGAACGAGTTCGTGTTCTTCGACGGCCCGCCGTTTGCGAACGGCCTGCCGCACTATGGCCACCTGCTGACCGGCTATGCCAAGGACGTCATCCCGCGCTACCAGACCATGAAGGGCCATAAGGTCAACCGTGTGTTCGGCTGGGACACCCACGGTCTGCCTGCCGAACTCGAGGCGCAGAAGGAACTGGGCATCGACTCGGTGGATCAGGTCAAGGAGATGGGCATCGACAAGTTCAACGACGCCTGCCGCGCGTCCGTGCTCAAGTACACCAACGAGTGGAAGGCGTACGTCCACCGTCAGGCCCGTTGGGTCGATTTCGAGCACGGCTATAAGACCCTGAACATCACTTACATGGAGTCCGTGATGTGGGCCTTCAAGCAGCTGTACGACAAGGGCCTGGCATACCAGGGCTATCGCGTGCTGCCGTACTGCCCGAAGGATCAGACGCCGCTGAGCGCGCACGAGCTGCGCATGGATGCGGACGTGTACCAGGATCGTCAGGACACCACTGTGTCCGTGGCCGTGAAGCTGCGCGACGAGGAGGACGCCTACGCCGTGTTCTGGACCACCACCCCGTGGACCGTTCCGACCAACTTTGCCATCGTGGTCGGCGCCGACATCGACTACGTCGAGGTGCGCCCCACCGAAGGCAAGTTCGCCGGCAAGAAGTTCTACCTCGGCAAGCCGCTGCTCGGCTCCTACGAGAAGGAACTCGGCGAGAACTACGAGATCGTGCGCGAGCTCAAGGGCGCCGAAATGGAAGGCTGGCGCTACTATCCGGTCTTCCCGTACTTCGCGGGCGACGAGAACGCCGCCGAGGGCAAGGTGCCGGGGCCGGAAGGCTACCAGATCTTCACCGCCGACTACGTCGACACCGTTGAAGGTACCGGCCTGGTCCATCAGGCCCCCTACGGCGAGGACGATATGAACACGCTCAACGCCAAGGGCATCAAGAGCGTGGACGTGCTCGACGCGGGTTGCAAGTTCACGTCGCTGTGCCCGGATTATGAGGGCATGTACGTGTTCGACGCGAACAAGCCGATCCTGCGCAACCTGCGCGCCGGTGACGGCCCGCTGGCCCGCATTCCTGAGGAGCAGCGCGCCATCCTCTTCCAGGAGAAGAGCTACGTGCACTCCTATCCGCACTGCTGGCGTTGCGCCACTCCGCTGATCTACAAGCCGGTGAGCTCCTGGTTCGTGGCCGTCACCAAGATCAAGGACCGCCTGCTCGAACTCAACCAGCAGATCAACTGGATTCCGAACAATGTGAAGGACGGCCAGTTCGGCAAGTGGCTGGCGAACGCACGCGATTGGTCGATCTCCCGCAACCGTTTCTGGGGTTCCCCGATTCCGGTGTGGGTCTCCGACGATCCGAAGTACCCGCGCGTGGACGTGTACGGCTCGCTGGACGAGCTCAAGGCCGATTTCGGCGATTACCCGCGCGACAAGGACGGCAATATCAACATGCACCGTCCGTACATCGACGAGCTGACCCGCGTCAACCCGGACGACCCGACCGGCAAGAGCCACATGCACCGCATCAGCGACGTGATGGACTGCTGGTTCGAATCCGGTTCGATGAGCTTCGCCCAGTACCATTACCCGTTCGAGAACAAGGAAACCTTCGAACAGCACTTCCCGTGCGACTACATCGTGGAATACATCGGCCAGACCCGTGGCTGGTTCTACGTGCAGCACGTCATGGCGACCGCCCTGTTCGACAGGCCGGCGTTCAAGAACGTGATCTGCCACGGTATCGTGCTCGGCTCCGACGGACAGAAGATGTCGAAGCACCTGCGCAACTACCCGGACGTGAACGGCGTGTTCAACGACTTCGGCTCCGACGCCATGCGTTGGTTCCTGATGAGCTCGCCGATCCTGCGTGGCGGCAACCTGATCGTCACCGCTGATGGCATCCGCGACACCGTGCGCCAGGTCATGTTGCCGGTGTGGAGCTCCTACTACTTCTTCACCCTGTACGCGAACGCCGCCGGGTATGACGCCCGTATGCTGCGTGCCGACGAAGTGGCGAAGCTGCCGGAGATGGACCGCTACCTGCTGGCCCGTCTGCGCCGCCTAGTGGAGAAGACCCAGCATGCGCTGGACAACTTCTACATTTCCGACGCGTGCGATGCGGCGAGCGACTTCATCGACGTGCTGACCAACTGGTACATCCGCAACAACCGCGAACGTTTCGGTGCCGGTGACGAGAACGCGTTCAACACGCTGTACACCGTGCTGGAAACCTTCATGCGCGTGCTGGCTCCGCTGGCTCCGATGGAGGCTGAAGCCGTGTGGCGCGGCCTGACTGGCGGCGAATCCGTGCATCTGGCCGACTGGCCGTTCCTTGCCGACGAGAAGACCGGCGAGACCACCGAGCTGGGTGCCGTGCTGCAGGACGATGCCAAGCTAGTGGACGCGATGGAGAAGGTGCGTGAGGTTGTTTCCGGCACGCTTTCCATGCGTAAGGCCAAGCAGATTCGCGTGCGCCAGCCGCTCGCCAAGCTGACCGTGGTGGTCGAGAACCCGGATGCGGTCGCCGCCTACAGCGACGTGTTGAAGGGCGAGCTCAACGTGAAGGATATCGAGTTCTGCACGCTGGAGGACGCCGGCTCCCATGGTCTGAAGATCGTGAACGAGCTGCGCGTGAACGCGCGTGTGGCCGGCAAGCGCCTGCGTAAGGACGTGCAGTTCGCCATCAAGGCGTCCAAGAGCGGTGCCTGGCATGTGGACGCCGCCGGCGTGCCTGTGTGTGAGACTCCGAACGGCGAGATTGCGCTTGAGGAAGGCGAATACGAGCTGATCAACCGTGTGGAGGAGGAGAACGCGCAGGAGGCTGCGAACTCCGTGTCCGCCGCGCTGCCGACCGGTGGCTTCGTGATCCTCGACACCGAACTGAACGACGACCTGCTGGCCGAAGGCTACGCCCGCGACGTGATCCGCGCCGTGCAGGAGGCCCGTAAGGCCGCTGGCCTGGAAATTTCCGACCGCATCACGCTGAAGGTGACCGTGCCCGCGGACGATGTGGCCAAGGTCGAACAGTTCAAGGACCTCGTGGCGCATGACACCTCGTCCGACAGTGTAAGCGTCGAAGCCGGCGCCGAGCTGGGCGTGGAGGTTGCTAAGGTCTGAGGTGGTTGGCTGGGTGGCTGACTGACGATAGTATGTGGGGGTGTGTTTCTCCTGTCGAGTTTGGCAGGAGAAACACACCCCCTACTACTATTTGTGTTGGGGCGTACTACGTATGCACAGGTATTTGGCGACGATAATCTTCGAATCAATCATACGGTAATCTTCGAATCAATCATTTCGTTTTTATCTTTTGCTGGAATGCGGTAGAGTAAAGACTATTCAGGGGGGGTATCTGTAAAGGAGCAGGTTATGGTTCTATTAGCTCGTAAAGATGAGGAAGGCAATACTCAGGCTTTGTATGACCATCTTCATGGTGCAGGAAGATTGGCTAGTGGTTTCGAGGATGAATTCGCTGATATTTCACGTACGGCAGCCGTCTTGCATGATGTCGGGAAGGTTGCTCAGCAGTTCCAAACATATCTGTTATCGGATGATGGGCATAGGGGAGATGTGCAGCATGCCCGTCAAGGGGCGTTTGTCGTCAATGATTTTTTCGAGTCGAAAGGGGAAATTGAAGAGATAGCAAAGGAAATTCTTGAGCTTGCCATTTCTAAACATCACGGAGGTCTTCCTGATTGCATTGACGAGTCCGGGAATAGAGCTTTTCTTCTTGGGTTCACGGAGTCGGACAAAAGCAACGAGAAGTATGCGTATCAAGAAATCAAGCGGGGGCTTAACGGTTTGGCGCTCGATCTGCAATCGAATTTCCGAGGTTCAGCGGAAGATATCGCTTGTTTCCTGAAGAAAATTAAATCGCTGAGGCTGTCGAAAGATAGCATATACTTCTATCTAGGTTTGCTCGTTAAACTGATTTATTCGCGACTGGTGGATGCGGATAGGACGGATGCTGCTTGTTTCGAGACCCGAAAACAGTATCGGCCTAATGCGGTTGATTGGCAGAATCTGATTAGTCGACTCGATAAAAGCATGAGATCTTTTGATTCGAGTTCGGAAATAAACAGGATAAGACATCAGATTAATGAACAGTGTTGTTTGGCGGGGGCGCGGGAAACCGGGATTTATCGTTTGTCGATTCCGACTGGCGGCGGTAAAACGTTGGCGTCGCTAAATTTTGCGTTGCATCATGCGCTGAAGACAGGAAAGCGCCGGATCATTTACGTGATTCCATATTTGTCTATCACAACTCAGACGGCAAAGACTTTCCGAGATGTACTTGGTCTGAACTCTGATAGCGATGTTCTATTGGAGCATTACTCCACTGCAGGTATGCAACGTTCCGCTGATGTAGCGGATAATGCGTCGAGTGAGTTTGAGGATGCCGGGGAGCATCAGCGCAAGTTGGCGGCAGAGCGTTGGGACAATCCGATAATTGTTACCACTATGGTGGAATTCCTTGAGACTGTCATGTCTGCTCGCGGAACCAAACTCCGGAAATTCCATAATATGGCCGACAGTGTCATCATTTTTGATGAAATACAGTCGTTGCCGATGAACACAATCAATCTGTTCAATGAGATCGTCAGCTTCCTATCGAAGATTACCAATTCAACGATTCTTTTGTGCTCTGCGACGCAGCCGTTACTTGAAAAAACCAAACGAGAGAATCTGCTTCTTTCGGAAAAGCCTGATCTTATTGCTGAAACGGAAAGCTATGAAGACAAGCTTCGACGTACAAGAATTGTTGCTTCAGCTGAAAATAAAAGCTGCGATGAACTAGGGCAGATTATTTATCAGCAGGCGCGGAAGAACGGCAATTGCTTAGCAATCGTCAACCTGAAAAAGGAAGCGCGTGAGATTTTCCAATGCTTGGAACGACTTGATGTGAATCATGAGTTTGAGCTGATTCATCTCAGTACTGCCATGTGTGGAAGGCATAGAACGGATTGTCTGAACAGAATCGGTGCGCTGCTTGATCCAGGCAATCCGAAACCTGTGATTTGTGTGAGCACACAGCTTATTGAGGCAGGTGTTGACATTTCGTTTGCTTGCGTGGTCAGGGCGATGGCTGGTCTGGACAGTATTATGCAGGCCGCTGGGCGTTGCAATAGGAATGGTGAATCGGTAGAACCAAAGAATGTGTATGTCTATCCATTGAAAGATGAAGACAGCATGGAAAGGTATCTGCCGGATATCGCAATGGGTAAGCAGCTCACTTTACAGATTATGGAGAACTACCCAGGAAAGGATTTGCTGTCTTCGAATATTCTGGAACAGTACTATGACATGCTTCTCCGTAAGAAGGACGGTAATGGTAAAGGAGGCTATACGGATTGCCCAATTCGGGGAAGGGCGGAGGGAGCGACGACTGCTTATGATCTGTTATCCTTCAACGAATGTGATCGATCTCAATTCACGAATACTACGGGAGGAAAGTACGGTTTGTGCTTTGCTCAGGCTTTTCAGACGGTTAGCGATAACTTCCATGTAATTCCGGATGTCACGCACAATGTTGTGGTCCCGTATGGTCAGGCGACTGAGTTACTTGATATGCTCCACAGGGGAGAATTGTCCGAGAAAATCTCAGTGCTAAGGCGGTTGCAGGAATATACGGTTTCTCTGTTCGATGATGACTATCGTGATTTGGCTAGGAAGCATGCAATTTCGTTAGCAAATGAGGATTTTGGAGTTTTCTTGCTGAATGAGGAATACTACAACGACAAGTACGGCGTAGTACGGGAGGCGGAGATGCCTCTCCTGCTGATGTAGGAAGGATGAGTGCTCTCTCGCAAGCTCCAAGGAGTATGCGAGAGAGCTGTAGTTGGGAAGGCAACACATATGCCAAATATATTTTCAATCCACATCGCTCTTGGCGCGATGGTAGTGGGAGTCCCACAGGCACAAGGATAGTCGATAAAGCGTATGCCGCGAAACGCCTATTAGATTCTATATATGGCATAAGAAATTTTTTGTGGTACGCTATTAACCAATAGCTTTGGAAGACCGTTTACAAAGGAGTTATATGGAACGGCATCGGAATTCAATCGAATATGAAGTTTGGGGTAGATACGCATTGTTCTCGGAAGTCGCCACGCGTGTTGGTGGAGAGAAGTACTCGTATCAGGTGCCAACGTATCAAGCATTGAAGGGGATTACGGAGAGCATCTATTGGAAGCCCACGTTTAAGTGGGTCATTGATGCTGTGCGAGTCATGAATAAGATTCAGACGGAGAGCAGAGGTGTTCGCACTATTGTGTACCAGCCCAAGAAAAAAAATGTTAAAAATGATCTTTCATACTACACATATTTAAAGGATGTGAGGTATCAAGTTCTTGCGCATTTTGAATGGAACGACCTGAGGGAGGAACTTGCTGATGATCGTGATGAAAACAAACATCACAACATTGCGATGAGGTCCGTGCGTCAAGGAGGCCGTCGCGATATTTTTCTGGGTGCTAGGGAATGCCAAGCTTATGTCGAACCGTGTGAATTCGGAGGGGGAGAAGGGTTCTACGACTCTTATGGAGAATGGAACATGGGATATATGTTTCATGGATTCTCGTATCCGGATGAGAATCCTGACCATAATCTGATTTCGCGCTTCTGGATGCCGATTATGAAGGATGGCGTTATCAGATTCGAATCACCGGATTCGCCGCTTCTCGATCGGCACATCGTTAGGCATGGTTTGAACGTTAAAGAATTCGACTTAGGCAAGAACGTTACATCAGTAGAGGAGGAGTGAACGATGAGTTTGTTTGGTAATTTGCTTACTACCTACGAAATGATACAGGGGGCGTCTGGTCAGACTCCTCATAGTGCAGAGAAAGATGGTGACGCTGACGCTGCGAAGAGGGCGCTGATTCCGTACGGGCATACGACTCTTCCGGTTTCGCTGACAGTGCTTGTGGACGCGAATGGTTGTATCAGAGGTGTTGCCAAGAGAAAGAGCACCATCATCATTCCTTGTACAGAGGAATCGATGGGAAGGACCATTAAGCCAGTACCGCATCCGCTGTTTGATCAGTTACAGTACGTCGATAGTGGGCGCAGTCCTGAGAAGACGAGCATGTACTTGCAGCAGCTTGCAAAATGGAAAGGTGATGACGCCAAGCTTGAAGCTGTTTTCAAGTGTGTGTCGGAGCATAGCATCAGCGAGGCTGCTGCGCATTATGGCGTGGAGCTAACGGATAAGGACGATAAAGCCGGTGTTTGTTTCGAGGTTCAAATCGGACTCGAAGATTCTGATTTATCGAATGACGTTGATATTCGGAATCGTTGGATTGCGTATCTGCAGCGTTCTCAACACAGGCTGGGGAAGGATGTTTTTGGCGAGGATCTTTATACGCCAACCACTAATTTCCCTAAAAAGGTAGTTAGCTCCGATGCCAATGCCAAGCTATTGTCTGCTAATGATTCTACGAATTTTACTTTTCGTGGACGTTTTTCCAGTAAGGAACAAGCTTTGCTGGTTGATAGTGCGTCCTCTCAGAAAATCAACTCCACTTTGCGGTGGTTGGTGAATAATCATGGAACATTGACAGGCAATCAGGCTATCGTTGTCTGGGCAATAAAAAGACCTGAGGAAAAGCCCGTATTGAATCCGCAGTCAGGATCTTTTGATTTTGATGATTCCTTCTCGTCAATAGCTGACGAATCCAAAGCGCTTCATGACGACATCAGCGATGCGCTAAATGCGACAAATGTTCAGTATGCAAAAATTTTCTCAAGGGTTCTGAGAGGATATGAGGGTGCGGAGGATCTGAAGAAGCACAATGATCCGATGGTTGTCGTCATCTTGGATGCTGCTACAACGGGGCGTTTAGGCGTAACGTTCTACTGCGAGCTTCAGAAGGACGAATACATTAAGCGCATACTGCAATGGCATGTCGATGCAGCTTGGCCTCTTACATCTTTCAAAAAAAGCATCGTGGAGGGAGCTGAGCGGGTTAATGTCGTTCAGTATGAAGGGGCCCCATCGTTCACTGACATTATCAACTGTGCTTGTGACACGTCTGATAGGAGCAGCAAGAGCTATAAACGCTTCGCGAAAGATGTGAAGGAACGGCTTATTGAATGTATGTTTGGCGGAGCGCAATTTCCCATGTCGATTTTGAATGCCGCATGCCATAAGGTCACCAGGCCTATGGGATACGACAATATCAGGGTCTGGCGTCGTGATTTTGAAATCGCTTGCAGCCTATGGAAAAAACACTATATCGATGAAACAAGAAAACAGCATAGACAGGAGGATGTAATAACCATGTATCTTGAACCGAATCGAGATGATCGTGATTACCTGTATGGAAGGTTGTTGGCGCTTGCCGACAATTTCGAGGAAAGCGTCTTGCGTAAGCAGGGAGTCAAGGACCGTCCAACCAATGCAATCAAATTGATGAGCAATTTCACGGCGAAGCCCTATACGACGTGGGGCACATTGTGGAAGCAGCTTACGCCATACCTTAAATCGGCAAACGGTGGTTCCTGGTTCCGTAATGAGGTCGATGATGTTATGGCTTTGTTTAAGGAAGGTGATTTTGAAGATAATAAGGCGCTTTCGCCAATGTTTCTTCTGGGATATTCATGTCAGCGGAGAGCATCTAGGCGTAAAGCGCAAGAGATTTCTCAAAAGAATAATAGCAACAACTGACTTTTGTAATTATCAGAGTCGATTCATCGCCTATAAGTAAGGAGTATGTGATTATGGCAGCTTTGGAAAATAAGATTGATTTTGCGATTGCCTTTGAGGTGAATAACGCAAATCCCAATGGTGATCCGTTGAATGGTAATCGCCCGAGAACGACGTCAGAAGGGCTGGGTGAGGTTTCCGACGTCGCCTTGAAGAGGAAGATCCGCAACCGTCTGCAGGATGCAGGAGAATCAGTCTTTGTACAGTCTGATGATCGTTCCGATGATGGTGCCAAATCGCTGTCGGACAGGTTCAATACATATCTGAAGACCTTGCCGAAGGATGAGCAGAAGCAGAAGAATGTAGTCTTCGGTAAGGTGTGCGAGCGTTGGCTTGATGTGCGGTCCTTTGGTCAGGTTTTCGCCTTTAAGAAGGCCAAGGATACCGATGAGGTTTCGATTGGCGTACGCGGACCGGTCTCGATTCAGCCGGCATTCTCCATTAATCCCATTGCAATTGACGATGTGCAAATCACTAAATCGGTCAACAGCGAGACTACGGATTCCGGTAAAAAATCATCCGACACCATGGGCATGAAGTATCGCGTCTCTGGACGCGCCGTATATGTAACTTATGGAAGCATTAGCCCCCAGCTGGCGGAAAGAACAGGTTTCAGCGCAGAAGATGCAGAGAAAATCAAGGAAGCTCTGGTCACGCTTTTCGAGAATGATGAGAGTTCGGCACGTCCGTCGGGATCGATGGAAGTGCTGGATGTCGTCTGGTTTGCACATAACTGCAAGGGGGGGCAGTATTCTTCGGCCAAAGTTCATCGTTCCGTTTCCGTTGACGCGGATGGAACCGTGAATGTAGATGACGCTTCCATTCCAGGCCTTCGCTACGAAGTAATCGAAGGCCGCTGATTACAACGTCCAAGCCTAGATGAGAGGTGCTTATATGAAAGGGCCAGATGGTTATTCAGAAGAAGATTGGCTGGCCCTTTCGGGTATTCAGCATTTCTCATTCTGCAAGCGTCAATGGGCGCTTATTCATATCGAGCAGCTGTGGTCAGAAAATTATCTGACCACAGCGGGGCATCTGGAACATGAACGCGCCCACGATTATGCGGCTTCTGAATCTCGCGGCGATATGCTGATCATGCGGGATTTGAGAGTTTATTCGCGAGCGCTCGGCATAACTGGAGCCTGTGATGTTGTGGAATTCCATAAGTCTAATGATGGTGTTCCGCTTCACGGAAGAGATGAATTGTGGTTGCCATATCCGATTGAATACAAACACGGCAAATCCAAAACGATTGATGCTGATCGTTTACAGCTATGCGCGGAAGCGATGTGCTTGGAAGAAATGCTCGCGTGTGATATTCCTGAAGGTGCTTTGTTCTATCAGCAGACAAAACGTCGTGAGCGGGTAAAATTTGACGAAGATCTTCGCAACATGGTCGAAGCTGACTTCTTGCAAATGCATGATCTTTTCTCCCGTGGATGGACTCCCAAAGTGAAACAGACCAGATCGTGTTCGGCATGTTCTCTACGGGATTTGTGCCTGCCTGAATTACGGAAGATGAAATCGGCAAAAGCATATATCGAAGAACGGCTCAAGGAAAGCGGGGAGTGATGAAGCAGCTGTTAAACACGTTGTTTGTGATGACAGAAGATGCCTATCTTGCCTTGGAGAACGATAATGTTGTGATTTATCAGAATGACCAAACCTTGGCGAAAGTGCCATTACGGTCAATTGAAGGAATCATGTGTTTCTCGTATAAGGGTGCTTCGCCTGCTCTTATGGGGCGCTGCGGCAAACTGGGCGTTTCTATGGCATTCTATTCACCGAGAGGTCATTATTACTGTTCCGTGTTAGGGGAGGAGAATCGTAATGTGCTACTTCGCCGTGAACAATTTCGAGTCGCGGATGACGAACAAAAATCTTTGCGTTATGCGAAATCTTTCATTGTTGGCAAGCTTTACAATGCGAAATGGGTGCTCGAACGCACGAAACGTGATCATGCTTTGCGGGTGAACATCGACCGACTTGCCGAGCAGAGCGGCAAATTGTCGGCGGCATTGTCAAAAGCTCGAAAAAGCTTGACGATTGATGAGTTGAGGGGTGTCGAAGGGCTTGCTGCCAAAGATTATTTCTACGCTTTTGACGATTTGGTTCTGAAGAATAAAGATGATTTCTTTTTCACCAGTAGGTCGAGGAGACCTCCGCTGGACAGGCTGAATGCATTATTGTCTTTTTGCTACTCCATATTGACGAATGATTGCATTGCGGCTTTGCAAGGTGTGGGGTTGGATCCGTATGTTGGTTTTATGCATACGGATCGGCCGGGGAGAGCCTCTCTGGCATTGGATCTGGTTGAAGAGTTTCGCCCGGTGTTGGCTGACCGCTTCGTTCTGACATTGGTTAATACAGGCGCTGTTAAGCCGGGGGATTTTGAAATACGGGAGAATGGCGGGGTGCTGCTGTCTGATTTCGGGCGGAAGAAAGTGCTTACGGCGTGGCAGAAAAAGAAGAGTGATCAGATTCTTCATCCGTTCCTGCAAGAAAAAATTTCGTGGGGATTGGTTCCGTATGTGCAAGCGCTGCTGCTAGCTCGATCGTTGCGGGGTGATCTTGATGATTACCCGCCATTTATGTGGAAGTAAAAGGTGCGTAGCTGTGTGTGGCGGTATGCGATGATTCGTGGTGATGTGTTATTGGAGGTGAAAAACCATGATGGTTGTGGTTGCGTACGATGTGAGTACGGAAACCCCTGAGGGGAAGCGTCGTCTTCGTTTGGTGGCGAAGACATGCATGAAATACGGACAGCGTGTACAGAACAGTGTTTTCGAATGCTCGGTGAGTCCTTCCGATTATCTGGTGTTGGTACACGATTTGTTGAAGATTGCCAATATTGATGAGGACAGTCTGCGCTTTTATAAACTTGGCTCTCGATATGCGGATAGGATTGAGCGTTATGGGCGTGAACGGAGTTTGCCGGTTAATGATGTGATGATGATATAGCACAGGGTAAAATGGCATGGTGTCATAACGATATGGTGTGGGGTATGCCGGGTTGAGTGTTTGAGTGTGACGTGTGACGTCCGGCATCTGGAGCGTGTTCTCTAGCCGGCGGTATTGTGGTTTCGGCAAGGTGGCCGGTCTTGAAATGGTGTTTGTGCGAAGTGGAAGCGCTCATGATGAGGGGTGCCTTTCGCACCTGAAAAACTGTCGAAATCCGAATTGTGATTTTCGTGGGCGTTTGAAAACTAAATAGTGGACATTAAAATGAGACAGAAAGACAGCTGCTCGTTTTAGGCATGTTGTTCGTCGTACCGGTGGTGTTGTTTGATATGCTTAAAGCCAAGCAGCTGGCTTGCGTCTCAGAAAGTGGACAAAAATGTCCAGCTGCACGGTCGCTCTCCTTACGGAGAGCGTGGATTGAAATATCGCGCAAAACCTCGGCTTCGCACTCGGCTACAGTCGCTCTCCTTACGGAGAGCGTGGATTGAAATAACATGGACAAGACGAATTTCATGGGCCGTGTCGTCGCTCTCCTTACGGAGAGCGTGGATTGAAATAATTGCGTGGCGGTCTCCGGAGTTCCAGCGCCCGTCGCTCTCCTTACGGAGAGCGTGGATTGAAATCCGTTCCTGCACACGGAATACAATCCCGAGGGGCTGTCGCTCTCCTTACGGAGAGCGTGGATTGAAATCTGGTATCCATGCGCGGATCATCTGATAGGCCATGTCGCTCTCCTTACGGAGAGCGTGGATTGAAATACTATCGAGAATTGCGGCCAATTGTCGAACCAGGTCGCTCTCCTTACGGAGAGCGTGGATTGAAATAGGTTGACCTTGAGCTGATCAGTTTTGGTGCCGGTCGCTCTCCTTACGGAGAGCGTGGATTGAAATTGGATGGAAGCGCTCTTCACCTTGGTGTCCGCGCGTCGCTCTCCTTACGGAGAGCGTGGATTGAAATATTATCGATGTGGAAGCGGCCAGTATGAGCCGTGGTCGCTCTCCTTACGGAGAGCGTGGATTGAAATACGTCCAGCGCGCGGTCGGCAATCGCCAATCGCGTCGCTCTCCTTACGGAGAGCGTGGATTGAAATGTTGGTGCTGGTTGAGTCCATCTCCTGCCGAATGTCGCTCTCCTTACGGAGAGCGTGGATTGAAATGAATCTACTGCGTTGTTGTACGACATCTGATTTGTCGCTCTCCTTACGGAGAGCGTGGATTGAAATATACGGTTGCCGAAACTCAAGTTTTTTAGCGTCAGGTCGCTCTCCTTACGGAGAGCGTGGATTGAAATTTGAGCTGGATGTTGAACTTGGCGGTCACGTCCGTCGCTCTCCTTACGGAGAGCGTGGATTGAAATTTGACCGGGGGCACATAGCCGCAGATCTTCGGGTCGCTCTCCTTACGGAGAGCGTGGATTGAAATTGTTCTGGACGGGCGAAGGTTCCAACGAGTCCGTGTCGCTCTCCTTACGGAGAGCGTGGATTGAAATTCGACGGTGGCGTTGACCGCGCTGGCGACCTTGTGTCGCTCTCCTTACGGAGAGCGTGGATTGAAATAACGCGCCGGACGGTATCCCGGTTGCCGTTAAGCAGGTCGCTCTCCTTACGGAGAGCGTGGATTGAAATAATGCAAGAAGACTACATTCTTTACCTTGACGATTGTCGCTCTCCTTACGGAGAGCGTGGATTGAAATTACATTCCCGGATACAACGAGGCTGGAGCGAGTAGTCGCTCTCCTTACGGAGAGCGTGGATTGAAATTGGTAATCGCCTTGAGCCGCATATGAGGCCAGTCCGTCGCTCTCCTTACGGAGAGCGTGGATTGAAATACTTTCGGGCATGGTGTCGGTAATGCTTTTTTTGTCGCTCTCCTTACGGAGAGCGTGGATTGAAATAACAACACATGTTTGACCAACGGCGTGAATCAGGTCGCTCTCCTTACGGAGAGCGTGGATTGAAATAACATTTTCCGCGAGGAAATGCGCATGGCATCCGTCGCTCTCCTTACGGAGAGCGTGGATTGAAATTCTATGCGCAATGGGTATATCGAAGAAGGGCTTGGTCGCTCTCCTTACGGAGAGCGTGGATTGAAATAGCACTAGGATGAACGCCTTTCTTTGCTTCGCTGAGGTCGCTCTCCTTACGGAGAGCGTGGATTGAAATATTCCAACGGTTTAACCTCACTTGAGGGTCACTGTCGCTCTCCTTACGGAGAGCGTGGATTGAAATTATATCCCCAACTACAATGAGGCAGGGGCGACAGTCGCTCTCCTTACGGAGAGCGTGGATTGAAATATCAAGCCTGAGCCACGCCATAAGCATCAAGCGAGTCGCTCTCCTTACGGAGAGCGTGGATTGAAATATGCAGTTGGTGTCCGACATGGTCGGCGGCCTGGTCGCTCTCCTTACGGAGAGCGTGGATTGAAATACCGTCACCGACGAAAGCGCCGACCACAAGACCAGTCGCTCTCCTTACGGAGAGCGTGGATTGAAATCAGAACGGAGCCATTCCCTGCCAGTCGGCATGCGTCGCTCTCCTTACGGAGAGCGTGGATTGAAATACGAACTGTACGATGGCAAAATACGGACTGCCGGTCGCTCTCCTTACGGAGAGCGTGGATTGAAATCATGTTGCGGGCGTGGCCTTCTGGATGTTCAGGCGTCGCTCTCCTTACGGAGAGCGTGGATTGAAATATCGAACCCCCGACCGTGGAATGGCCGTCATGAGTCGCTCTCCTTACGGAGAGCGTGGATTGAAATATCGACACGGCCAAGTCCAGCGTCGGCGTGAATGTCGCTCTCCTTACGGAGAGCGTGGATTGAAATTCCATGGCCAGTCCGGCGTCGAGGATGCGCTGCGTCGCTCTCCTTACGGAGAGCGTGGATTGAAATGCCGAGCATGGCGACATGATTCGCCCGCAATACGCGTCGCTCTCCTTACGGAGAGCGTGGATTGAAATTCGCATACCTGCGAATCAACCTCCCCAAGTCGCGGGTCGCTCTCCTTACGGAGAGCGTGGATTGAAATCGCTTCGGACTGTTCCATCGTCAATGGACGCCAGGTCGCTCTCCTTACGGAGAGCGTGGATTGAAATATCGTGAGTTTCCCGCGACTCCACGCTCTCAATGGTCGCTCTCCTTACGGAGAGCGTGGATTGAAATTCCAAGCCTGCCGCATATCCGAATGACGGTGGCCGTCGCTCTCCTTACGGAGAACGTGGATTGAAATTCCGACCTGGCCGCGGACGATCAGGGAGGATACGGTCGCTCTCCTTACGGAGAGCGTGGATTGAAATTTGCGCCATAGCTGACGAAAAGCTGCTTCCACGCGTCGCTCTCCTTACGGAGAGCGTGGATTGAAATGGTTTGACCGGCTACGCGATTCGCGTCACGGGCAGTCGCTCTCCTTACGGAGAGCGTGGATTGAAATTAGGTGTAACAGTGTATGCAGTGGTTTTTGGAGTGTCGCTCTTCTTACGGAGAGCGTGGATTGAAATGAGTTTGGGAAGCTCGTATCTGACGGCCTCGCTATGTCGCTCTCCTTACGGAGAGTGTGGATTGAAATAACGGGGTAGTACTGAAATACTGCATGGCGCGGTGGTCGCTCTTCTTACGGAGAGCGTGGATTGAAATATCGCCATGCAATCATCCGACTACCTCGCGGTCGGGTCGCTTTCCTTACGGAGAGCGTGGATTGAAATATCGACCATAATCAGTCTCCTTACCAGTAGAGGGGTCGCTCTCCTTACGGAGAGCATGGATTGAAATCGACCGGAGCGGGTGCGCGGCGGCGCTCTGGTGTGTTTCTGCAAGTTGGCATCCACAGTATAGGCACTATTTTTCAGCAGCATAGGCAGCTGGTCTCCAACAGAAACTGCGACGTCGGAATCCGCCACCCTTTTCTTCCTAGCTATCTGGTCATGAGGGCGTGCTCGCTGCGGTAGGAGCCTCCCTCGAATCTGACGAGCCTTCCGTGGTGCACGGTGCGGTCGATCAACGCGGCGGCCATGTTCTTGTCGCCGAGCACGCGCCCCCAGCCGGAGAACTCGATGTTCATGATATGGGCCATGCTCCGGGTCTCGTAGGAATCCGATATGACCTGGAACAGGAACCTGGAGCCCTCCTTGTCGATCGGCATGTAGCCGAACTCGTCGATGATCAGGAGCCTCGCCCTGGCGATCTGCCGGAGCTCCGTGTCGAGCCGGTCTTCCCGTTTCGCGCGGCGCAGCATCATAAGCAGCCCGGTCGCGGTGAAGAACCTGACAGGTATCGCGCGCATGTACGCGAGCCTGCCCAACGCGACCGCGAGATGCGTCTTGCCGGTGCCGACGGGCTCGTAGAGCACGAGTGGATTGGCAACAGCGTGTTGGACGGTTTCTTAGAGGACGAGTCCCTGTTCGGTGAATTCCTTCGGGCTCCGGTATCCGAGGGTGGAGTGGAGCCGCTGGTTGTCGGACCACCACACGTAGTCGTTGAGGTCATGCCTCAGCTGCTCGATCGTGGTGTAGTGGTTCCGTTACACGAGCTCCTTCTTCAGCGGCCTGTTCGTCGATTCGACCACGGCGTTGTCGTAGGGGTTGCCCTTGTGTGACAGCGATTTTTTGATGTCGAACACGTCGAGCACCGCGGCGGGCGTCACCTCGCCCCTCGCGTTCCTGCGCCCCGCGCCGGTGGCGTTGTCCATGACGATCACGGGAGGGACTCCGCCGATGTGTTCGAACACCTCGACCAGCCCGTGGCACAGGCATTCCGCGTTCTCCCCGGGCAGGCTCGTCACATACCGCATGTTCGAATGGGGGAACGTGACGACCAGGCGGTGGTCGTCCACGAGCTCGCCGACGATGCGGGCCTTCGCCACACCGAAATCGATCTGCGCGACGCCGGGCGCCCAGACGAGCTCGCCGTACCCGTCGGAACCGCTCCGGTTCGCCTCGCGCCAGCGTCTCACGTACCTCAGCGTCGTCGTGTACTCGCCGTCGTAGCCGGTCTCCGCGCGGAGCCTGTCGTGCACGCGTCTGGCGGTGTGGCGCTGCTTGCGTGGCGGCATGCGGTCGGCCTCGAGCCATCCGTCGACCAACGCCGCGTACGGGTCGATCTTGGAGCCGCGGCGCCTGTCCGTGGGCGGTTTCGGCGTCATGTCGTCCATGTCGGCGTATTTCGCGACAGTGGCGCGGTCCACGTCCGGCCTCCTCGCGATCTCCGACCTGGACACTCCCTGACGGTCCAGTCTCCTGATATCTTGCCGTTTGGGCATCGGTATCGCCATCGTCCTTTCCTTCCCGAGCGCCGCCGGCTGCAGCCGGCGGATTCGTTTTTGGGCTGCGTCTCGGGAATATACAGGCACGGCGGGCTGGTGCCTGTTTTCGTCTGGGCGGTCATATGGTGCAGTTTCCGCTGGAAACCAGCAGCCTATGCTGCGGAAAAACGGTGCAGAAATTGCTTAAGAAAAATTGAAGCAAAACAGGTTAAGCAGTTGTCGCATCCCATACGGGATGCGTGGATTGAAATTCGTCAATAAAGCCAGTCTCGCAAATATCATCAATGTCGCATCCCATACGGGATGCGTGGATTGAAATTTCGGCACCGCGAAAGGCGGAGGAACGCACAAGTCGCATCCCATACGGGATGCGTGGATTGAAATACGATAAGCGTGTACGACCGGACCTTCACTACCGGTCGTATCCCATATGGGATACGTGTATTGAGATGGTCCGCTTTTGAACTGCCGTTTTTTGATTTATCGCTCACTTCACATGACATATGTCGGTTTGGTCAGTTAATTTGTGAATATTCGACCATACGACTAGAGTGGCCTGTGGCTTTCCGGTCGGCTTCTTTGCTGGCTGGAAGTTTTGCACAGACTTGATTTGTATCTGCCGTGTGCCTGCGTTGTATTTACATCGCGCCAGCATGTGTGCGGAAGCAGATCGCAAGCGAATGGTTCTCAGTACCATCCATGTGAGTCAAGCACACATCTTTTGAGAAGCAGTCGCGATGCCGGGAGTCGGGTTCGTCGTAATTCAAACGTCGCGTCCGTTCCCGGTTTTTTTATCTGGCATACGGTGTCACTGCGGGAAGTGAGAATGAGTTCCGCGCCCGCTACGATGAACAGTGCAAACGATTATTACTTGTGTGTGTGGGGGTCGGCGTTCTAATCTGCGGATGGCGGAATCAATTTACCCGATTGGTGCTCATCTTCGCGTTCTCGCAGGTAATCGCGAAATTGTTCGTATTCCTCGTCGCACCAAGGATTTTCATCATGAACTTGTCCAAACAAGGTGATCATATCCTTCGGAGGAGTGAGGTTGAACTCGATGATGGCGTCAACGCCATTTTCGACTGGCACTCCCGGTCCATCATGGTCAAGGATGTCTTGATCGAGATTGGCGTCGTAGTTGTATCCATGGTCTCTTAGAAATGAAATCATCATTTCCGCAAGACGTACATAACGGTCATATTCCGGCCTGCCGAACGCTGCCATTTCAGTCAGCTCCTCGTGTGATTGATAAATCGCCTTTGTACATGGATACTGCTCCGACCAAAAGTGAAACCTGTACGTATCGCAATGCCATCCACTATATTCAATCCGGCTGTGCAAGACGTCGATTTCTTGATTTCATACAACCTGCATCGCCATATCAAAATATACAAAATTGTCCACTTGCCGGTTGTTGATGGACCTTATTCGAATTCTGGTTCAAAACCGTCATCAATCGGCTCATAATCTTCGCCGAATACGTCTGCATCGGTTAGCAGTGTGCTGTCATCGTTGCGTAGGCGTTCCACGGCTTTGCGGTATAGCGCGAAATTTTCTTCAGCCTGAGTGAGCCGGCGATAGTCGGCGGGCGTGATTATGACCGCGCTGGGCTGATTGTTTTTGAGTACGACGACTGGATGGTTGTCGCCCACCTGACTTAATGCTTTGCTTGCTCCGCCGTGGTTAAGGCTGGTGACGGAGACCATGCTGTCAAGGATCGATGCGGCTGACATGTTTCTCCTCTGCGAGATTTGAAAACGCATAAAAAAGTATGCGAATAAGTATACGAATATCCATTTATTGCCAATCTATCAGTCGCATCGCATGTGCGTTAGCTACACTTATCCGCATAAGTGTAGCTAACGTTAAAATAAGCTACATTTATCTCGATAAGTGTTGCTTACGAGAGTTTTTGCGATGGATAATAATTTCAGCCATTTCGATATACATGAATCCGTAGGGGCCACAACGACTTGTGTTTCCGATTTACAAGCGTGGCTTTGCTTAAGAACGTGATTTTGTCCGGGGAACGATGCGCTTGACACATACTGGCACTACCAACGGAGGAGCACCATGAAATACGAGATTGCGATTTGCAAAAGTATGAAACGTAAGAAAGGACGCAGTCGCGCTTCGATATGTTTTTGATTGCGTAACGGCGCGACGGCATCGCTTTTGCGCATGTCGGGCGCTTCGTTGCCGCAACCGGCGTAAGATATCTGCGAATGTCAAACATAAGCGAGATATCTGAAGGAGAGAAGATGTCAACAAACGAAGCAGCATTGCCGCAGTCGACGGTCCGGGTTGCCCAGGCTGATCCGGATGGAATCCTTCTGGTGATCCACGCAGGCGCTGGCAATCGCGGCAAGAAGGACACGCCGGAACGTCGCGCCCAGGTGGAGCAGGATCTGAACAGGGCCCTTGAAGCCGGCTATGCGCTGCTGGAACAGGGCGCTCCGGCCGAAGATGCCGTCTGCGCGGCCATTCGTGTCATGGAGGATGCTCCCGAATTCAATGCTGGCCGTGGTGCCGCGTTGACGAGCGAAGGCATCGTGTCCATGGATTCCTGCCTGATGACCGGCGTTGACGGCGAAGTCGGCTCCGCATGCGGTCTGACCACGTCCAAGAACCCGATCAATGTGGCGCGCGCCATCAAGGAGAAGACCAAGCACGTCATGTTCGCCAAGCCGGGCGATAACCTGCTCAAGGAGTGGGGCATCGAACTGTGCGACAGCGAGTACTTCATCACCCCGGCCCGTCAGGAATCCCTGCGTGAGGCGCAGTCCAATGGCGACGAATGGGAGAAGCATGGCACCATCGGCGCCGTCGCACGTGACGCGTCCGGCAATATCGCAGCCGGCACCTCCACTGGCGGCATCACCAACCAGATGCCGGGCCGTGTTGGCGATTCGCCACTGCCGGGTTGCGGCACCTACGCCAACAACGATTCCGTTGCGATCTCCTGCACCGGCATCGGTGAGGCGTTCGTCAAGGAAGTCGCCGCACACCAGGTTTCCGACCGTGTGCTGTATGCCAAGGAAGATCCGGTCGAGGCTGCGAAGGCCGCGCTGGACGGTGTGGCCCGTCACCACGGCGACGGTGGCATGATCGTCGTCCCCGCCCATGGCGACGGTGCGATGGTGTTCAACAGCGAGATGATGAACTGCGGTTGGAAGTCCCCGAAGGGCAGCTACGTGCAGAGCTGACGCCATAGTTTGACGCCGTAAGCAAATAAACGAAACGGCTGCAAAACGCCGAGTGGGGGTTCGAATCCATTAAGGATTCGAACCCCCACTCGTTTTTCGTTGCCGATTGGCAGCGAAACGTCACAACGAAGCCGTCACTTGGTGATGGTGTTGTAGGTAGGCAGGTTGGTGTAGTCGAACGACACGTTCTTCACGTTCGTCGCGGACGCGGCGGCGACGTTGTCGTTCCACAGCGGAATCACCGGAAGATCCTTGGCCAGCACTTCCTGCGCCTTGGTGAAGTCCTCGGTTCGCTTCTTTACGTCGGTCTGGGCGAGCGCGGCGTTCAGGAGCTTGTCGAATTCTTCGCTCTTGTAATCGCCGTCGTTCGAACCATGGCCGTCGGCGGAGCTGGAGGCATATAGCGGATTGAGATAATCTTCAGCGGACGGGTAGTCCAGCATCCAGCCGGAACGGAACGCGGTTTTGATGGTGCGGTTGGTCACCTGGTTACGCACGTCGCTGAACGTGGCGTACGGTTCGCCGGCGGCGTCGATGTCGAGTGTGTTCTTGATCTGGTTGCACACGGCGTCGACCCATTCCTTATGGCCGCCATCGGCATTATAGGCGATGCGGAAGTTGCCGGACCATGGCTTGATGGCGTTGGCTTTCTTCCACAGTTCCTTGGCCTTGGATGCGTTGTACTTCAGGTTGTCGCCGTTCTTCTCCAGCTTCTTCGCGTATTCGGGGACGAGCGGTGAAGTGAAATCGGTGGCCGGGGTCTTCGTGTTGTTGTAAACCTTCTTGACGATCTGGTCGCGGTTGATGGCCATGGAGATGGCCTGACGACGCAATTGGCCTTCCTCGTCGTTGCCGAAGTGCTCGAGACGTTCCGGAATGATGAAGGACTGGAATGAGGATCCTGCCTGGCTGTAGGCGATCACGCTGGAATCCTGACGGAAGGTCTTCACCGCGGACTGTGGAATCTGATCCATCACGTCGAGGTTGCCGGAGAGCACGTCGGAGTATGCGGAATCCTCGTTCGTGTAGACGCGGTATTCGATGCCGTTGTTGGATACCTTGCGGCTGCCCTTGTAATCCTTGTTCGGCACGATGATGATGTTCTTGTCATGCGACCAGGACTTGAACTTGTACGGACCATTGCCAATCGGAGCCTGACCGAACTTTTTGATGTCCTTAAATGCCACGCTCGGCAGCGGGAACATGGATTGGTGCGCGAGCTTGGTCGGGAACACGGAATCCGGCTTGTTCAGTTCGACGATCAGCGTGTAGTCGTCCGGAGTGGAAAGGCCGGAAAGCTTGGCGTTCGGGTCGACGTTCGGATCCTGCAGCTCGTCATAGCCCTTGATGGTGGAGAAGCGGCTCGAGGTCTTCTGCGCGTTCTTCACGTTCGCCGCGAAGCTCCACGTGTCGGCGAAGGAGTGGGAGGTCACAGCCTCACCGTTGGTGAACTTCCAACCCTTCTTCAGTTTGATCGTGTACTTGGTGGCGTCCTCGTTCGGTGTGATGCTTTCGGCCACTTCAAGATGCTGCTTGCCTTTCGCGTCGAAGCTCACCAGACCTTCGAACAGGTAGCGGATGACCTTGCCGCCGCCCATTTCGTTGGTGTCGCTCGGAATCAGACCGTTCTGCGGCTCGCTGTTGTTCACGGAAATCAGCGAGGTGTCGCTGGAATTGCTGGTGGCGGCGTTGTCATCGGATGACGAGCCGCACGCGGCGACCGACATCAGCATGGTTCCCGCCGCGGCCATGGCGACCAGGCGGTGGAGCATGTTTCTCTTCATTGTTTTCTCCTCTGATGTTGACATTCCGTCGCTTATGACGGCGGAAAGACAATAGACGTGATTATAGGAGTTTTGTTAACCGAGCTCACTGCTCTGTCTCAATGTGAGATGGAACGTTTCCATACAAAAGGGCTAAGAGGGTAATGCAGGGAGGGAAGAGGGGCGGGATGCCGCTGAGAACATCAGTCGAAGCGGACGCCCTCGGGCTTGCTGGGCAGCGAGTACAGGAATGCTTGGATGATCAGCGAGATGCCGGCCATGCCGAGGCTGACATAGAACAGCGTGAGCAGCATTCCCGGGAAGCTGTTCGGGTCATGAAAGTCGAGTTTCGGTGGCTCGTGGGGGATGACCATGATCATGCCGATTTCGATGATGACCAGGCCGAACGCAATGACGACCAGCATCGCAAGGGCCAGAATGGTGCCGACATGCCCAAGCAGAAACCACCAGCCGGTGCGGTTGGCATCATGCAGCCTTCTGAAGGAGATGGCCATGATCGGCACCATGGTGGCCAGCATCCACAGTATTCCGGACACCGTTCCGGCAGCCGGAATAAGGAATATCAGCACGCTGACCGGAATGAAGAACAGCATGGCGAGCCAGAACTCGCGTCTGCTGGAACGCCCCCGAAACTCCATGTAGCCGATGAAAAAACGTTTGACGGCATCAATGAAACCGCAGTGGTAGTCGGGCGTCCATGTGCCGTTGCCGCTGTAGGGGAATCGCATATTCGTAAAGCCTTCTTCTCAATGAAACGCATACGCTGGATTCGCGTCGCGCGTCCACCGACGGTGGTGTGCGGCCATCGTAACATGCTGCTATTCGCCCATAGCGCAACCGTTGCAATCGCAATGATTCGGCGGCTTTTCCCGCAATATGGCGTGTGTGGCCGACCATAGCGTCGGTCACACACGAAAGACGGAAAACTTTAAAGCAAACCGTCCGCCTGCAACGCGTCATGCATGCGGTTGAGGCAATCCTCCAGCAGCGGATACGGCATCGCCATGTTCACACGCGCGCAGCCGGCTCCCGCACGGCCGCACGAACGGCCGTCGGTCAGCGCCACCTTCGCCTTCTCAAGGAAATACGCGGCCGGATCGTCAATGCCGAGCGGGCCGAAATCCAGCCATGCGATATACGTGCCGCGTGGGCGAATATAGCCAACGCCCGAGAACCGCGTGCTCATCTGCTCATCGAACAACCCAAGATTGCGTCGCACGTAGGAAAGCGCGTCCTGGAACCACGGATCGCCCTCGTTGTAGGCGGTGGTGGTGGCGATCGCACCGATCGTGGCGGTCTGATGCTCGCTCCACTCCGCACGTTCCGCCCACATCTCACGGTCCGCCGGATTCGTCAGCAGCACCTGCGCGCACTTCGTACCCGGAATGTTGAACGACTTCGACGCGCTGGTAGCGGTCATAGACTGCCGAGCGGCCGCCTCGCTGATGGTCGGATACGGAATATGACGCCCCTCGAACACGAACGGCGCGTGGATCTCATCATTGAAAATACGCACGTCGTACCGTTCCGCCAGCTCGCACAGCCGCTGCTCCTCGGCCAACGTAAGCACCTTGCCGATCGGATTGTGCGGATTGCACAGCACGAACGCATGGCAGCCAGCCGCGAACGCGTGTTCGATGGCGTCGAAATCGAACAGCCATTCGCGCTCGCCGGTCGTTTCGTCGGTTCCCTGAAGCATTTCGATTTCGATCACGTCGACGTCGTACAGCTTCGGCACGCTCAGGAACGGCATGTACGCGGGCGTCGGCACGACCACGGCATTGCCGGCGCCGACCAGCTCGCGCAGGAAGATCTCGTACGCTTCCAACACGTCCGGCACCACGCGGATGATGTCCGGATCCACGTCCCAGCCGTAGTGGCTTTTCTGCCAGCCGGCGCACGCCTCGGCCACGCGGCGCTTCCACGGTTCGGGAATGTAACCGAGTTTGCAATGGTCGCAGGCGCTGTCGATGGCCTGCTGGATGCACGGCGCCAGGCCGTAGTCCATTTCCGCGATGAACGCGCCGATACAGCCGGGGTAGCGGGTCCACTTGTCGGAACCGACTTCGGCCAGATCTGCGGCGGTGGTGCGATCGATGGCATCGGCATCAAAGCCGGAAAAAATACGATTCTGCTTTTCCATGCGTTCCAGCATAGCCGCCGCCCGGTTACGCGTGTTGCGATGCCGTAACGCACATATGACGGCTGCCATGTAATCGTCGTATGTGCGATTGCTGTCATGCGATCACTGTCATACGGTTGCCGTTAGGGCCGTTGGAAACGCATGACAGCGCTGCGGAAGAACGGATTTCAGCTTTCCAAGAACGTTGGAATCGCGGCCGCCGCCGCATATCCGGCGCGGTACATGCGTTCCAGACCTTCGAACGACTTGCTCAGCGTGTTCAAGCCGTACATGCTTTCCGGCGCGAGGATGAGCACACGGCCATCCTTCTCGTATTCCTTGGCCAACGCCACCTCGTCGTTGTACGTCTGATAGCGGTTCATCAGCTTTTCCGCGGCCTCCGGGTGCGTGCGCTTCAGAATCGTGGCCGGGCCGATGTCCTTCTTCTGTTCGCGTACGGTGTCTTTCGGACGGGTGAGGATCACCACGATGCGGTCATAGCCGTCATCGATGGCCTTCTGCACCGGAATCGGATCAGCGATGCCCCCGTCGTAATACGGGACGCCGTCGATCACATACGGTTCGCACGCCACCGGCACCGCCGATGACGCCTTCATGATGTCGTAATTGTCGTAGCCCACATCTGACTTGTCGAAATACTTCGTGGAACCATCGTCCGCATTGCAGGCCACCACGGTGAATTCGGTCGGATTCGCCGCAAACGCCTCGTAATCCACCGGATTCTCGCCATCGTGGTTGCTCAGCGTGCTGTACACATAATCGAGGTTCGCGTAATTGTGGTTCTTCACATAGCTGTCGAAGCTCGCGTATTCCTTACGGAACGCGTACTGCGTGTAGAACGTGTGGTTTCGCCCGTGCTGTCCGGAAATGTAGGAAACCATATTGGCGCTGCCGGCGGAAACACCATAGCAATGGTCGACATGTATGCCGTCCTCCAGCATGCGGTCCATCACACCCGCGCCGTAAATCGCGCGGAAACCGCCGCCGACGTCGATCATCGCTGTCCTGTTGGCCATATGCGCCCGTCCTTTCGCAAGTCCGTCCCTTTTGCCGGGTTTCATTCGACTTTACGCGGTCTGTCGGGACATTCGCGCTCAGCGATCAAGCAGCGACTGCGCCAACTGCGCGATTCGTGCGGAAGTGTCGGAATTGGCCAGCTCGATGCCGCCTTCCGCGTCTTCCGGAGCGAGCTTGCCCAACGATTCGAGCACCACGCCAAGATGACGTACAGTGCCTTCGTTGCCGTCGATGATCGCCGCCGTATCGGGCAGTAGTTCTCGGAAATAATCGCGGTAGAACACGAAATGCGTGCAGCCGAGCACAACGGAGTCGATCGTGGACAGATCGTATTGGTCGAAATACTGGTGCAGCGTGCGCATCACCACATCATGGTCGTCAAGCTGCCCATGCTCCACGATCTTCACCAGACCGGGGCAGGGCTCCGGAAAAATCGTATGATCGGCCTTGAACCGGTCCATCAGCACGGCGAACTTGCGTTCACGCAACGTCAGGGGAGTGGCGGCCACGATGACGCGCTGACGCTTGCCGTGACCACGGTCGCAAGCCACCTTCAATGCCGGCTCCATGCCGATGATCGGAATGTCGTATGTGTCGCGCAGTTCGTTGGCTGCGGCGGAAGTGGCGGTATTGCAGGCGATCACGACCGCTTTCACGCCTTGTTCCACGAATCGTTTCACAATGACGTCGGACAGTTCGCGCACCTGTTCGGGCGATTTCGTGCCGTATGGAGCGTTCGCGGAGTCGCCGAAATACAGCACATGTTCGTTCGGCATGTCGCGGCGGATCTCACGCGCCACGGAAATACCCCCCAAACCGGAATCGAAAACGCCGATAGGTGCCGTTGAAGCCATACGTCCTCCTTTGCCATCGCGCGCATGCCCGCAGGCGCATACGCCAAACGCTTTCAATAGCCTACCGCGTGTAGAGTGAACTGGTATGAGCATTCCAAGCATTGTTTACAAAGCGCACGCCACCGGCAACGATTTCGTGGTGTATCTCGACGAAGACGGTACGCACGAGCCGACCGCCGATGAAGTGCGATTCCTGTGCGACCGCCATTTCGGCATCGGCGGCGACGGCCTGATCCGTCTGGCGCATCCGCAGGCGGTGTCCGATGTGAACGAAAGGCAGATCGCCGATTGCGCGGCGGGCGATGCGGACTGGTTCATGGACTACCGCAACGCGGACGGCTCGCTGGCCGAGATGTGCGGCAACGGCACACGTGCGATCACCTTGTTCGCGCAGCGGCAGGGCATCGCCGACCAGCCGGGCGGCAAGCCATTCCATCTCGGCACCCGCGCCGGCGTGAAGGTCCTGACTTCGCTCGGCGATGTGCCGGGCCTTGGCAAGGACGTTTTCCAAGTGGAGATGGGCGCATGGAAGCGTGGCGACGTCGACGGTTACGAAGTGACCATTCCGGGCACGTCCGGTTCCGCACGTGGCACGTTCGTGGACATGGGCAATCCGCACGTCGTGGCCGTACTTGAAGACGCGTTCGCCAGCCTGCCGAACGTCGAAGACCTTGATCTGGTCACCAAGCCGGTCGTCGCGCCCGAGATTCCGTCGGACCAGAACGTGGAGTTCGTGCGCATCGACGAGCAAAGCGAAGGCGACGATGCGGGCGAGGCCACCATGCGCGTCAACGAACGCGGTTGCGGCGAAACCCTGTCGTGCGGCACGGGCCTATGCGCCACCGCCATCACGTTGCGCGCCAAAACCGGCATCGACCATTGGACCATCACCGTACGTGGCGGCACCTTGCGCGTCGACGTGACCGACGAAGACGTGAAGCTTACCGGCAGCGCCACCATCGTGGGCAAAATCGAACTGCTGTAACCGCTGCGGCAGCAAACGAAAAGCGGATAGGCAAAAGGCCGGCCCCGCAGGGTCGGCCTTCATCGTAAAAGGCTCGATGCAAACCGTATCAGGCGAACAGCATCGGGCCGTCCTTGACGAGAATGACCACGATCAACGCCACAATCCACACCACATCGACCATCAGATCGAAATTCAGCCGGTAATACTTGCGCAATCCAGCATGGCCGGACGGCATGTCCTGCACGGCCACCGTGGCATGCGACAACGCCATGAACTGCACGGTGGTGGAGAACATCAGCACCAGGCACCACGGGCACATCGCGTTGATGACGAACAGCGACTGCGTGGTCAGCCAATACGAGTACGCCAACGCGGCAAGGCCTCCAAGCCATGTGCACAGCGCGAACCAACGCGGCACGGCCACCTTGGCCAGTCCGATCACCGCGATCGTCACGAACACCGATTCGGCGGCAATGCCGAAGAACGCGTTCGGGAAGCTCAATCCGGCGAACTTCACGATTTCCGCCTGCCAGGATTCGGCCACCGTGGAACAGGACAGCACGGCGTTCACATCGCAGTTGAGCTTCTGCCCGGGATTGCGTGCCATTTTCAGCGTGTCCGCCGACAGAATGAACGATACGAGCAATGCCACCGCCGAAGCGAGCAGCATGATCAGATACGTCCACGTTGCGCCGTGACGCCACCCGCGCGGCTTCGTGCAGTCGTCGTCCATGGCGACGGCTGTGCCGACGCTCGTTTCGTCATCGGCTGCGTCCACAGCGGCCTGGCCTTCAAAATCGCTCATCGTCAATCCTTGGAAAATCAAAATACAAACGTTGTCATGTCTCAGTCTACGCGAAAAACCGCGGATTCGAGCTTACGATAGTCATATGAGTCACGTGAGTTACGCGGAACCACCCGCACAAGGTTGGGATATTCATTGCCATACCGTCTTTTCCGACGGTACGGAGACGCCGCGCACGCTGGTGGAGCAGGCAAGGAAGCTTGGCTTGCATGGTGCGGCGATTGCCGACCATGACACCACCGCCGGCTGGGGCGAGGCGACGGAAGCCTCGGAGGAAATCGGTTTGCCGTTACTGCTGGGCACGGAAATCACCGCCGTCGACGAAGATGTGTCCGTGCACATGCTCGCCTTCCAATACGATCCGTCCAACGAGCATATTTCCAGCATGTTCGCCAACACGCGTGCGGCGCGATTACATCGTACGAAACGCATGGTTGAGCGGCTGTCGCAGGATTTCCCGATTACGTGGGACGATGTGCTCGCCCAAGTGAAGGAAGGGGAGCGCACCACAATCGGCCGTCCGCACATCGCCGACGCGCTGGTCGCGGCGGGCGTGTACGAGACGCGTTCCGACGCGTTCGCCGACGCGGTGAGCGCCAAATCCAAGTATTACATTCCCACGCCGTCGCCGTCGACGCACGAGGTCATCGCCGCCGTCAAGGGGGCGGGCGGTGTGGTGGTCGCCGCGCATGCGGGCGATCCGCAACGCAACCGCCGGCTGCTGTCCGACGAGCAGCTTGACGCGATGATCGCCGACGGCTTGGACGGCTTGGAAGCATGGCATCGCGGCAATCCTCCGGAACAGCGCGAACGATTGCTGACGATTGCCGCACGGCACGATCTGCTGGTGACCGGCGGCTCGGACTGGCATGGCAAAGGCAAGCCGAACGGTCTGGGCGAGAACCTTACCGACGACGACACCGTACGCGAAATCTTGTGCCGGGGTGTGGATTTGATCGGTCGCGTCGGCAGCTCACATGCCGCATGAAATCCGGATATGGAATTTCCAAGCGTGAACCGGATACATGAATCGAATATGAAAAAGGCGCCGAACCTGATATGGTCCGACGTCTTTTTCATATGGAACGTGTCCAACGCGTTTGTTGGTGGCGATCAGAGATTGCCGAAGCCGACGGCGTGCTTGGTTTCGGAACCGATGATGGCATAGCCGAGAGAACCGGCCGGCACCACGATGCGACGGCCCTTGTCGTCGGTCAGGTTGATGGTCTTGCCATTCTCCACGGCCTCGGCGATGACGTTGTTCACTTCGTCGGCGCTCTGCTCGGTGCTGAAGGTGACGGTGCGCGCCACGTTCTGAATGCCCAGTTCGATATCCATGATGCTCCTTGTAAGGGTGTTCGTGTGCAAATTCGTTTGCAATGTATGCGCTTATTCTACGCGCGGTTTCTCATCGGTGGCGTCCTCGGCCTGCAGCCGGTCGACCTCCGCTTTGGCCTTCTGCATAGTGGCCTCATCGCGTTCGAGCAGCGGAATGAGCATGGTCGCCGCTTCGCTATGGGCTTGAGGAATTTCCTCCTCGTTCGTGTCATCGCTGCCATCGGCGGTCTGCAACGTGCTGATCACAATGGTTGAACTGGACGGCAACGACTCGTGACGCTCCCTCGCGGACTGCTCCGGAACGAACGTGCTGACGGGGGATTCCTCACGTTCGCTCGTATCGTCCGAATCGGCACTGCCGGAAACCATGCCGGCGGAGGCGATATGTTCGGCGGCGGTCACATCGAACGCTTCCGTGGCGTCATCGACGATCTGCTTCGTCTTACGGACGGGCTGGGAGCCGGTGACATCGAAATCGCCGGTCCTGTCATCATCCATATCGGTCGCGTCGATATGACGTTCGCCGGTCGCGTCGGCATCGTTATTCTGCTGCGCCGCCGCCTGCCTGCGACGTTCCGATTCGTCCAGCAACGTGCCCACGGTGATGGTGCTCGGCGGACGGTTGCCGGCCTTCTGCTCGTCCTGACGCGTCTCGCTCGGCCTATGGTTTTTCGCGGTGAGCATACCCAACTGGTGAGCCAAACGCTCCACCTGCGCCTTGAACTGCATGATCTTGACGCTATCGGCCTGATTCAACGCGCTGATGAAATCGCCCACCTGTTCCATCTGCAGCCACAGGTTGGCACGCAGCATGATCAGATCATCCAGACGATTGCCCAGCATGCGTCCATACGCGCTGAGCAGCGCATTACGGTGGTTCTCGTCAAGCTTGGAGAAAATCCACGCCAAATCACGCGCCGGATCATTGACCTGCATATCCTGCCAGTTCGTGATGGCGGTGATCGACGAGCCCGAGAACAGCACATCGCCGTCGGACAGGCCACCATGCACCGGACAAGTGGCGAACGACCACAGGCCGTCCGTTTCAAGAACGTCGGACCAGCTCGTCGTGATCTCCTGCGGCACATGGCCAGCCTGACGCAAACGCTTGATCCATGCGGTCAGCTGCGCGCGAATCTGCCCCGTGGAGAACACCGGATAGCCGGCCTCCTGCAGAAAATCCGGACGAAGACGGTGTATCGCGCCCAACGCGGTGCCCACGCTGGCACAGTCGTCCAACGTCAGCAGCGTCAGCGGACGCGCCTGACCATCATGATGCGTGGCGATCATCACGGAAACGTCTCCTGTGACGGACCTCTCCTGTTCGCCGTTGGAGAACGCCAGAACGCGATCGACGTCGAACCCCAATCCGCCCAACTCGCGGTTGCCCATCAACGTCTGCGCGGCACGCACGCGACCAACGAGACGCTTGCGTCCCTTCGGTGTGTTCGAAGCGAACGTGTCATACAACTTGCCCGCGGCGTCCTGCACCACGGCATGATCAATGCCATACCCCTTGTCGGTGGCGTTGACCTGCTCGCTGTCACGCGTGCCAGCGATGGTGGCGTTCGGCATCGCCGCGCTCGCCAAGGCGGCCATCATAAATCTGCTTCGTTCGGTCACAATTCCAACCTTAATACACACTGAAGGCTAATAAGGGCGCGACTTGCCACGAATTCACGGTTAATCGCGCCGATGGCGTCCGTCTCGTCACGCAATCTGCCACAATGGAGCATATGGATGCAACAGCGGAAGCGATTCTCGACGGACTGGACGATGCGCAGCGCATGGCGGCGACCGCCGTGCGCGGACCCGTCCGTATCATCGCCGGCGCAGGTGCCGGCAAAACGCGGACCGTCACCCGAAGAATCGCCTACGCATGCGCCACCAAGGCATGGGATCCGCACGCCACGCTCGCCGTGACCTTCTCCGTCAAAGCGGCCGCGGAAATGCGCAACAGACTATCCCAACTCGACGTCGCATCCGACGTCAAAGCCGCCACCTTCCACTCCGCGGCACTACACCAACTCCGTCGGATCTGGCCAGACGTATGCGAAGGGCCCATGCCGTTCATCTCACGCAATCCGCGCGAAATCGTGGAACATTCCCTACGCCGAGTCACCACCCAGCAGGTGGACGACGACACCGTGCGCAACCTGCAAGCCGAAATCAACTGGTGCAAAATCTCACTCATCGCGCCGGAAGACTACGAACGCGTCTGCGCGGCCATCCACCACCAGCCGCCGGCAGGACTGGAACCAAGCCAATTCGTGGACGTCTACAAAGCCTACGAAACCGAAAAAACCAATCGCAACGAAATCGACTTCGACGACATCCTGCTCATCACCTGCCACCTCATCGAAAGCGACGAAGACGTGGCGGCCAACATCCGCTCCGGCATCACATGGCTCACCGTCGACGAATACCAAGATGTCTCGCCCCTGCAGCATCGGCTGCTCACCCGATGGCTCGGTGACAACCGCAACATCTGCGTGGTAGGCGACCCAGCACAGACCATCTACTCGTTCGCCGGAGCCAGCAGCTACAACCTGCTCAACTTCGCCTCCGAATTCGGCCCCCTCACCGCCGACGTCAGACTCAACAACGACTACCGTTCCACCCCGCAGATCGTCAACTACGCCAACCGCGTGCTCGAAGCCTCACCGCAACGCGCCGACTATCTCAAACTCAACTCCAAGCGAGACCCAGGCCGCCGAGTCTCGCAAACCATCTACAACAGCGATCTCGAAGAAGCCCGGGGCGTGGCTGCACGCATCCGCAGACTCGTGGACGAGGGAGCATCTCCGGGCGACTGCGCCATCCTCACCCGAGTCAACGCGCAGCAGAAAATCCTCTGCCGGGCACTGGGCGAACAACACCTGCGCTACCGCGTCAAACGAGACAGCGGATGGCAGAACTCCGCGCTCGCGGATGACGCTCAGACCCGCTTGGCCATGTTGGAAGCACTTGGCGCAGGCGGCGACGTTAAAGGCGTGACCATCTCCACCATCCATGCCTCCAAGGGCCTGGAATTCAAACACGTGTTCCTGATCGGATGCTCCGAAGGGCTGATTCCATACGGTTCACCGCCCGAAGGCGACCTTCTGGAAGAGGAACGGCGATTGATGTACGTGGCGGTCACGCGTGCCGAAGACACGCTCGACGTGTCCTATGCGCGCGCCCGCGAAGACGATGGGTCCGATCGCGGGCGCAGGAAATCACGCTTCTTCCGGTGACTGCGGGTCGCCGGAAGCGTTCGTATCGCCGGCGTCATCTGTGCCGTCGGCGTCGTTCGTGCCATCGGCGTCATCGCCCTTGTGCTCTTCCTCGTCGAGCAGCTTGGACAGTTCGGCATCCCAATCGATGCTGTCCGGAATATCCTGTTGCGCCGTGGTCTGTTCCGTACCGGTAGTGGCGGATGCGGCGCCGTTCTCTTCGTTGGAGCTATCCTCGGACTGTTCGTCCGGCAGTTGCGGCAGCAGATCCGGATGCGACCATTTCGCGTCGCGCGCCTCGGGGCCTTCCTGCGTGCCGATGCTTTCCCACAGCGCGGCCGCCTCACGCACGCGCTTGGGGCGCAATTGCATGCCCATCAGGTTTTCGAACGTGCGTTCCGCAGGGCCTCCGATGGCGCGTTCGCGGCGCAACATCTCACGAAGCTGTTCGATATGCGGAATATGCGCCATGCCCGCACGCCACACGACGGCATCCACCCAGCCCTCCACCAAGGCAAGCAGATTCTCCAACGCCTTCATGGCCTGCTTCTGCTCCGGAGTGTCCGGGAACGCCACCTTGGTGATGTTCACCGCGCTGGCCATGGAATCCGGATCGATGGACTCCGCCTCACGGATCTGCTCCTCCATGGCATCCATGTCGATGGTGATGCCACGCGCGTATTTGCCCAGCAGCGCCTCGAAGCGGGGCATCAGCCACGGCACGGAGGCGAACAGCCTGGCATGCGCAAGCTCCTGCAGCGCAAGATAGCCCATCACTTCGTTCACGTCGATGTCCAGCGACTTCGCGTATTCGGTCACGTTCTGCACGATCAGTCCGCCGGCGGGATTCTTCAGCAGCGCGATGCCCTGATCGAAGCTGCCGCGCACCTCATGGGACAGGTCGCCGGCGGCACGCCCCAACTGCATGGCGAACGACGTGTTGCCGACGAATCGCATCAGCTTCGCCGGATTCTTCATCTCGTCCGGAATCGGAATTTCGATGGGGCCTGCGAAAACCCCGGAAATCTCGGTCTGTATTTCGCCGTCGCCGAAACGCTGCGACAGAATCGAAGCCAGAGCGTCGTTCATCGATTCGGCCACGGGGGAGGCGAACTGCGCCCACGCGTCGATTGTGTCCTCCACCCAGCCGGCGCGGGTGAGCAGCTGCGTCTCGCCTTGCGCCGGGTTGAATTCGCAAGCGGTATCAAGCCACAGGTTCGCCTCGCTGATGGCACGTCTTGCGATTTCGCCGGTTTCGGCGTTCACGCTGCTGTCCGATCCGGCACCATTCGCCTGCTGCAACGCGAGCGATTTCGCCAGTTTGATGTTGATCGGCCCCTGTTCCACGGCCTGCTGCATATCTCCCATGGTGTTGAGTCCGCCGGCGGTGAACGCCTGCATCATGGACTTGACCTCTTCGGGCTTGGGCAGCGTGCTCGGATCCTGACTCATCAGCTGGTCGCGTACGGCTTCCGGCATGTTGGAAAGCTGGTTCCATGCCATCTCGCCCTGAATCGGTCCGAAGCAATCGATAAGCCACTGGCGGATCGCATTCTCATCCATACCGTTTCCTGCCTTTGTTCCACGCGATTGTTAAGTTCGTTGCCTTCCATAGTATGGGAGGCATGGCCGATATGCAGGAAACACAGCGAGTTCACGCCAAAAGCACACGTAACGGGTCGTCTCAAGGCCTTCTGCCACGTATCAGACGACGTTGGCGTCAGGTCGGACGGTGGTTCGATGTTCGCCCTTGGCGATATCTCGCCGGACCGATCGTGGCCGTGCTCTGCGTGCTGGTGCTTATTGCGCCCAGCGCGTACGTGGTGCAGGAGCCGGGACCGACCCAGGACGTGCTCGGAAAAGTCGAAGGCAAGCAGGTCATCGACGTGTCCGGCGTGAAGACGCATAAGGACTCCGGCAAACTACTGCTCGTCACCGTCAACGCCTCAGGCGTTCCCGGATATCCTGTGACCAACGCGCAGGCGTTGCTGGCATGGGCCAATCCGAAGGCCACGGTGATTCCGCAGGAGGCCGTGTTCCCCGTCGGACAAAGCGCCAAGGACTATGCGAAGGAAAGCAACAAGGAGATGTCCTCATCGCAGAGCGCCGCGGCCACGGCCGCGAAGCGGTTCCTCAAGGCGCACGGTTATGACGTGTCCGGTATGAAGGTGTCCATGCACGTCGACGACATCGGCGGCCCGTCCGCGGGCATGATGTACACGCTCGGTCTGATCGACAAGGTGACCGGAGAGCAGCTTTCCGGCGGGAAGACCATCGCGGGTACCGGCACGATGAACGCCAAAGGCAAGGTTGGCGCGATCGGCGGCATCCGGTTGAAGATGATCGGCGCGAAGCGTGACGGGGCCACGTGGTTCCTTGCCCCGGAATCCAACTGCTCCGACGTGGTCGGGCACGTGACACAGGGCCTCCACGTGGTGAAGGTGGGCACGTTGGACGAGGCGTACGACGCGCTGGTCGCCATCCGCGATGGTAAAGGCGGTTCACTGCCGCAATGCACCGTCAAGCAATGAGCGTGCGGCGGAAGGAGATAGGCGTGATACAGGCGGAAATCGCCGTTTCATCTCGAAAAGTGGGCGATTCCGGCGTTCGTAACGTATATGTTCGAGCAGTGTTGGTATATTGACGAACGTGAATCAAACGGCATCTGATAACGCTGAAGAATTCGGTTTCCACGCCGGCGACCTGGTACAGGAATGGCTGTGGGACGATGATGTGGATGACTCGATCCGCGCCAAGATCGAGGAACTGACCGGTGAGGAGCTGGTCGACGAGGATTATGACTCCGCAGTCGACGGTGTGATCATCTGGTGGCGTGATGGCGATGACGAGGACGAACTGGCCGACACCATTGTCGACGCCTATGCGGTTCTCGGCGATGACGGCCCGCTGTGGGTACTCACCCCGAAGCCGGGACGTCCGGGTGCCGCAAGCTCCAGCACCGTGCAGTCCGCAGCCAAGACCGCCGGCATGAATGCCGCCACTCCGCTGACCGTCAGCTCCGATTGGAACGGTATTCACCTGCGCGCGTTCGGCAAGGGCAAGTAAACCAAGACTTTTCGCGATTTTCTCGCGTATACGAAAATCCCCCGGGCCCATTGGGCTTGGGGGATTTTGCTATTACGTGGACTTTCCGGCAAAACACAAACAAAACGTGGGCGGAATGTGGACAAAACACGGGTGCGCGCGTTGATATTACGCGGGATGATATGCGATTCCTTGATTTTTCACGGCGTTGCGAAAAGTGGGCGATAAGGGACTCGAACCCCTGACATCCACCGTGTAAAGGTGGCGCTCTAACCAACTGAGCTAATCGCCCGCAACGAACTACTGTACCGTATCCGCGCGATGAGCCGCACTCGTGTGTCGGCATGGCGGATATGATGCCGCTTGATCGGTACGAAACCGCCGTGTGGGCCATGAGCCGCACGTGTCGATTCACTGAATTTTCATCTTTTGCGGCGTCTGCGTCGAATCAATCACGTAAAGTAGTGACGTTAATACGTGTAGCAGGAGGTCGAACGCCAATGGCACAGGAACCTGAAACCGAGAAGAACGCATCGGGAATCGCTCATGCCGCGAAGCGAAAGTGGGGCTACGATGCGGAACAGGTGGATGCTTTCCTTGAACGTGCGCACATGCTGTATGAAGGTGAGGGCGCGCAACTCACCCAGCATGATATTCAGAACGTCTCCTTCGAACTGGTCAAGGGCGGCTATGTGATCGCCCAAGTGGATGCCGCGCTTGCCCGTCTGGAACGTGCCGTGGTCGACAAGCAGACCACGTGGGAAATCTCCCAGCATGGCCGTGTGGCATGGAAGGCGCAGACCGAGGACCTGTTCAAGAAGCTCGACGCGCATGCCGAACGCGAGCACGGCCAACGGTTCAAGCCGGGCGAGGGCAAGAATCCGAGCTACGACCGCAAGCAGGTCGACAGCGTGATCGACAAGTGCCTGACGAAAGCCGCCGGCGAGCTGGGTGTCGAGGAAGTCAGTGAAGCGGACGCCAAGGCGATCGCCGACACGAATTCCCAGACCTTGAGCAACGTGATCTTCACTCAGCGCAAAGGCAAGAGGGGATACGACGAACGTCAGGTGGATTACTATCTGGCCGCCTGCGCGCAGTTGCTGACCCGACTCGAATCGTATGCGCGCGTCGCGGATTTCGTCGGCGAACCCTCCGAAGAGGCGATGGTCGCGGCCGCACCGTCCGTTGCCCCGGCTTCCAGTGATTCCGCAGCTGGCGAAACCCAGATGATCGCACCGCTGTTCGCAGCTCCTTCCGCCACGGTTCCGGCTGCTCCGGTTCCTCCTACTGTGCCAACCGTCACGCCGAGCGAAGAGGATTCCTTCGACGCGCTGAACAAGGCCGAGCATGAGATCTTCACGTCCGCGGTCACCTCCCCGGTGAGCGTGCCTGCCACGCCGACGAACACTCCGCATGCGGTTCCGGTGGTTCCTCCGGTGTTCCAGCCGCAGACCGATTCCGCTTCTTCCGCGCCGAGCGCCGTTGAAGAGACCCAGGCGTTCGATCCGCTTGCCGATGATGCGATGGAAGATGCCGCGCCAAAGGCTCCGGCTCCGACCGCGACCGATTCGCAGGCTCCGGCCGCTCCGGCATTCCCGCCGGCTCCGGTTGAACCCGAGCCACAGCAGGATCCGTCTTTGGCCGCGTTGGCGCATCTGGCTCACACCATCAATGAGACGAACCAGACGGAAAACACGTTCACGCCGCAGGTTCCGAGCCTGTCCGCGTCCGACTTGCCTCAGGTCACCACCGGTTCGACGAGCCTGAGCTCCCTCGCAGCCTCGGTGCCGCCATCCTTCACGCCTGAACCGTCCGCTCCGGTTCCGGATTCGAACCCAATTGTCACTCCGGCTCCGGTTGTTGAACAGGCTCCGGCCGAGCCGGCCGCTCCGGCTGAACCTGCCGTAGAACCGGCAGTTGCCCCGGCAACTGAACCGTCCGCCGAATCCGATGCGGACAAGCAGCAGGAGGACAAAAAGCCGGAACCAAGCCCGGCTTTCAGGTCGATTTTCCCGGCGTCGGGCAACGACGACAATCTCGATATTCCGGATCTGTCGTTCCCGTCCTTCGAGTGAACCAACGGTAATAAACAGGCTGGCGGAATCGTCAGCCTGTTCTCGCGTTTACACAATCCCAACTACACAGCCTCGACTACACAGTCCCAACTTACATAGTCCAAACCAATGCCGGAACATCGGCATATCATACGGAGAGCAGCGCATAACCCATGCAACCATCAACCGTAGTAATTCTGGGCTCCACCGGATCCATCGGCACCCAAGGCCTTGACGTCATCTCACGTCATCTCGACCGCTTCACCGTGACGGGTCTCGCCGCGGGCGGAGCACATGTCGAACTGCTTGCGCAGCAGGCGGCGAAATTCCACGTGCCAACCGTCGCGATCTTCTACAAGGAAGCCGTCCCCGCGCTACGTGAGGCGTTGGAACAGGCCGGCGCAGGCAACGTCAACATCACAGCCGGCCCTGACGCGGTGATCGCCATGGCAGGCTCCGGCGCCGACGTGGTGCTTAACGGCATCACCGGCTCCATCGGCCTCGAACCGTCCATCGCGGCACTGCAGGCAGGCTCCCAGCTGGCATTGGCCAACAAGGAATCCGTGGTGGCCGGCGGACACCTGCTGTTTAGCGCGCAGGTACGCGACAAGCAGATCAATCCGGTCGATTCCGAACATTCCGCCATCTGGCAGTCGTTGCGTTCCGGCACGCACGGCGAAGTGTCCAAGCTCGTCGTCACCGCGTCCGGCGGTCCGTTCCGCGGCTGGAAGCGCGACCAAATGACCGACATCACGCCGGAACAGGCCTTGAACCACCCCACATGGAACATGGGGCCGGTCGTGACCATCAACTCGTCCACGCTGATGAACAAAGGCCTTGAAGTCATCGAAGCAAGCCGACTGTTCGACGTGCCACCGAGCCGCATCGACGTGACCGTGCACCCGCAATCCATCGTGCATTCCATGGTGGAATTCCGCGACGGCGCCACCATCGCGCAGGCTTCGCCGCCGGACATGCGCCTGCCGATCGCCCTCGGCCTGTCCGCGCCGGAACGTCTCGGAAACGTCGCCGCCGCATGCGATTGGACGAAGGCGGCTACGTGGACGTTCGAGCCGCTCGACAACGAGGCGTTCCCCGCGGTGAACCTGGCCCGGCACTGCCTCGAATCGTCCGAAAAGCATACGGCCGTGCTCAACGCGGCCAACGAGCAGGCCGTCCACGCGTTCCTCGAACACCGTCTGCCATACCTCGGCATCGTCGACACCGTGCGCGAAGTGCTTGACGAGATGGACGCCGAACTGCGCGGCAACCCGCTGTTCGCTTCCGTGGAGGAAATGAGCCGACTCGAGCAGGAGGCTCGCGCCCGCGCCGACAAGCTGATAAACAAGTAAAGAGCACAAGCCGTAAGAACCATCGCGGGACGCATAACGCGCCTCGCACATGCAAGGATCACGTATGCCAGAAATCGAAAAACCGTTCCGCAAAACCGGTGACGCGGCCATCAGCGAAAGCCCGCTGCATCCGCGCCGCAAGTCCCACCGCATCATGGTCGGCCCGGTGCCGGTCGGCGGGGGAGCGCCGATTTCAGTGCAATCCATGACCAATACGCTGACGGCTGACGTACCGGCCACCCTGCAGCAGATCGCGGAACTGACCGCGGCCGGCTGCGACATCGTGCGCGTGGCCGTGCCAAGCCAGGATGATGCCGACGCATTGCCGGAAATCGTCAAAAAATCGCCGATTCCGGTGATTGCCGACATCCACTTCCAAAGCAAGTACGTGTTCCAGGCCATTGACGCCGGCTGCGCGGCCGTGCGCGTGAACCCCGGCAACATTCGCAAATTCGACGAGGTCGGCCCTTCGATCTGCAAGGCCGCCACGGATGCGGGCATTTCCCTGCGCATCGGCGTGAACGCCGGTTCGCTCGATAAGGAGCTGTACGCCAAATACGGCGGCCCGACACCGGAGGCGCTGGTGGCGTCCGCGATGAAGGAAGCGCGCATGTTCGAAGACGTCGGCTTCCACGATTTCAAGATTTCCGTCAAGCACCATGATGTGGTCACCATGGTGCAGACGTACCGTCTGTTGGCTTCCAAGGGCGATTGGCCGCTGCATTTGGGCGTCACCGAAGCCGGCCCGACCTGGCAAGGCACAATCAAAAGCTGCCTGGCATTCGGCGCGCTGCTGGCCGAAGGCATCGGCGATACGATCCGCGTTTCACTGTCCGCGCCTCCCGTGGAGGAAGTGAAGGTGGGCTGCAAGCTGCTGGAATACATGGGATTGCGCCCGCGTAAGTTCGACATCATCTCCTGCCCGTCCTGCGGCCGTTCCCAGGTGGACGTGATTCAGCTGGCCAACGCGGTGACCGAAGGGTTGAAGGACGTGACCGCGCCGATTCGCGTGGCCGTCATGGGCTGCATCGTCAACGGTCCGGGCGAAGCTCGCGAAGCCGATTTGGGCGTGGCCTCCGGCAACGGCAAGGGGCAGATTTTCATCAAGGGCAAGGTCATCCAGACCGTGCCGGAAGACCAGATCGTGGAAACCCTGCTCGCCAAGGCGCAGGAGATCGCCGCGCAGATGGAGGCCGACGGCCAGGTGCCTGCCACCGCCACCGGTCCGGTGGTCGTGCCGGTGACGCAAAACGGCAACTGCTGAAAGCCATGTTCCAGCGTGCCGTCGGTAGCATGCAATCGCAGGCTTCTCAGCAAAGGCCGGTAGAATGAGCGGCGTGTCAGAGCAGGAACGTCAATCATCAGCCGCCAGCCAATCATTACGGCAAGAATCGGCTTCATCGCCCGCGCGTCCGCAACCGCAACATCAACCGTGGACGCGCGGGCGGCGACTCATGGTCAACCTGCCTATTTTCATCATGCTGCTGGGCATTCTGGTGTCTGTGGCCAATCTGACGGCATCCACATGGAACTACGAGCCGACCGAGCAGACCATCGAAACGCTTGACGCCAACACCGCCGTGACCTTCGCCAATCCATCCGGCGAAAAACTGGCGAAAAAAGGCGATTACGAGGTGGCGAAACGGTACGTCACCATCAAAGCGAAACGGCCTTCCACCGGTGAGATACAGAACATCAAAGTGCTGATCCGCAAACCGAAAGGGGCTGGGAACGGACGTCCCGGTGTGGTTTTCATGCACGGCGCCGGCTATGGCACCTGCGACAATTCCTTCGGCGACATGGCCTCCGACCTGTCTTCGGCGGGATTCGTGACGGCGGTGCTTGACAAGCCGGTCTGGTCCACCAACGACGCCAATCGCGACTACCCGGGTTCCGCCGCCATCTACGACCAGGTCATCAACCTCCTGCGGAAAATGGATACGGTGGACGCCTCCAAAGTGGGCATCTACGCCACTTCCGAAAGCACATGGATCTCATCGTATCTGCTGCAGCGCGATCCGGACGTCGCTTTTCAGGTGCTGCTCAGTCCGATGGTCTACGAGCCGCGGTATTCGCTGGGCTTCCTCGCCGCACAGGACTTCGCGCTCGTCGGCGCGCATGACGGCTACCAGTCGATCGTCCGCCGCGTATTCAATATCGACGCGTCCCTGTTCGGACTCACCAACCTCGACATCGACACGTTGACGCCGAAAGCGTATGCCATTCCGACATTGGTGGCGTATGGCACGAAAGACGTCATGACCGCGCAGGTGGAAGGCACGGAGAAAATCGTCGATCTGGCTCACCAGGCCGGCAACTGGGACGTCACCATACGCACGTACCCCATCGCCAACCATGTGCTGAGGCTCGGCGACGAAGCCAATTCCGGAACCCCGTTCGCCGACGCGTACGTGGACGATGTGGTCGACTGGGCCGTCGGCACCACGCACGGACTCAAACAGACCAGCGAACGCGTGGCCGGCACCAGAATGTACCAGTCAATCGCAGTGCCATTGGACCTCAAAGCCAATCGCGGCCTGACCATCTACCTGGTCGCGTTGCATGCCAGCATGCTGGTGCTGCTGCTTGCCGCAGGCGTGCTGTGGCTCGCCGTGCTGATGCGTAAGATCTGGGCGCGTGCCCGCGGACGACGGTATCGGCTGGGGCTTGCGCAAGGGTTCAAAAACTCGCTGGTCACGTTGACTATCGCCACTATGGCCACGTTCGTGCTGTTCTGCGCCGGCCTTGGCGATGTGATCATGGGTGTGGTCAAACTGGCATGGGGCAGTGCCCCAGTGGAGAATCCGGGCGTGATGTATTGGAGCTGGCCGGTGATCCAGATCGTGTGCGTCGCCGTGGTGTGGGCATGGTCCCGCGTGTTCATGCGGCTGATCGAAGAGGCAACCCATCGAGGCATCGCGCAGTGGCCGCCACGTAAGGGTGCTATCGGCGAAATCGTCAGCGGACGGCAGCCGGTGCTGGCTTCCACGCGGTTCGGACGCGTGATGTTCTGGCTGACCGTGGCCGCCATGTTCTGCGTATTGCTGGTGTTCGCGTTCTGGGGGCTGTTCATCTACTGACGGGGCGAATGTATTTCGGAACGCGCACGTGCGGCGAGCGTATGCATAACAGGATGCGATGAACGGCAAGAAAAGGAGGTGCGATGCCGCTGTATCAAGACGAAGGCGTGGTGCTGCGCACCGCCAAACTCGGCGAAGCCGACCGCATACTCACCTTGCTCACACGTGACCATGGCAAAGTACGCGCCGTCGCGAAAGGCGTGCGCCGTACCAAATCGCGTTTCGGAGGCCGACTCGAACCGTTCATGCGCGTGGCGCTGCTCATTGCGGAAGGTCGTTCACTCGACGTCGTGTCCCAAGCCGAATCGATCGCCGCGTATGCAGGGCCGATTTGCGCCGATTTTCAAGCGTATACGGCGGCGAACGTGATCTGCGAAACCGCCGACAAGCTGGTCGCCACGGAAAAGGAGCCTGCGGTCGCACAATACCGGCTTGTATTGGGCGCGTTGAACGCGCTTGCCAAACATGCGCACGAGCCATCCACGATTGGCGATTCGTACGTGCTGCGCGCACTGGCGATCGCTGGTTGGACACCCCGTCTGCGCGTCTGCGTGGTGTGCGGCGAGCCGATTTCGTCCACGCTGTCCTGGTATTTTTCGATTCCCGCCGGCGGCCTGATGTGCGCCGCCGACCATACCCCCGAATCGGAAGCGGTGTCGTGGGATGCGATTTGCCGGCTTTCGGCGCTTGTCGATGGCGATTGGGGGGAGCTGGACGGTGTTCCGGCGGCCGCGTCGATTCAACGGGAAACCCACCAAATAGTGGAAGAATGGGGCGAATACTATCTGGAGCGGCCGATTCGTTCCATGCGCTTGCTAGATTAGCGGGTATGGCTTTTGAGAACGTGGATTACAAATCCCTTGACATTCCGGCGGCACCATTTTCCGATCCGTCGATCATTCCCGATTTTCCCAAGAACAAGGTTCCGCGACATGTGGGCGTGATCATGGACGGCAACGGCCGTTGGGCACAGCAGCGCGGACTCATCCGCACCGACGGCCATCAGGCGGCCGAACCGGTGGTGTTCGACACCATCGCCGGCGCCATCGAAGCGGGCGTGCGCTACCTGTCTCTGTACACGTTCTCCACGGAGAATTGGAAGCGTTCGCCGCAGGAAGTGCGTTTCCTTATGGGCTTCTCGCGTGACATCATCCACCGTCGTGTCGATCAGATGAACGAGTGGGGCGTGCGCGTGCGCTGGTCCGGCCGCCGTCCGAAGCTGTGGAAGTCCGTGATCGACGAGCTGGAAGTGGCACAGGAGAAGACGAAGAACAACAAGACCATCGATGTGGTGTTCTGCCTGAACTATGGTGGTCGCGCCGAAATCGCGGACGCGTGCGCAGCGATTGCACGCGAGGTTCGTGACGGCAAGATCTCTGGCGATCGCGTGACGGAGAAGATGATTGCTGAGCACCTGTACAACCCGGATATTCCCGACTGCGATCTGGTGATCCGCACGTCCGGCGAGCAGCGTACCTCCAACTTCCTGCCGTGGGAAGCCGCCTACGCGGAACTTGATTTCGTGCCGGAACTGTTCCCGGATTGCGGCCGTGAGGTGCTGTGGCGTTCTATCGACCACTACATCCACCGCGATCGTCGTTTCGGTGGCGTGAAGAAGTAGGGGGTATTTGTTCCCGTCAATGTGTGCTTATTCGGACGAAAACAGACCGGTTTTCGTCCGAATAAGCACACATTTTCCTTTTTCCCCAACATCCGCTAAACTGCACGGATGGGCGAAAAGGAAACTCATTGTTCTCTGAATCTCCTGATTGCGAAGGCGCAGCGGGATCGGTGTTGCATGCGTCCTTTCTGGGATACGGACATCAAGGTGGTCGTACGTCGAGTCAAGCAGGGGAGCATTGTCCGGGTGCATCGTGGTCTGTATGCAGGCAAGGAATATTGGGATCGGCTCGACCCGCATGAGCGGCTTCGGCACATTCTCCGTTCGCTATCCCAATGGCATGAGCGATGGGCGTTCTGCGGCGCGAGCGCGGCGGTCATGCATGGTTTGGATTGCTCGTACCGGCAGTTGCATCCGATTCATGTCGCGGTTGGCAGAAACAGCCGTCCGAGGAATCAGAGGTATGTGAGGTTCCATGTGTTGGATGATGCGGAAACGGTGGCTGTGGATGGTGCGCGCGTGACCTCTATCCTTCGTACGCTTGTCGATTGCGCTGCGATGATGCCGCGTCGCTATGCGATGGCGCCGATTGATTCCGCTTTGCGGCAGGGGAAAACCACCGTGGAGCAGATGTTGGAATATGTGGATGCGATTCCCATGCTTCGTGACAGGGAACGCATTCGTGCCGTACTTGCCCAAGGTGATGGAAGGGTTGAAAACGGTGGTGAGTCGGAGTGCCGTGCCGTTTTGGACGAATTGGGGTTTCCTGTGCATAGGGTTCAGGTCGAGTTCCCCTGCCTGAGCCATCCAGGCCGTGTGCATCGGGTGGATTTTCTCTGGGAACGAGATGACGGCACCCTGATCGCGGGGGAGTTCGACGGGGTTCAGAAGTACGTGGATCCGTTGATGACTGCGGGGCGGACCATTCGGCAGGTCGTCGATGATGAACGCGATCGACAGCAGTGCCTAAGTAGGCGCGGTGTAGATATGGTGCGCATGTTCTACAGGGATTTGGACAACGCCCAGGTTTTGGCATATCGATTGGAGCAGGCACGTGTGCCGCGGTGTTGTTTTGGACGAAATCAAACCGGATTTCGTCCAAAACAACACACATCAACGCCGGATGCCGGCGGTTCTACGGGTGAAGTCGGCCACGAAACGGTTATGATCGACGGTCAGTGCGACGTGTACGCGGGGCACGGCCGGGTCGATGAGGCCGGCCGGATCGCCGACGGTGCGGCCGCGTGTGCCGTGGAAATCGCCCGTTTGCGTCTCGACCTTCATCGGCAGATCGAAGCATTCCACCAAACTTGGATCCAATGCGACGGCCGCGGCAAGGGGATCATGCAATGGCATGCCTGCCGAGAAGAGACGCGCATCCGCATGAAGATTCGCTGCGATCGAGAAATCGGCGATATCGGCAAGGAACGTCCGTACGCCGGTCGGCGCAGCCTGCTGGCGCCACTGTGCGGTCGCGTCGCTTCCCAGCAGACACTGGTGTGTGACGTCCAGTCCTACCATGGTCACGTCCGCGCCGGAATGGAACACACGATCCGCCGCTTCCGGATCCTGGATGATGTTCGTTTCGGCGGTCGCATCCCAGCAGTTTCCCTCTTGGGTGAGCGTCCCTCCCATCATCACCAGCCGTAATCCGTCCGCGATATCCGGCGCTGCGGTGAGCGCCGCGTCGATGTCGCTCAGCGGTCCGGTCGCCACCACTGTGACGTCCCTGCCGTACCGGCGGACCATGTCGATGATGAATCGTACGCCTTCCGGCGAGGCAGGCGTGCTTTCTGTACGGTCGCATGCGGTGAATGAAAGCGTGAGCGAATCGGTGGAAGGATTCGCATGGCGGTCGTGCACGTTGTAGCCGCCTACGGAAATCAGCCTACGCGATGTTAGCGTGAACGCTCCCGCCGAATCGGATGTAGACGGGTCCGCTGCCGGCCCGAATCCACCCAGGCCGTCCGTTCCATGGAATTGCGCGCATCCCGCGTCCGCGATGAAGGAATCGGCCCATGATGGATGCGTGGAGCCCGCGAGAACCGGCACATGCCGCAATCCCAGCCAATCCAGCACATATCGCGTGTTCCGCACGGCCGTATCGGCTGTCACGTTGCCATAGGTGCCGATGGATCCCAGCAACTCGACGTCGTCGAACGTGGAGACATACGCCAGAGCCAGCGCGTCGTCGATGCCGGTATCGACATCGAGAATCAGCTTGCGTTTGACGGACATCAGACTCACTTCAGGAATTCGTCGGTCGAGATGTTCTTGGCCACCGGCACGGTGTGTACTGTCTTGCCATGCGAATCGGTGTAGGCGTCCTCTTTGGCGAGAAAATCGAAATACTGTTGCGCGCCCTTGGTGTCGTTCGTGCCGAACACGAACGAGCCATCCTTGATCTTCGCCGGATCGCCCCAATACTGGCCGTCCACGATGGTCTTCATGCTCTTCTTGACGAAAGCGAGCTTGAGATTCGCGTCGGGGGCTTCTTTGACGAGAATCGCGGCCGCATCATCGGGATGCGAGTAGGCGTATTCATACCCCTTCTTGGTGGCCTGCACGAACTTCCTTACGAGAGTCGGATTGGAGGATATGGTCTTGTCGCTGGTGATAATGCCGATGGTGTCGGCGTTGCCTGGCACGCCATAATCCGGCTCGGTGAAGCAGTTGAGCTTCGGGCCGTACATATCGGCCTGCACCCCTTCCCAAGTGGCGTAGAAGCCGCCAAAATCGGCTTTGCCGCTGGACAGCGTCTGGAATGTGGATGTGCCCACGGTCACTTTGTCGAACGTGCCTTTGCCGCCGTCCGTCTGGATCATGCGGCGGATCACCGCGTCGGATTCGTTCGAGCCGAACGTGGCGAAGGTCTTGCCATCGAAATCCTTCGGGGATTTGATCGCCTTGTTCGAGGCGAGCGAACACCAGATGGCGCTCGGCTTCTGCTGCACCTGCATAACCTGTTTGATCTTCGCGCCCTTGGTGGTGTACATGCCCACGTTGGTCAGATTCGACAGCGCGAAATCGGCCTGGCCGTTGTTCGCCGCCTGTTCGGCGCCGGCCTGTGCCACCGCCACGATGTCCACATCAAGGCCGACCTGCTTGAAGTACCCCTTGTTCTTCGCCACGTAGACGCCGATGTGGTTGGTGTCTGGCGCCCATGACAGCATGAACGTCACTTTTTTTAGACCATTTCCCGATTCGTCGGCATTGTTGCTGTGACCACATGCGGCGACGCCGGCAAGCATGGTGATTGCGCCGAGAAGTGCGATTGCTTTGTGGAGGACTGTCTTCTTCATTCCTTGCGATTTCCCTTGAATCCTGTTGCTTTACCGTTTTCTAGGGATTGATGCTGCGGACGGAGTTCGGGCAGAAAACGATACGAAGGGCCCAGCCCCCGTTCGTCCAATGCCCCCGACGTTCCTTGTGGTGTCCTATCGTTCGTATGACTTCCCATACGACGTCGAGACGTGGAACATTGCCGGTTTGCCACACATTGGCTTGACAGCGCATCTTATTATACGGGTCGGCCTGACGTGCGGGTCATGTTTTTCAAAGATGGTGTGCACGATGGTTTTGCGGATATTTGCCGGACGGAGGAGACGAAGGGTGCATGTAAAGTGATGGAGGTTTGAGAGCGCCGGAAGAGATTCGACATGGATTGAGGTAAGGGGATCAGGTAAATGAATGTGGGCGTATGCGGGGCCGGGATATTCGCGTTGCTTGATTGTCTGCCCGGCATGGCATTCACGCTGACGCTGTTCCGCAAACGCCTCCGCTTAGGCGTACGCGCCACCGTTGCTGTATGCGCATTGCTTGTGGTGATTCAGGTGGTAGCCGGCTCATTGCGCTATGGCCATGTCGATGACAACGCGTACATGGCGTTGATGGCGATACTGTTGCCGGTGTTATGGGGATTTCCTGTGATTGGTTTGATTCGTGATTCTTGGCGCAAGATTGTGTTTGTTCTGATGTTGTTCATGAACCTGTCGGGCACGGTTACCGTCATGGGCAACGCCGTCGATCGTCATCTGTTTCCTGTGGGGGGGGGTATGATTGGCGATATTTGCTCACGGTCTTGCTGGTTGGGATTGCACTGATCTGCGTACTATTCGTATTCTTCGGAAGAACGTTGCTGGATTTGTTCGATGTTGAGGATGCGGATTATATCTGGCGGTACTTGTGGTTGGTTCCGGCTGGATTCAGCGCCATCGCATTGTGGATGCGATTCGGCACGCCTGAACCTGAATACATCAGCACTGCGAAGCCGGCTAATTTTATGATGCTGATGCTGTTGTTCATAACGAAACTTGGAACGTATCTTATTATTGCCAAAATCATTCTCGTCCAACGTCAACGGAATGAGCTGAGTATCGTCAATCGCCAATATGAATTGCATGAACGCGCTTACCGTATCTACCGGGAGCATAGTGATGCCGAACGGCGGCTACGGCATGATTTTCGTCATGAGCTTGCGGTGCTGTCGGTGCTGGCTGAGAAGAACGAGCTTGGCGAATTACGTGATTACATCGCCAAGATGGTACGAACCGTTCCTCCAAGTACGCGGTACCGTCTTGCCAGTAATCCGGAATTGGATGCACTGTTGCAGTATTACGCGTATGAGGCGGAACGCGCTGGGGTCCGGTTCACGTCACGAATCGAGACTCCAGTGGATCACTTTGCCAAGTCGGTCGATCTGACGGTTGTTCTTGGCAACCTGCTGGAGAACGCGGTTCAGGCCGCAGGGTGTTGCGCAGGCGAACGATATGCGGATTTGCGGATCGGCAAGGTTCCGGGCGTCTGCATGATTCAGGTGCGGAACAGTTATGACGGCTTGATCGACGAGCGGAATGGCAGGTTCTTCTCAACCAAACACAATGGTATGGGCATGGGACTCGAATCGGTGCGTTTGACGGCGCAACGTCTGCACGGCGAATGTTCGGTGAAGCATGACGGACATGTGTTTACTGTTCGTGTGAGTTTGCCTATGTAGCGTGTGGGGCATGTGGACGAGCCACGAAATACATGCACGCTGCCGACTGGCGCTTGGCGCTTAGTCCGCCACCTTGTCCATATGCCGCATAATCCAATCATGGTATTGGGATATGGTGCTTTTTCTGCCGTTGATACGAATGGGGATGCGCTCGCCGGTGGTGAGTACGAAATTATTGCTGTCAATGCGTTTTACAAACTTCGGATTGATCAGGTAGCTGCGGTGGCATCGGAGCAGCGCATCTCCGACCTGTTGCTCAAGCGATGTCATGGATGTGTTAGACGGTATGGAGCGTCCGGGAAGATGAATGGTGACGGTGTTACCTTTGACTTCGGCGTATTGAATGGCATCGACCGGAATCCGCAACGTCTTGTAGTCGGAAATGACTGAGATGAATCGACGTTTCTTCAAGCGTCGCCCAGTCAGTTTTTCCAAGCGGTTGAAGCAGACATCCACTTCTTGTGTGGTGGCCGATTTGATTAGGTAATGCAGAGCCTGTACCTCATAGCCGAGGAGCGCCCATTCCTGCATGCAGGTCACGAAAACGATGGGAAGATCGGTGCTCCAGATTCGGATTTGCTTGGCAAGGCTGATGCCATCGGGTTCGTTCTGCCCTGCATCGATATCCATGAACAGCAGGTCCGGCTCATGGTTCTCCACGGCTTGAAGCAGATCGCTTGAATGATTGAATATTGTGACATTTACGGTTATCTGCCTATTTTCGGCTACGGTTTCGATGGTGTCGCTCAGCGCCCGCGCATCCGAAGCAGCGTCCTCATAGATGAATATTTCCGCAGTCACAGCCTCAAGATTAGTGGGAAAGATCCAATGGGTAAACGAATGTCGGGCAACGTTTATCATGACTTTTTTGATGTTTGCATGAACTTCCGAAAACGGGCGGATTTTTTCACAACAATGGATTCTGCAAGGCCATGAGCAAGCAGTAATGCTTTCGGAAAGAGGAGAAGCAATATGATATCGCCTGATGGAATTGGTGATTTGGAGTCCGCTGCCGAGGAAGAAAAGCGTTATTGCCAGTCGGAGCTTGAGAAGCTTGATGAGAGGCGAAGGCAGGTGCTCATTGATCTGGGGGCCGCCGTTGCCGAACACGAAAAGGGCAACCCCGCATTCTGGGCCGATTATCCGGCTGAGAGCAAAGCACTTTCCGACGTCGAGGATCAATTGGATGTGCTTGAAGCGCGGATCGCAGATGCGGACAAGGCGATCGAGCAGGAGAACAACCGGAAGGAAAGCGATCAGATAAAGAACTCTCCTTGGACGAAGCTCTGCTCCTGCGGGGCCGTATGCCCGGCGCTGGCGAAATTCTGTCCGAGCTGCGGTTCGCGATTCTCCGTGGAGGACGATTTCATTCTAGGTATTGCTCCATCGGTGGTGCTCGCAGCCAAGTGCCCTAATTGCAGGAAAATATATTCCGACGAATTCAGGTTCTGTGAAATATGTGGAGTCGAGTTGGAGAAAGTGGCTGTGGATTCGGCGAAGATCGGCACCTATGACGAGGAACTTCCTTCACAGCAACAAGAAGAACTTCCTTCACGGCAGCAGGACTCTCTCCAAGAAACCGCAGCCGAGGAGAAGGTCTTTTGCCCTCAATGCGGCACGCCCAATAAAGCCCGAGCGAAGTTCTGCGGCAATTGCGGAACACTGCTGAAGTAACAGGGGGATGCTGGTGGCTGATAGGTATTGCAAGGTCTGCCATGAACCGATTGAAGGCTCGCCCGCATACTGCACTTCCTGCGGTGCTGCTCTTGGCAATCGAAGCGGTGACTCTGCGGAGTCGGTACAGGACGGCCCTGTCAAAAGTCATAGGGCAGTCAAAATAGCCATCGGCGTCATAGCCGTGATCGCGCTTGCATGCGGTGGGGCATTCTATTGCGCATATGACTCCGGAATGTTGGCATCAACGGGTGCCGGGTGGAGCAAGAGCTCTGACTCTGCGAAGAAGTCATCGGACTCGTCGTATAAAGCGACGAGCGAATCGGCGGAGAAACGGAAGTCCGGCACGGCGAATGATGCGGATGATACGGACCGCAAAGTGACGTATGACTTCGATTCGGAGTCTTCCGAAGTCGAATTCGTCTACCACAATAACGAAAAAGACACGGATCTTGACGAATCATGGACGTATGTCCAGTTCTCCAGTTCTCAAAAGAAACAAGACTCGGCTCTCACGCAGCTGAACAAGACGATTAAAGACAATTTTGAACGAGAGCTGCAGGATGCAAAGGAATGGGATGCCGACTCGAGTTCCGGCCCGCAGTGCATCTCTCATCGGGAATCGGTCACCTATATCAAAGATGAGTATGCCGTTGTCCGTACGGAACGATATCTGACGACATGGGGAGCCCACGGCGATATTGAGGTCACGGGAACAGCATATGACCTTGCGAACGGCGAGGATATATCGATGTCACGGATTACGGGGCAGACGCTGACCGAAATGGAAAGTGCTGCGCGTGAAGCCATAGAGCAGTATCTGGAGAAGAATCCCAGCGACATCTACAACAGCAGCCAGCTGGACGACGCCATTAACGAGATCGTCAATGACGACAGCCGCTACTACGTAACGAAGGATGGCCTGCTGATCAGCACCAAGCCAATGGAATTGGGCAGCTTCCAATATGGCGGCAAGGACATCGTGGTCTCCTCCATCGACGGCAGCAAGGCGCAGAAAGGGACGGATCTACATACAAAATACTCGGAAACGAAATAAACGCACGAGCGTTCGTCAGTGCGGATGCCAGCACATATACGCGTGATGTGCTGGCATGGAATGGTGCTTCTCTGGGTTTTAAAAACGATGTCTTCGGGAACGATGAGCTCAAGCAGATGCAGAACACCATCAACGAACTTAAAGCAAAGAGCTGAAGCTCTTGTGGCGGTCCGGTATGTTCGAAACAACTTTCATAACGTCTGCATGAACTTGCCTTCATCAATGCGTGTTTCGAATATCCCCGAATGATTCGTCCCATACCATCGAAGCGGATTGAAACCGTAAGCGAAATGGCCTGGTACGCGGTATTTTGGGCGGCTTTGCCTAGTTCAGAAAAGGGTGACAAAAATGCGGAACACGAAGCGCATCTCTGCAAGCAATTTCTTCTATGGCGTTGCTGCCATACTTCTAGTCGTGCAGTTGGCGCTCATTCTCTGGATACTCAAATATCAATTTGTATTGACGATTTATGATGGCATTCCCGGAACAATAGCGGTTGTGGTGTCTACGGTCATTCCAGCATTTTTGGCAGGGTTCTCAGCATATGGTCTTATCAGGTTGCTGGCCTCGAGACGAAACCCCTCCGTTCGGACCCATCTGAATGCCCGTGGTGTTCTTGCAATGGTTGTGGCTCTGCTGATTATCGAGGTCGTACTGGCTTTGCTCAGCTACTATTTCATTCACTATGCTCCGGCATTTACTAGTGTCAATTTTGCATTGAGTGGCGTCGGTTGGGGAATGAAGAAGATTCTTCTCTTGCCGTTTCTGACGATTCTGCTGCTGTGCGCAGGTCAGGCAACGTCGAAAAATGCGTAGTTGTTGCCACGGCTCTGGCATGTCCAAACTAACTTTCGCAACGTTCACATGAACTTATTCACGATGGTGTCTGTCTCGAACGGGTCGAAATCGCGTATTGCATATTCTTCAAGTAGCAGCAGTCTACGGAGACTACGAATGGAGAACCTATGACGAGCAACTTTTTCGATAGCGTCACCGAAGCCATCAATGGCGGGGTCTCCTATGCGGACAGGAAAACGCAGATTATACGGTACCGAAGCGAGCTGTCTACGTTGGCCAGGCAGAAGGCTCAGGCCTTCTCCGATCTCGGGCAGGCCGTGCTAAACCGCGAAGCCGCAAATCCGCAGTTTGTGAATGCCTATGCCAGTCAGGTGTCGGCGATCAGATCCCTCGAACAGCGTGAGAATGAGCTCAAGATGCAGATTGATGCTCTGCAGCAGCAGGATGTGGCGTCGAACGCTGGCGGGCAGCCTCAATCGGGCAAAGTGTGCTCTCATTGCGGAACGCATTGCCCGGATCGTGCCGTCTTCTGCGCAAACTGCGGAACACTGCTGGCGGCGCAGCAGGCTGCTTCGAACCCGGCTCCGGCGCAGGGGAAGGGGATGTTCTGCAAGTCGTGCAATATTCAGTATCCCGCCGATTACGTCTGGTGTGAACGCTGCCGCAGCCGCTTGGAACCAGTCTCGGACTCCGCTTCCGCGACTGGTGTCGAATGACGATTGAGTGGAGCAATCGCCATTCTTGTCACCCATGAATAGAGAACGATAGGAGAACCAGAGATGAGAGAACCCGATCGAATCAGTAGCCGGCACATTGGCTTTGTCGATGTGCTGGGTGTTGTTGCCGCGGTGCTGCTGGGTGTGCAGTCGCTGAATTTCATCGTGACGCTGATCAGCAATTTCAGCGCCACGTTTATGATATTCGGCTATGAATCCGGCGGTAACGCCATCGTGGGCATGCTGGGAGTGCTGCTTCTGCTGGTATTTGCGTTGATCCCTGCGGCATTGAGTGGTTTCCCGGCACTTGGATTGATCAAATCCTCGGCTGTAACACTGTCTTCGTCTTCTTCGACAGGGAAGAATCCCGAACGATTCCTGGTACCGGCCGTTGTACTGCTGCTGGTTGAGATTGTGCTATGGGCTCTTGCGCTGATCAAGCCGATAGTGCAGATTCCTTATGTCGGTCCGGTTCTTGCGCTTATGGGACCGAAAGCCATGAAGGAAATTATTTCGTCCGTCGTGATTGTGCTGCTGCTGTATGTGGCGCATGTGAAGTCGAAGAACGTGCGATAGGAGAGACCAATGAGAATCTGTGGACATTGCGGTAACCAAGTCTCCGATCAGGCGCTGTTCTGCGGGAAATGCGGCAACAATATCGGTGCTCCTACACCTGCGCCTGGCCCTACGCCTGGCCCTTCGCCGGTTCCTCCGACGCCAACTCCTGCTCCTACGCCGACGCCAGTTCCGGCTCCTGTACCTAGTCCTAGTCCAGCGCCTTTGCTAGGAATTCTTTCCTCACTGCTCGCGTCTGCCGGAGCATATATCAAGCCAATCGTTTACGCGCTCTTTGCCGTTGCGATTGTGGCGGGCAGCGCGGTAAGCAACGGTGTTCCCAGTGCCGTACACCCAGCCTCCGCCCAAGAGGTGGCGAACGTGCTCACTGCTGCCGTGAATCGTTACTATGCCAGCGATATGGACAACGATGCCGCTGAAAAATACACCAGAACAGTCTGGAAGTATCTACCTGAGGACATCGCGAATGCCGCGATTAAGGAATGCCACGGCGACAAGGATGAAGCCATCGAGAAGATGTCGAGCGTGCTTAGCGACTTCACCGATTCGATGAGCGGAAAGATCAAGGTCAGGGCCATCTTCTCGGTTGGAGACAAAGTCGATTCCGACGATATCAAAGACAGCAACAACGCTTTCCATGATGCCAAGTTCAATTCCCGTCTGAAAAGAGGGTATGAGCTGGAAGTGGCTGCCGTGGTTACGGCCAAGGAAGATGTCGGCACTATGAAGGCAGGCGAGACCAAGAAACAGGACTCGATGTCCAGCGGCATGGAGGTGGTGCAGATTGGTGGCCATTGGTACATATGGAGCTCCTCCTTCAACAGTCTGCTGAAAGAAGCATCGAGTAGTTCGTCGGACGATTCGTCGGACGACTGGTGACCGTGATGGCGGCCATTGAGATGGTCGCCATCGGTTTGGATTTCATGGTGAGGGAAGGCGCGGAATAGAGAGAGGAGCTGAATCATGCGTTGTGAATGTGGTGAGCCGATTGAGCCAGGGCAGAAGTTCTGCATAGTGTGCGGCAGGAAAATCGCCGATGGTGCCGTTCCTGATGAAGATGCTTCACTGGTGCGGAACATGGTGGATCAGGCTGAAACTGCGCCGGATGACGACACGGTTGTGCTGGACGATTTGCCGTCCGTATCGGATGAATCTTCAGACGAAACGGATGATTCTTCGGTTCCATCTCACGAATCGGGAAAGAAACGTACCTGGCACAAAGCGATCATCGCGGTCATTGTGGTGCTGGCGCTGGTCTTGGCCGGCTTTGTAGGCTTTACTCTGTGGGGAATGAAAGATGGGGCTGCTAAGCCGTCAGCTTCGGACAAGGATACCGTTCACTACTCGGATTCCAAGGCATCGAAGGTGCACAGAAAGACCGTAATCGTGCTGTACGGCAAGGACGGCAAGCCGCTCGAACGATACAAGGTGAATGTGATGGACAGCAGCGGCGTGGTTAGCTCCCATTCGGTGACGGATGGACAGTTCACGCCCGATGAGTTTGGCATGAAGCCGGGTAAGCAGTATACGGTTGTGGCAAAGGATCCGTCGGGCAACGTGTATAGTCTGCCGAAAACGGATGTCCGCCCGGACGACGAGACGAGTGGTGACGTTCACGGGGACAAGCTTGATGTCAAGCCATCTGACGGCCGGCAGGAATCCAAGACCGAGGAGAGTTCCGCCTGTTCTCGGCAGAAAATGTATTTGGCGTACTACGACGTAATCACTTCTCTCCAGAAGAAATATGGAGAAGGAGAAGTCGCAACTGATTCCGGATATGACGCCGGTTACTTGCATGGGCTTTCAATTGTGCTTCTGGCTGATTCCGACGGGGATGGCGAGGATGACGAGCTGATCACCGTCCACGACAATGATAACGACGAGACAGGCGCGGATGTCCTCGATGATTGGCGAAGCAGCCCGGAAGGTTGGACTGTTCAGGCGTGGAGCTATGACGCGGAAACTAGCAAAGCGTCGGATTGGTATAAGGAAAATCCGGTGCATTCCAATGGCGGCTGGTTTTTCTTCGAACAGGCCGCGGATGAGAACGGTAGAGTGACGTTGCCGGATAGCGAGATACCTGGATACGATGAGAACCTTGAGTATACGGACTATCTGCTTTCGCCGATAGGCTCTCAGTATTCCTTTGAGGGCAAGGACTTGAACCATACCCAAATCTCAGGCGAAGAAACTCTTTCCCAGACTCAGGAGACCATCGACACCATCAAGCAAGGCATGATGGCCGATTGCAACGTCTCGTCTGCCAAGGCGAATGACTCGTCAAAGACGGCTGACGATGTGCAGATTGCCGTCGGTGGTAGTTATGCCAAGGGATATGTGCTGCGCGATGGTACGGTATGGGCGATTGACGATAACGGAAAAGCCTCGAAGATGACCGGGCTGCCTGTCATCTCAAAGCTGTTTATCGGCGGATTCAACGGAAACTATGCGCTTGCAAAAGACGGCAGCCTGTGGGCATGGGGAAATCCGGCGTCGATATTCGGTTTGGGCTCTTTGGGGGATGGAAAGCCGGGCGATGACGATTTCAGCGAGAAATCCGGTAATCCTGTGAAAGTTCATAATCTGAAGAATGTCGCGACCATGTACTCTGGCTTGGGCAGAAGCTACGCGGTGCTGAAAGATGGCACTGCGTGGACATGGGGAGATGAATGTTCGTCTTCCGGCTGTAGCGAATCTTATGGTGAAGAGATTCTTGAGCCAAAACAAATTGACGGATTGAAAGACATCATTGATATTGCTGGTTGGTATGGCGTTAATTATGCTCTGAAATCTGATGGCACAGTATTGCGCTGGATTGACAGCAAGGGCACCGCTAAACCTGATTTGCCGCTTGAGCCTACTGACATTTACGGTTTGCCGAAGATTAAGTCCATGTCTATTGGGTATGGAGGAAGATATTTCCTGGATGAACAAGGAAATGTTTGGACGCCGAGCACGTCTTCTGGCGTTGAGACGACGGTCACGGAGCCGGTGAAGTTGAGCGCCCTTCCCTCGATCAATATGATTAAACAGGTTGATGCCAATGAGGATGTTGGCGGTGTGGCCTATTTCATTGGCACCAATGGTGAGCTATGGGCATACGGAAGCAATGGCGCAACCTGCGGGGATGGGAATAGTGCGGCGCTGGGAGACGGAACGTGCACGACACCGGACGATCCGGTTCGGGTCAAAGGCGTCAGCAAGGTTCGTGATGTCACCGTCGCGTGGGGTAGCAGCTGGGCTTTGACTGATAGCGGTGATCTCTACCAGTGGGGAACGTGTAACGGCTCCGGCGAACAGGCGAATATTCCCAAGAAGATCGAATCCGGTTCGGTACGGAAGATATATGCTGCGCCGTCGTCTTACCTGATGATGGTCAAGAAAGACGGCAGCATATGGGGCAAGAGCGTGAGTCCCACTGGGGAATCGGACGATTTCACCCAAATCCAAGGAATCAAATAAGCCGTTGAAATGGCGGTATGGAAAGGGAAAACGATGGAATATTGTGTGCAATGCGGAAATGCACTTTCCAGTGAGGCGAAATTCTGCCCGAAGTGTGGTGCTCCTGTTAAGAGAGAGCTTTACACAGCTCCTAGGCCTAAAAGAGGCATAACGTCGCCGTCTCCTATTCGGGAAAATCCTGTGCTGACTTGTAGACGTGCCTCCAAAAAGCAGAAAAACAGGTGGCTGATCGTGATGGCGGGTTCGGCTTTCTTCACGCTGCTTTCTGTGATTATGGTGTGCGTGACTTATGAGCCGGAGTCCTTCATCTCTAGGGCGAGAATAAATTGGCCGATGATTATTATCGGGATTTTTTTCTTCGTTGATGCTGTGATTTACGGTATTCTGTTCATGCAAGCCGACAAATATCATTTTGAGATATTCGAGGAGCATGTTGAAGGACTGAGCCTTTGTCTGACCGGCGGAATCCGTGAAATCAATGTTCCATACACGCAGGTTCAGGGCGTGACCGTTGCTGAGAAACAATGTGCTCTTGTACTGCAACTTGCTGGACGCCAGGAGACAATGTATTGCCCCGATGTTGAAACCACTAAACAGATGGGACAATACATCAACGGCAGGATTCGTGCTTCGTGCCGGTGAATCGTATATTCGCTCCGGCATGAATGCCTTTTACACGGAGTGAAATGAATTATCGATGCTGACGGCATGACAACATGTGGTGGGGTTCGGCGAATCATCGTCGAACCCCACCACACGTTGTTCATAGCTCGGTCACCGCGCCAATGAACAACGGCAACCCATCCGGGGAGTCAAGTTCGAAGAGGAACGGATGATCGACGATGAAGTCGATCCATTTAACAGGTTTTGGCGCGGGACAGATTGGCGGCTCCATCATTATCACTGTATATGCGGCGGCCTTCGCGCCTTCCTCCGCCACCTCGATATGCGTTCCCTGTAGAATTTTGCTGATGAGCAGAGGTGTATCTGAAAGTGTGGAAAAATCTGCTTTTCTTTGATTGAAAGCGTCCGTAATCCCCATTGCCTGCAACGTTTGAATCATTTCTTTATCGAAGAAACTGTCAATGTCGAACTTCGGTAGTTGCACATGGATCTTGGTGTCGTTCTGTACGGTTGGGGAAGCGTTGAACGCATCCCGTAGCTTGGAAGCCTTGGCGCGAAGCCTTTTGAATCGCGCATTGTCGTCGGGCAGCAGGATTTTCATGCACCCGCCATTGTCGAATGCGATATCCGCTCGTTGCCAACCGTCACCCTTGACATAGGCAACGGGATCGTCTGCATGGCCATCGATATCGAACGTCTTATCCATGAAATCGATGATGGTTGTCTGTCCTCTCAACGAATGAAATTCGGCTTGCTCGGTGTCTTCAAAAGGAGAACTCCAGCGGCCATCGGCATAGAGGGTGTTGATAATCACCAATTTGGTGTTGGAAGGAATGACGAGTTCCGGATTGAGCAGGCTTCGCGTCTCTTTTTTAATCCAGTTGTTTATGGCTGTGTTTGTTTTCTCATTGAAGCCTTCGACTTGCTTGACCTGTGTGTCGTATAGCCGTTTCGTCGTATGGGTATAGCCGCGATTGACTTGGAAGGTCTGTGGAATCCATAGGGAATTCGCGGCATCGAATTGTGATTTGCCTTTACGCTTGCCGACTATCGATCGGTAGATGGAAGCGAGGTCCTGCTCGCTGAGTGCTGTGCATGCCAACACTCTTTGCAATTGGGCGAGTGTGTTCCCTCCTGCGCCTTGCATCGCGATCAGCAACGCCATCTCGAGTGATACGGGGGAATAGCAGATATTGGATTCGGAAGCAAGGATGTGTATGGCGCTTTCATAAGCAAAGTGACTCGATGATTCCATTGCTGCTCGGGTTGCCGGTATTGCAGGCAGACTTTGCAGGCCGGTCAATGCGCGATTGCCAGCGCTTTTCAAGCTCGAAACGTCGTCGGCTGTCTTATTTGTGTCACTTCGATGTATTGGCGCACCGCATACACAACAGAATCCCGCCGATTGCGGGCAGCGTGCCCCGCACGAACAGATTTCTGTCCAGGGAACTTCCTCGTGCTGAATGATGCTTTCCGCCTGTGCCATTCGTTTCCTGAACGCTTCTGTTTTTTGCTCGATGTCATTCAGCGCGGCAGCTTGTATCGGATAGGGGAGCAAGACTGCTGGATCGTCCTTTGCTTGATATGCGATCGCAGCGCCAAGGTGGGCGTATATGTCGGCTTTACGTGCAACAAGTTTTTCGATTGTGGATTGGTAGGACTTCTTTTCCTTCTCCCACGGGTTTGACATTTTCCCTTCCTGTGGGTCTGGCGTTTTACTGCGTTTGCGAAAAAATAACATGTCGGTTTTCTCCGGAATCCTGGCGTATAGCAGCGTTTGCTCTTGTGCATTCCATTCTTGTAAGAAAGCGCGGTATTGCCGGACGAGTTCATGTAAACGTCAGAAAAGTCAGGGTAAACGTCGCATGGCGAACTTGGTGGTTCGTTTGTCTGTTGTGGTGCACATGGCTGCCGATTCGGACGAAATCGACCCTGATTTCGTCCGAATCGACAGCCAAGTGACGAATCGTCGGAATCGAACGGCAAGCTGCGCGGGCGGATCGCGTCACGCACGATGGGTAGAGGGAGGAGAGCGGCCTGCTCACTGCCCGGCATCAGGATCCTCGTCCTCGCCTACGGGCCCGAGCAGCATACGCTCGCTGAGATTCACGAGGCACATGAGTATGCCGGTGATGACGATGATGACCAGCGTGGCCGAGAAGATCAGCGGCGTGCGGAACGAATTGTAAGCCGCCTGCAGCCAGATGCCGAGGCCCTTGCGCGCACCCAGATACTCGGCAGTGGTGGCGGTGGCGAAGATGTATGCGGCGGATACGCGGATGCCGCCGTAAATCTGCCGTGCGGCGACGCGCAGCTTCACATGCCACAACGTCCACGCGCGGGTCGCGCCGCATGTCAGCGCCACATCCGAATAGAACTGCGGCACCGCTTCCAGACCACGGATCGTCTGCACGGCGATCGGGAACAGGCCGAATACGGCCACAATCACGATTTTGCCGGAAACTTCGAAACCGAACCAGATCAGAAACAGTGGCGCGATTGAAATCAACGGCATCGTCTGCGCGGCCGACAGCAGCGGGAACAACGCGGCATCGGCAATACGGGAGCAGTACAGCAGAATGCCGATCAGAATGCCGCATGTCACGGCGAACAGGAAGCCGACGGTGCCTTCCAACAGCGTGACTTCGGTCGCGGGCCACAGGGTCGGCCATGTTTCGACGGTCGCCTGCGCGATTTCGCTGGGGGCGGCGATCATCGTGGATGGCACGTGCCCCAATCGCACCCATGCCTCCCATACGACAAGCAGTGTGATGACGGCGATCAGCGTTGGAATACGACGCTTCGCCATACCGAGTAGTTTGTGTTGAACGTGCGATTCCGCCATCGTTCACCTTGCTTTCTGCGTCAAAGTGGACGCGCACGTGACCGACTGCGGGAAATCAGTAAGGTGAGGAGCCTGCCCGCCAATCGGCCAGAAAAGATTGTTACCGGCTCGCCAGTATAGACGGTGGGGCGGAACGTAGGCAAACCCGCACAGCAAGTACGGCAGTAACGAGAGATAACGTGCGTTGGATACCATCCCAGATATCACTTTAGACATAGAGAGACAGATATAGAAAGGCCTCCGCACCCTTCCGATGCGGAGGCCTTCCCATATACCCCTTGCTACTGCCTTATGGTCGTTTGCCTGTCAATCATGACAGACGTCTATCATTCCAGTCCGATGGACTTCATGTGGTGAAGCACCAGGGACTTGACCTTGAGCGTGCCGGATTCGGCCACGAGCTTGATGGCGCGCGGACCTTCGGACGCGTAGCTGTACGAGCTGAGCGCCTGACGGCCGTCGTTGACGTACACCTCCACGCAGCCACGGTCCACGTACACGCGCAGCTTGAGTTCGCCGGCGGCAAGTTCGGCTTCGGACAGCGGTGCCGTACGGTAGCCGCGATCGCCCTGAGCGTTGGCCTGCCGGTCGACCACCACGCGGCCGATCTGATCGTCATACGCAACGGACGTGTAGGCGCCATCCTCGGTGGCGTGGACACGCAGGCCGGCACGCTCGGCGGTGGAGTTGGCCAGGTCGATGGTCATTTCGATTTCCACGGCTTCGGCATCGTCCACAATGGTCTTCTCGCCGCTGACGTCCAGATCGATCGCACCGAAATCGACGGTATCCTCGCGCAGGCCTTCCATTTCGGCCACCGGCGCGGTGTGCAGGTCGCCGTCGGCGCCCAGCGTGATCTCACGCGGCAGGGTGAGGTTGCCGCACCAGCCGTCGTCCTGCATCGGAATCGGCTCGACGAACGGGCTCATCCAACCGTAGACGATCTGACGCTTGCCGTCGTTGAACGACTGCGGCGCGTAGTAATTGTGGCCGCAATCCCACAGACGGAACTCGGTTTCCGGCTTGAACTGCTCGCCCGGAGTCCAAGTGCCGATCATGTAGCCGGCGTTGTTGACGTTGCGGTTCATGAAGCCGGACGGCTTGGCACCCATGGCGGAGAAGCCGATAACCCACTTCTCGTTGCCTTCGGCGTCCTTGATCGGGAAGAAGTCCGGGCACTCGAGCATAAACACGTCCGGATCCGGATGCTCGAACAGCACCTGCTCATAGGTCCACTTGACCATGTCGTCGGAGGAGAACAGCCACATCTGGCCGCGCTTCTCGGCAGAGGAGACACCGAAGGTCATGTACCACTTGTCGCCGGTCTTCCAGACCTTCGGGTCGCGGTAGTGGTGGTTCACCTTGTCGGTCGGGCAATCAATGACCATACCGCGCTTAGTGGCGCTGGTCAGCTCATCGTTGTCTGGTTCGGCGAGCATCTGTACCTGCCAGTCGCCGCCGGTGTTGTCCTTGCCGTTGGCCCAACGGTGGCCGGTGTAGTAGAACTTGAGCTTGCCGTCATCGCCGACCACGGCGGAACCGGAGAACACGCCGTCCTTCTCCTCCTCCAGGGAAGGAGCGAACATGATTGGTTCGCGCTTCCAATTGACCATGTCGGCGGAGGAGACGTGACCCCAATGCATCGGACCCCACTGGGTGCCATACGGGTGCAGCTGGTAGAAGACGTGCCAACGGCCCTTGTAGAAGCACAGGCCGTTCGGATCGTTGATCCAACCGCCATTGGATGCGATGTGGAACTTCGGATACCAGCGGTTGTTACGCTTGGCTGCGAAGGCCGCGACACCGGCCTCTGCCTTGGTGAGTTCCTCGCTGTGGTTCTTGATTTCGTGAAGGACAGGTGCGTCCGGAGTAAAGCCAGTCATCGTTGAATGCCTTTCTGAATCTGGGTTATGAATTGTTGGATAAAAAGCTTTTTGAAGATGGTGCCCAAAGCGGAAAAAGGGAAACGCTTCGGACACCACGATTGTTGTTATGATGCGTACGGTACCGATGATGATCGCGGGAGAAGGGATGTAGGTTGCGACCACCATCGACGCCGTACGCCGACTTAGTACGGGCTGAGACTCAGGCCTTCACTTCCGCATCAGCGGCCTTCATGGCCTTGAGCTGCTTGTCAGTGTAGAACGGATCGCCGCCGACTTCCTGATCATCCTTCTTGATGACGAAGAAGCCGTAGACCAGAGCCGCAAACACGATGGCAGAGATGGTGAAGAAGGTCGGACGGTCGCCCATGGCATCATGCAGAGCACCCATCGGGGTGGAGAAAATCACCTGGCCGACCTGGGAAGCGATCTGGAAACCAACCATGTACAGGGTGGCAGACAGCTTCGTGTCGAAGTGCAGGGTGAAGTAACGGAACGCCGGCAGGCAGAACAGCGGAACCTCGATGGAGTGGAACAGCTTGACGATGGAGACGGAGACCGGGTCATGGAACACGCCGCACAGACCGATGCGGGCGAACATCACGGTGGCGCCGAGCAGCAGGGAGTTGCGCACGCCGATCTTCTTCATGATGATCGGGACGACGCCCATCATGGCGGACTCGAGGAACACCTGGAAGGAGTTCAGGGTGCCGTAGGTGGCGTTGCCGATTTCAGTGGTCGGGAACAGGGAGGCGTAGTAGTTCGGGAACATCTGCTGATCGAACACGGTGTAGAAGGTGTTGGTGAACAGCATGAAGACGATGAGCACCCACAGAGTCGGCATCTTCAGGACGGAGACCATTTCCTTGAAGGACGGGTTGGTCGGAGCCGCGTTCGGATCGGCCTCCTTCTTGAGTTCTTCCTTTTGCTCGGCCGGAACCCAGAAGGCGTAGACGCACAGCATGCCGAGGCCGCAGATGGAACCAACCCAGAAGTTCAGCATCGGGTTGATGTTGAACAGGAAGCCTGCGCACAGCGCCACGACAGCGTAGCCGAAGGAGCCCCAAGCGCGGGACTGACCATATTCGAAGCCGAACTTACGGGAGTAACGTTCGGTGATGGCTTCGAACAGGGAGCAGCCGGCCATGAAACCCGCGGACAGCACGATGGAGCCGAGAAGCACGCCGATGAAGCGGGTGGTGCCGCCGGCGGTCAGCATCGGCTGGTACACGAACTGCACGAACGGGCCAACGCATGCAGCGACCGCAGAGATGAAGATCACGAGCTTGCGCTTGATGCCCAGCTGGTCCTGAATGGTGCCGTAAACGAACATGATGACCAGGGTGGCCAAGGAGTTGATGGAGTAGATCTGGCCCTGTTCCGCGGAGCTCATGCCCAGACCGTGGGTCGGGTCAGTGAGCCAGCGGGAGAAGAAGGACCACCAGATGCCCCAGGAACAGAAGAACATGAAAATGCCGAAGGAGCTCTGCAGATAGGAAGGATTCTTCCATACAGAACGTGTTTTACTTGCCATTTTGATTCTCTTTTTCTCTTCGCGGTGCCGCTGCCGCGCGGCATCGATCGCTTCCGATGTTGTTTTGGCTTGCGCCTGCTCGGATTTCAGCTGCCGTGCCGAAAAGCGAACATGGCTTCAAGATAGCATATGGCAACTGCTTCGTCAAACGTTTGACGTCAATCGTTTGACGTCAAACGTTTGTAAGGATTTGCGGATAGTTGAAATTAAGCCTGAATCAACTGCTGGCGGACTGTTGACACGATTGCTTTATTCGGCGTGTCGTGAACAAACGCACAATTTTCATGTATAGAAAATGGCTGTGCGAACAATCGTAAGCATTTGAATCGTTGTAAAAACAGAAAAATCAGGATATGACGGAATCTTTTTCCAACAATGCGCAGTGGATCTTCGCCGGAATCGGCGCATCAAGCGGCGGCAGGGAAGCTCTGGCGGATGGACATGAACTGGTATCCACATCCTTGCCTTCAATCATGGAAATCAGCTTGCAGGCTGACCAATAGCCCATTTCGTAATGTGGCAGTTCGACGGTGGTCAGCTGCGGTTCAAGTGTCTCTGCGAACACGCGGTGGTTGTCCACGCCGACCACGGAAATATCTTTGCCTACCGTAAGCCCTCTTCTTGCCGCGCATTCGTACACATACCAGGCGCGCGCATCATTGAAGCAGAAGAAGCCGTCCGGATGCTCGTCGTCGAACAACTTGTTCACGGCGCGTAAAGCTGGACCGTTGTTCATTACGTTGCATACCAGCGATGGGTTGAACGCACGTCCGGCCTCCTGCAACGCGGTGCGGTAGCCGGCAAGACGACCGTCCTGCGCGATCATGTTTTCCGCGCAACCCACGTATGCGATGCGTTTGCATCCGGCCTGGATCAGCCGATTCGTGGCGTCGTAGCCGATCATGAACTCGTCCGGCTCGATGCTGGGCACTTTGTTCTCGTGGTCGGTGGCGTCCACCATCACCACGGGGTATTCGTTCAACGATTCGGGAACATGTGCGATGCGGTTCGACATCTTCGAATAGAAGAATCCGTCCACGCCGTACCTTTTCAGTGTGGCGATCTCGTTTTCCTCGCTCGCCTTGCCGTCGGTGCTGACGGTGAACAGCATGTAGCCGTAGGCGCTGGCCGCGTCCTGCGCGCCCAGAATGATGCCGCCCGCGTATGGTGTGGTGGCAACTTCCTCGCTGATGAAGCCGAGGATTCGGGTTTTGTTGGTACGCAGGCTTCGCGCCAACGGATTGATTTTGTACCCGAGCTCGGTCGCTTTGTTGCGTACGAGTTTGGCGAGCGCGGGATTTACCCTGCCTTCGTCGCGTCCGTTGAGCACCAGGGATACAGTGGAGATGGATACCCCCGTTTGTTCGGCGATTTCCTTCATTGTCGTCATAATCGCAACACTATACCCAAATAAACGCGAAAAGCGCGCTTTTGCCAAGAAAAAGCGCGCTTTTTTACATGGAATGGTTTCGTTTCACCACTGTAAAGGGGGTTATTTCGACAGAATCTCGTTTACCAGTTCCTGCTTGGCGTGGATCTGTCCTTCGAAACCGGGGCGGATGTCGAGACGGATCACCACGTCGGTGCGGTATCCCTGGCCGGCGAGCTTCATGGTGGCGTCGCGGATCACCTTGAGCACATCGTCGATGTCTCCTTCGATGTTGGTGAACATGGCGTTCGTCTCGTTCGGCAGGCCGGATTCACGGATTACGTCCACGGCCTGCGCCACGTACGTGGACTTCTCCGGGCTGGCGCCGGCGGGGGAGATGGCCACCGCCGCAAGCGTGTTGATATACGGTTTGCCGGTTTCCGGATTGACGGGCACTTCCTGCTTTTCTGCGTTGCGATCGAGCGTCATGATTACCTTTCTCAGCGTTGTCTCGTGTGTTTTCGTGCGATTACTTGTTGTACTGTTCCAACGGTTGCCGTGGTTCGCGTGGTTTGCGTGGCTTGGTTCAACGCCACTTCCACGCGTGGTCCATCGGACCGGAACCATGTCCAAGATCGAGCTGCGCTTCCAAAGCGCCGGTCAGGTACAGCTTGGCATGGTCGACGGCCGTCGGCAGCGCCTCGCCAAGAGCCAAATGGCTGGCGATGGCGGAAGACAGCGTGCAGCCGGTGCCGTGCGTGTTCGGGTTGTTGATGCGACGGGAACGGAACCAGGTGATCTTGCCATCCGGCTCGACAAGCACGTCACTCGCGTCATGCGTGCCGTGGCCGCCCTTGACGAGCACCGCGCAGCCGAAATGGCCGGCGAGCAGATGACCTGCGGTCACCATGTCGTTCTCGGTGGAGATGGATTCGCCGTTCTCATAGTCGATTGCGCCCGCACCTTGCTCTACGGCCAAGTCGCACAGTACCTGGGTCTCCGGCATGTTCGGCGTGATCACGGTGGCCAGCGGGAACAGTTTGGACGTCAGCGCCGCGATGGCATCATCCTCGATGAGCTTCGCGCCGGACGTGGCCACCATCACCGGGTCGAGCACCACGTTCTTCGCGTTGTGCGCGGTCAGACGGTCGGCGATCACGGTGATGAGCTCGGCGCTGGACACCATGCCGATCTTCACCGCCACCGGCGGAATGTCTTCGAACACCGCGTCGATCTGCGCCGCAAGCATTTCCGGGGGAGTGTTGGTGACCATCGTCACGCCGGTGGTGTTCTGCGCGGTCAGCGCCGCGATCGCGGTCATGCCGAACACGCCGTTGGCGAGCATGGTCTTCAAATCCGCCTGAATGCCGGCACCGCCGGACGAATCCGATCCTGCGATGCTCAATACCGGTGGCAATGTGCTAGTCATAATGTTCCCTTCCTGACTCCTTCAATAGCGTTCGTTATGCAAACTGGCGGATTCGTATGAGACTCACCTCACAAATCCGCCAGTCTACGCCGTGTGTTCGTCAAAGTGCGTCACGAACACACGTGCATATTCATATGCTCGCTCTCACTGGTACAGTGTAGAGCCGCCTTCGCGGAATTTCTCGCTCATGGCTTGCATTCCGGCCGCGATCGTCTGCGCGTCGGCGACAAGCTTCTCCTGTGCATCGGCGTCGCCGAACTTTTTGCGGATGTTCTGCGAAATCGCCATGGAGCAGAACTTCGGACCGCACATCGAACAGAAATGCGCCATCTTCGCCGGCTCAGCGGGCAGCGTGTCGTCATGGAACGCGATCGCGGTGTCCGGATCGTAGCTCAGGTTGAACTGGTCGAGCCAACGGAATTCGAAACGAGCCTTGCTCATCGCATTGTCGCGGTCTATCGCATGTGGATGGTGCTTGGCGATATCCGCCGCATGGCAGGCGATCTTGTATGCGATCACGCCTTGCTTGACGTCGTCCTTGTTTGGCAACCCAAGATGTTCCTTCGGCGTCACGTAGCACAGCATGGCGGTACCATAGCGGGCGATTTCCACGCCGCCGATCGCCGACGTGATGTGGTCGTAGCCGGGAGCGGTGTCAGTGGTAAGCGGTCCAAGCGTGTAGAACGGCGCGTCCTTGCAGATCGCCTTCTCCATTTCGATGTTCATGCGGACGGTGTCGAACGGAATGTGACCCGGCCCCTCGATCATCACCTGCACGTCATGCTTCCATGCGCGCTGGGTAAGCTCGCCAAGCGTCATAAGTTCCGCGAACTGCGCCGCGTCGTTGGCGTCGGCCAGCGAGCCCGGACGTAGACCGTCGCCAAGCGAGAACGCCACATCGTACTTGGCGAAGATCTCACACAATTCATCGAAATGCGTGTACAGGAAGCTTTCCTGATGATGCTGCAAACACCATTCGGCCATAATGGAACCGCCACGGGAAACGATGCCCGTCATGCGGTTGGCGGTCAGCGGCACGAAACGCAGCAGCACGCCCGCATGGATGGTCATGTAGTCCACGCCCTGCTCGCACTGCTCGATCACGGTGTCGCGGAACAGTTCCCAGCTCAGCTTGGAAGCATCATCCTCCACCTTTTCGAGCGCCTGATACATCGGCACGGTGCCAATCGGCACGGGGGAGTTGCGCAGGATCCACTCGCGGGTGGTGTGGATGTCGTTGCCGGTGGACAGGTCCATCACGGTGTCGGCGCCCCACTTGGTGGCCCACGTGAGCTTCTCCACCTCCTCGTCGATGGAGGAGGTCACGGCGGAATTGCCCATGTTGGCGTTGAGCTTGGTGAGGAACCTGGAGCCGATGATCATCGGCTCAGCTTCGGGGTGGTTGATGTTGCATGGCATGACCGCGCGGCCCGCGGCGAGTTCGGAGCGTACGAGCTCCACGTCGCAATGCTCGCGTTCGGCCACATAACGCATTTCCGGGGTAATGATGTTGTGGCGTGCATACCACATTTGCGTGACCGGATGATCCTTGGCACGCATCGGCTTGTGCTGACGGCCGCGCCATTCCTTGGAAGCCTTGCCGCGCTTGATGGCGCGCTTGCCGTCGTCTTCGAGGTTGCGGCGGCGGCCATCATATTCCTCCACGTCGCCACGGTCGCGGATCCAGTCGAGGCGCAGGGGAGCGAGGCCTTCCTTCGGATCGCACTTTGGACCTTCGGTGTTGTAGTCCTTGAACGGCGCGTTCGGGCCGACGCCGGGGGTGTCGGACAGCTTGATCTCGGTGTACGGCACTTGCAGATCGTACGAACCATGCTCGTTCTCGAAATGCACCGGCGTGGTCTTACGGATATGCGCTTTGTCACGCTGCTTGGAATCGCGCGCCGCGATGTCGACACGCTGTTGCTTGGCCAGCTTGGAAGCGGCCTTCGCCTCCTTGGCGTTGGTGAACTTCTTCTCACCTGTCTCGGCAGGCTTCTCGGTCTCTTCCACGGCGGCTTTCACACGCGGCGCGTAACCATGCTTCTTATCGCCACGTACCGCCTTCCAACGCGTCACCATTTCACGGGTGGCGTTTTCCGGATCATCCGCGCCTGCGATCGCGGACACCACGAACCAGCCTGCCGCCTTCGAACGCGCCAGCATCTCCATATCGTCGGCCTTGACACCGCCGCCGACCACTACGGGGAATTCGCTTGCCGTGCAGATCGTGTTGATCTGCTCCTCGTCAAGCGTGTGGCCGGAACCATCGTTGCCGCCCACGGACGCTTCCGGCTTGGTGGTGGACACATGCAGTGGACCGGCGCCGATGTAGTCGATGCAGCCGTTCGGCAGCTCGTTGATGAGCTTCACCAGGCTTTCCGTCTCGGCGGACAGGCCCACGATGGCATCCTCGCCGAGCAGCGCGCGAGCCTCCTGCGGTTCCATATCGGTCTGGCCGATATGCACGCCATCCACCTTGATTCCCTTGTTGCGGGCCTGCCATACCACGTCCGCGCGATCGTCGATGACGAACGCCACGGAATCGGACTTGCCGTTGTCTTCGATGATCTGCGCGATGTCGCGGGCCATCTCGGTGATGTCCTTCGCGTCGGCGTCCTTGGCGCGAAGCTGGATGAACGTGGCTCCGCCACGCAGTGCGTCATCGACTACGTCGGTGATCGGACGGCCTTTGCAATCCTGCGGGCCGACCACGAAGTACGCGCTCATGTCGAAACAGTCTCGCATGGAGGCGTATGGATAATTGCTCATTGTGTTCCCCTTTGTTTTTGGTAAGTGCTCCGGAAGCTTGATGATGCTGTATATATTTCGTATATATGAATGATGGATATGCGAGCTATACCGAGATGTTGTCGGATATGCGATATCAGGCGGTTTCCATGATTTCGGACGAAGCCACCTGATCTGCGGTGACGTTCCACAACGCGTCGAGTAGCGCCACTTGGAATGAGCCGGGCCCCTGTGATGTGGACTCGGCGATTTCGGACGCGCGGTTGTACAGCAGTGATGCCGCGATGGCCGCGACGAGCGGCCCGGCCACGGCAAGATACGTCGCGGTCACGCCGCCGAGCGAACAGCCAGCGCCGGTGATCTTCGTCATCATCGCACTGCCGCCGGGCAGGCGGAACGTGCGCTCGCCGTCGGTCACCAGATCAACCGCGCCGGACACCGCAACCGCGCCCTTGCCGACGGGGGAGTGCTTCGCCAAATGGCGGGCCACACGTTTGGCCGCGTCGATGGCCGCGTCGACCTCGTCAACGGCCTCCACTCCAGCCGGACGCGTGGTCGGATCAGTGCTGTCGGCGTCGGCCAGCCCCCACATCGCATCAAGCGCGATGACCTCGCTCGCATTGCCGCGCACAATGGTCGGAGGCGCGTCACGGAACGATTCAAGAATGAACGTGCGTGTTTCGCCAATGCCCGCAGCAACCGGGTCTAGCACCCACGTCTTGCCGTTTTCGTGCAGTTTGCGCGCGATTTCCGGCAGCGCGTCCTTGAAGAACGGCAGCAACGTGCCCACGTTGATGTAGTTCGATCCGGCGATTTCGGCGGTGGCGATCACATCATCCGGCAGATAGCTCATGGCCGCGGTGCCGCCCGCCGCAAGCTGTGCGTTGGCAACGAGATTGATGGTCACGAAATTGGTGAACGACTGCGCCAGCGGCGTCTGCTCGCGTACGTCCATGACGGCTTGTTTGATGGCGGCACGCAATGCGCCGAGTGCGTCATTGGCGGATGAGTCATCGCTCATGATCTGCTCCCTACGTTGGTCCTAACCAACAGGTTCAAAGGGTCAGGCGTTCATGCCTATCTCAGCTTGATGGACTTGGCCATCAAGCACCCCCGCATGTTTACAACAGTGCTTAATCTATCTACGTCCCTTGACAGGCGCGATTTCGTAGGTGATTTTGGGCTTCCGTAGGTGGTTGCTGCCGGATAAGCATCGGCGAGATGCCTGGAATTAGGCGTTTGCTCGTGTCCGGATTCGAAGCTGATCGCCTACGGAACGCAAAAATCACCTACGGAACGCAGTCAGTCGCTTTGCGTCGTGTCGATGACGTTGCTGCAGTATGCCGTCCTGCCGGCAGTCACGTCGGCGTAGAAGCGCTGTTTTTCATCGATGTAGGCGATGGCTTTACGCAGTTCCTCCAGTTGCGTCTCCAGATGCTCGCGTTTTTCGGCAAGGATTTCCTGACGTTCCGGTATCGATGACTCACCTTCGAGACAGAGTTGCGTGTAGTGCCGCATCTCCTTGATGCCCAGACCGCAGCGTTTGAGACATGTCAGGTCGTTGATCCATGCGATGCATCGCTCGTCGAAGACGCGTCGGTTGTTCTGGTCTCGTTTGAGACCGGGCACGAGTCCTGAATTGCAATAGAACTTCAATGCTTCGTAATTCATGCCGGTTAGTTTGCAGGCCTGCTTCATCGTATAGGTTTTCATGTTCTTATGGAGTGGCACTGCCGTGATTGCCATACGTGGCTCCTTTCGGACGCTGCGCGGCAGGACGTTCGGCGGGTGCCGCCGGATGGGGTCGGGCTTGAGGCGCATTGTTCTTTTTGTTTGTACCTATCATGTCACATTTCCGGTTATTAATACCGGTAGATAGTACCGGCGTGCCGCAATTTGACCGGTAGCGGCTACCGGATTTTATCTTGAGGGTCAGAACGGCATACATGCCGGCACTGAATACCGACGAATTTATGGAAGGAAAAACAGTGGAATACGTGAAACTTGCCAACGGTGTTGAGATTCCGAAGATCGGATACGGCGTCTTCCAGATCAGCAAGGACGATGCTCCTCGCTGCGTGCGCGAGGCCATCGAGACCGGGTACCGCCATATCGACACCGCACAGTCGTACTTCAACGAGGCCGAAGTCGGCCAAGGAATCAAGGATTCCGGTATCGATCGTAAGGATCTGTTCCTCACTACCAAGATCTGGATCAGCAATTACGGCTATGAGAACACGCTGAGGTCCGTCGATGTGTCCTTGAAGAAGCTTGGCACCGACTATCTCGATCTGGTGTTACTGCACCAGCCGTTTTCCGATACCTACGGCGCGTGGCGTGCACTCGAAAAGCTCTACAAGGACGGCGTGATCCGCGCCATCGGCGTGAGCAACTTCTATCCGGACCGTCTGGCCGACATGGTCGCCTTCAATGAGATCGCTCCGATGGTCGATCAGGTCGAGACTAATCCGCTCAACCAGCAGATCGAAGCTCGCAAGAACATGGTCAAGCGGGGCGTGGCTCAGGAAGCATGGGCTCCGTTCGGGGAGGGCATGCAGAACATGTTCTCCAATCCCACCCTGGCCAAGATTGGCGAGGTACATGGCAAGTCCGTCGCGCAGGTGATCCTGCGTTGGCTCACCCAGCGCGACATCGTCGCTCTGCCCAAGTCCACGCACAAGGAGCGCATGGAAGAAAACCTGAACATCTTCGATTTCCGGCTCTCCGACAGCGAGATGACAACCATCGCGGGCCTTGACACCAAGACCAGCATGTTCTTTCGCCACGACACCCCTGAGGCGGTCGACCGCTTCGTCGGTTATGTCAAGGAACGTGCCGGCCGCGAATGATTCCGGCCCATGACATGGTCTGTGCCGGCAGCACTGTGTATCTGGGCTTCCCGATTTGGTGGATGGCACCTGTTTGGCTGGTGAACGATTCCGTCAAATCCAACGATTTCGCAGGTAAGACGATCATTCCGTTCTGCACTTCCGCCAGCTCCGATATCGGCAACAGTGCATCCACGCTCCAGAAAATGGCAGGCAGCGGTACATGGCTTACCGGGCACCGTTTCTCGGAATCTGTTTCCGAGGAGGACGTGACCGATTGGCTGATTTAGTCCAAAAACGGCATCGTCGAATAGCGAAGACATGGGGCGACCATTGTACGTTCGGCTGCAGCATTTCGTGTGCTGAATAGCAGGTCGCCTCTTCCACGCTCTTTTGAGTATCCCATCCGAATGTTTAAGCCGGCGTGGAAGTAGTAAGTGGTATGTGTGCTGTCCTGCCTTGCAGGAAGACATGGCGGGCATTTTCATTATGATGAAACGTCATCAAATATCGGATTATTTCCGATAATCATTCCACGAGATGGGCTTCCCCGTATTATTTCCTGAGACGTTTGTGACGCCCCTATGTATTTGCATGCGGGGATAGAATTGTTGACGGAAGAGAACCGTGAAAGGAATGTGCGTTGGCGAGAAATGACGGGAGTCGAAGGAGGCGGGGCGGTCTTTGCGATAGGTTGTTCGGCGATCTCAGTGCAAAAAAGTTGCGTAAGGTGTTGTTTGGCGCTGTTGCGGCAATTGTCACTGTTGCAGTTGTCCTGTTTGTGTGGAACGGTGTCGTTAAACCTGTTTTTGACAATGCAAGGACCGAATCTACCATCAGTGTGGAAAGCCAGTTGCAGGCGGCTGTGAATATCGACGATCTATCGACCGCGAAATTCCATTATGGCGGTGTTGCTGTAAAGAAAGACAATGCTGGTAAGGACAAGTGGCATGTTGCATATGAGGCGACGGTGACTGCTGGCGTCAAGATGAGCGATATCACGTTCGAAGTGGACGATACCGCGAAGACCGTCACTCCGATTCTGCCGAAGCCGACTATTGGGGACGTCGTGGTTGATAGCGGCAGGCTCGACTTTTTCGAGAACAATCCGTCCGTTGAAATTGATGAGGTGATCAAGCTTTGCAAGCAGGATGCGCAACAGGAAACCAAGACAAACGGAGACATTATTTCTATTGCTGCCAGCAATCTTGAACAAACTGTGGATGCGTTGACCAAGGATCTCGTGGAAGCAAAAGGATACAAATTGCAGAAGGCCGAGACCGTAAAGCTCACTAAGGAGACCGCGCATGCTGACGAATAATCGTTCCATGAAACGTGCGATTGCCGCATTATGTGTTGCTACGCTTGCATGTTCTGCTGTAGGGTGCGGCGAGGAAAAGAAAGAAGCTATCCCAACTTTCTCGAATGCCACGTATATCGCACAGATGGCCACATTAAAATGTTATTACCACAACACGGCCAAGCTCAGTCATGAGGGATCGTGGTTCTTCAATAATGGCTACAAACGTATGTGGATGGAATACAGTGGCATCGTGAAGTACGGTATTGATGCCGATAAAGTAACAATTAGTCCAGATGCCAACGGTCATAGAGTAATCATTACCGTGCCTCCAGCTCACGTGTTGGATGATCCGGACGTAAATGAGAAGTCGTTCAGCAAACCGCTGGTGAGCACTGGTTTCGCCACTTCGATTACCGCCGAAGAGAAAACGGAAATGTTTGATAAGGCCCAGCAAAGCATGCTGAAGCAGGCGAAAACCGATTCGGCGTTGCTTGCCCAAGCCGAAGCTCGCGCGCGGACTATTCTAGAGCAGTATGTGCGCAATGTGCTTGGCGACGACGCGAAGAACTGGACTATCGAATTCAAGGATGTGCAATAGTCGCCAAGCGAGAACTGGCTTACCTCACCCGCAATTGCCATCGTGGATGGCGGTGGCCAGCTGATCGCTGGATGCATCCATCGCGTATTCGGCGACACCCTGCTGCTGATTCGTGATGCGGTCGCGGTCGGCCCCGAAAAACAGCACCGAATAGGAATTCGTCACCGCCTCCGTACGGTCGGCTGCGATTGTCGGTTGCGTGGTGCCGCAGGAGATCATGATCGAGCGGTGCGAGAGCTCGTGCTTGACCATGTCCACCAGCCAAGGGCTTCGCGCGGTCTGCGTCCAATCCGGATGCGTGGTGAGCATATGCACGACATTCCTCTGCGAGCGGTCGGGCATCTGGCAGTAATACGCAGCCACGAATCCACTCGGATTCTCACCTGACTGGCCGCCGCAGTTGAATTCCATGGTCTGTTCGATCTGCACGCCCATCGTCGATGCCACGTTCGTGGCGAGCGTGTACCATCCGGCCGGATCGAGATCACCGTTGCGTTCGGGCACGGCGATCGCAGCCGCTGCGGCTTCCGCGTTATGCAGATTGCTGACCGCAGTCGAGACCTGCTGTTTCACGTCCGAGCGTAGTTTGTGCAGCGACCGTAGGTCGGCGAGCATCTCCCTCATCGATGCATACGCGCGCTGTTTGCCGTATCGGTCGATGAGCTCGTTCGCCTGCGTCGGATCGTCCACCTGCAGCAGCCATTGCGCCGCATGCTGGCTGAAATCGTCCGCCATGGCCGCGTCGACCGCGCTGAGCAGCTCCTTGGTCTGTCCGTCGAGATTATGTGCCGCCACGCGCATGCTGTCGATGATGGTGCGCTGCTGGTTGCGGTACAACAGTCCGATGATGCGTTCCTGCAGATTGTCCGACAGCAGATACTTGATCTGCTTGGCGTCGGCAAGCCGGTCGTAATCGTCCATGCACTGCTGCACGGTTTCGATGTGCGCGGCGAATCGGTCCGGATCATCCAGGCCCTGCGCGAACGTGATGCTGTCCTGCGCGGTCTGCCGGATGCCTTGCATGGTTTCGATCTGCGGCTTGACATTGCCGGCCGCTTCACTGGTGGTGGCGTGCAGGAAATTGGCGACGCCGGCGATGACGGCAAGCACGACGAGCACGCCCACGATGCGTAGGACATTCCGCCGGCTGCGTGAATTCGGGTTGTGGTACGGCATATTCTCAGACTACCTTGCTCGTGTGATGCACCGATGCTCCCATCTACCGCCGTTTGGCTCCATCCGGCCATGCGATGCCGGTGTCAGGGGAGTGCAGGACGTTCTTGTAGATGTCGTTGCGTACGTAGATTTCCACGGAACCGCGCGATCGCTGGTCTTTCCATGGCGTGACGGTTTCGGCGATGCGTATTTTCGTGTAGTCGTTCCGGTCATAGCCGAGGGCGCTGAAGAAGAACGGCTGATAGATGGTGTCGTAGAATTCGGGTTCGCCCCATGATCTCCAGGTTTCGATGTCTTGTTTGCCGGCATAGGGGTCTATGCACCATTCCCAAGAGATGTAGCTGCGCCCTTTGTAGGCATTGGACATGAGCGTACGCTTGAAGTACGGGTCGGCGGTGACCAGTGTTCCGCTCACCCATGATGTGTAGTCGATGCAATCCTTGCCATTGGCGCAGTAGCCGCCTTGCTTGATTCGTGCTTTGACATCCGGGGACGCATTCGTGGAATTGATGCGAGTCCAGCCAGCCATCCAACGGTATTGCTCCAGATGATTGGTCTTGATGAACGAGGCCACCGTCCGGGATGAGGAATACTCGTATCGTATGTCGCATATGCTGGCGTTGATCGTCCAATACACGCTGATTAGCATGGCACCTAAAGCGAGGGCCTTCAGCATGATGAGATAGTTGCGCGCTTTCTTCACCCCAAGCTTGCCGGCGAATTGGTCGGCCATGGTGGCGCACCAGGCCGGCCAATCATCCACGCCGATACGTCGTTCGTCGCAGTCAATCGCGAGCACCGCGATGAAGAATCCCAGCAGGATGCCCAGATGGTGCATAGAGAAATGCTGCGCGAACACCAAGCACATCACTGTGTACGAGCTCAGCAGCAGCATTGCGTTGTGCCGACGTCGGCTGATGTGGATGAGCGGGGCCCACATGAGGCATGACACGGTTCCCGTGTACAGCAGTGTCGGTGATAGGCCGATGAATACCAGATTCGTGTCCGACACCGTCGAGGTGAATAATGCTTCGGCCGGCAGCAGCAGCCAGGAATTGCAGATTTGTATCCATAGTGGTGCCGGCTGTGTCATGCCGGAGATGTCGAAATTGCCGGAATACACGTCTTTTGCGGGCATCACGTCGATCAGTATGGCCATCGCCGCCGCGAGCAGCGCCAGCAGCGCGATGAACCGTCGCCGGTTACGTATCAACGAATGTTCCTGCCAGACGAACCGCACTACCCAATTCGCCGCGAACATGCCGGCGATTACCAGTCCATATGAACTGGTCAGGCACAGCAGCATCATGCTGAGCGCTTCGCGCCATGGTTTCTCGTCGCGGGTTTTCCAGTTGATAGCCACCAGCAGCATGGCGGCGACCATCAGCGCATAGGGGCGCGACGTGACGCCGCACTGATAGCACAGGAAATAGGAGAACGGCAGGATGACTTTGAATGGTTCCGGCAGTTTGGTTTTGAATTCCAACAGCCAGATCATGAGTGTGGCGCATGCCAGATTGATGCTTTTCAGACCGATCTCGTAGGGTACGCCGAGTTTTGCGGGTGCGGCGAGCATCATCCACCACAGAGGCGGATGCCCCTCATAGTGTGGACGTTCCAGAATCATCTCCCGCCAGGAGCAGTCGCGCGCGATGAGCCAGGCTTGTGCCTCGTCGAACCATGGTTCGTGGAAGCACATCACTGTGGCCACCACGATGACGTACGCCGCGAGTACGATGCAGTGCAGACGATGCGGCGAGAGCCAATGCCGGATTGCGTCGCATCGTGTTCTGTTGTCTGTGGCTGCTACTGTTGCAGAACTCATGTTTCCTGTTTCCCGTTGCGTTCGAAATACGAGCGATTGCTGCGTGACTTTGCGATTATTGCGTGGCCGCGCATGGACCATGGCGGTTCCGTCATATTCCATGTTGCGGAACCGCCATTGGATGCATGGGCACACCATCGCGCCAGCTGTGCCGGCCATCCTTAGAACGACTTGCGCGCGCCGCAGAGCTTCTCGAACTCCTCGCGTACCTGCACCTTCACCAGCGCGTCCTCGAATGTGATCACGCCCTTGTTCACCAGTCGCGCCAGATCCTGATCGAGCGTGTGCATGCCTTCCTTCTCGCCGGACTGTAGCACGGTGCGAATCTGATGCGCCTTGCCACTGCGGATCAGTGAGGAAACGGCCGGAGTGTTGATCATCACTTCAGTGGCTGGTGCACGGCCATGGCCGGTAGCGCGCGGAATCAGTGTCTGTACGATCACGGCACGCAAGGTGGAAGCTACCTGCACGCGAATCTGCTGCTGCTGGTTTTCCGGATACACGTCGATGAGACGGTCCACGGTGGAGCCGGCGTCCTGAGTATGAAGGGTTGCGAACACCAAGTGGCCGGTTTCCACTGCGGTCAGTGCGGTGGAAATGGTTTCCAAGTCTCGAAGCTCACCGACTTCGATAATGTCCGGATCCTCACGCAGCGCACGTTTCAGCGCTTCCGCGAAGCTTTTCGTATCAGTGCCCACTTCTCGCTGGCTCACCACGCAACGCTTATGCTGATGCACGAATTCGATCGGGTCTTCGATGGTGATGATATGGTCGGCGCGTTCCGCATTCGCCTTGTCCACGATTGCGGCCAGTGTGGTCGACTTACCGGAACCGGTCGGGCCGCATACAAGCACCAGACCACGCGGCAACAGCGCAAGGTCGGCGATACGCGGGTCAATTCCCAGTTCCTGCGCGGTTTTGATTTCCGTAGGAATGGTACGCAACGCGGCGCATACGCCCATACGGTCGCGGTATACGTTCACGCGGAAGCGCAGCAGATCGCCAATGGCGAAGGAGATATCAAGTTCCAGATCATCTTTGAAACGTTCCATCTCCAATTCGTTGGTCATGATTTTCACTGCTTCGTACGTGTGATCCTTCGTCCACACGCTCAATCCCTTGGCGGGGCGCAGCTTGCCATCCACGCGCAGCATTGGCGGGTCGTTGATTACCAAGTGCAAATCGGACGCATTGAGCTCAACCAGCTGGCGGATGGCCGACACGAATTCGTCGTCCGCGTCCGGATGTTCGGTGCGCAGCGTCTGTTCGACCTGCTCGGCCTTGATCTTACGTTCTTCCGGAACGGCATCCTCGTCGGCGTCGTTGGTTTCAGGCACTACGAAATCTGCGAATGGCCTGGTCTGCGGCTGGGGCTGACTCATCTGCTGTTGCTGTGGCTGCGGCCTTTGGAAAGCTGCGTCCTGCGGAATGTGAGTGATGGTCGGAGGCATCTGCTGCGCTGCGGTTTCGGTGATGTCGGCCTGTCGCTTAGCGAATGGTGTGGCACCCGGTACGAAGGACGGTGGATTGCTGTCGATCTGCTGGATCGGCCCATGCTCCTCATATGCGGGATTTTGCTGGGTCGCGTCAGTGTCCTCATCAAACTGCAGGCTGCCGGTACCGACTGGTTGACGGTCGATTGTTGTTGGAAAAACATGCGCTTCCTGCGATTGTTGTATGGCTTGCGTAGTCTGTTGTTGAGCAACAGACTGTTCGGATGGTTGAGACTGTGAAACTGGCTGCGGGTCGGGAATTTGCACATCCTGCTGGCTTACAGTCGGCATTGAATTAAGCGAAGCGAAAATGCCCTTAAGGCTTTCATCATCTGCCTGAATCGCATTGTCGGAAGACCAATGACGTCCCTTGCGGGGATCCTCATTGAACGATGGAGTGTTGTTGGGAATGGTCACGCCTTTGAGACCGGAAAGATATCCGCCATTGTTCCACGTTTGCTCGATGGTCATCATTGTCCTTTTAATAGGTGGGTTGCTGTCTGAAAATGTCGGTCGTGCCGGCGCTTCGACGCGCCGACGCAACCGAATGTTTTATAGGTGTTTTATAAGTGCGGAGAGGTGTATAGGTGCATGTAACGTCAGGTGGAACCTACACCGTCACGCGAAGCACTTCCTCCACGGAGGTAATGCCTTGAAGCGCCTTCTGCCAACCGTCCTTACGAAGTGTGGTCATGCCTTGCTCCTTCGCCGCCTTGTCAATATCAATCGACGTGGCGCCACGGGCTATAAGATCCTCCATTGTTGAATCCACGCCCATGACCTGCTGGATGGCCACACGGCCGCTATAGCCGGTGTTGGCGCATTCTCGGCATCCTACCGGACGCCATATCGTCGGAAGAGGGGTATCTGGCATGTGTGGAACACCCAACGTCCGAAGCTCCGCCTCGGTGGCAGTATCCTGACGCTTGCACTTCTTGCACAGGCGGCGAGCCAGTCGCTGAGCCATCACCGCAGCAAGCGACGAGCTCAATAGGAACGGCTCCACACCCATTTCCGTCAAACGTGTCACCGCGCTTGGCGCATCATTGGTGTGCAGGGTGGAAAGCACCAAATGGCCGGTCAACGAAGCCTCAATAGCAATGTTGGCGGTCTCCTGATCTCGAATCTCGCCGATGAGCACCACATCAGGGTCTGCACGAAGGATCGAACGCAGAGCCGCGGCGAACGTCATACCGGCCTTGTTGTTCACCTGAACCTGATTGATGCCTCTCATACGGAATTCCACCGGGTCCTCAACCGTGATGATGTTGATTTCCGGCTTCGCCACATCGCCCAACGTGGCATACAACGTGGTCGACTTACCCGAACCGGTAGGACCGGTGACCAACACCAGACCATACGGACGGTTGTACGCCTTGGAGAACACGTCGAAATTACGTTGGCTGAAATTCAAATCCTCCACCTTGAGATTGCCCGAAGGCGTGCTCAGGATTCGCATAACAATCTTCTCGCCCCATACCGTCGGCAGTGCGGCCACACGAAGATCCACCTTCTGACCATTGTGCTTGACGGTGATACGGCCATCCTGCGGCTTACGGCGCTCGCCGATATCCATATCGGACATGACCTTGATGCGGCTGATCACACCTTGGGTCATGGCTTTCGGCGCCTTTTGGAACACGTGCAGCACACCGTCGATACGGTAGCGCACGAGCAGACCGTCTTCCTGCGGTTCGATGTGGATATCGGAGCAGTGGTCGTCGATGGCCTGGTTGATAAGTAGACTGACGAAGCGTGCCACGGGGGAGGCGTCCTCGCCGCTGTCGGATTCGAGGTCGACTTCCTTTTTCGCGGTTGCGGCGATTTCGTGGGAAAGCTCAGTCAATTCCGCGTTGGCGCGCAGATAGCGATTGATGGCATCCTTCACTTGGGATGACATGGCCACCATGGGAATGACCGGCATGCCGGTGCTGGCGGACACGTCGTCGATGGCGGCGAAGTTTTTCGGGTTGGCCATGGCCACGGTGATGCGTCCGTTGACAATGGACAATGGCAGCAGCTGGTTGCGACGGCACAGGTCGTCCGGCACCATGCTGATGACTTCTTTGTCTACTTGGTATTCGTTGAGGTCTACGAACGGCAGACTCATGCCTTGAGCTAGCGCCATAGCATATTCGCGTTCGGTGTTTTCGTCCATGCCTTCGGTGGATGTGGGCATGGCGGGAAAGTCGCTAGTGGCGTCGCTGGGTGCAGCGGCATGGCGTGGCTGGCTCGGCGTGAAAATCTGGTTGATTTCTCCTGTGACCGGGGAATTCAAATCCATGCGCTGCGAGAAATCGCTCGGCGTGTCATCGTTTCGATTGCGCTTGAGGAAAGGGAAACGGCTTCCCGAACCGGCGTCGCTCATAATGACCTCCTGGACCATGCGCCGGAACGCACGGTATGACTTATGACCCTTTGCAAACACAGGTGTTTGCGGGCCTGAGAATGTTCAGTTGTTCATGGTCATGTGAGCTAACGATTGCAGTGTTGTGCACTACTACTCGCATAGTTTAGCGGCTTTGTGACTGAAACGCCAATTGTCATGTGGTGTTTGGAAGGGTGTGAAAACGTTGGCAGGGAATCGTGATACAGTACAGATATTCATGCACCGCCTTTTCTGCGGTGATTTTTCCTGTTGCCCCCGATGATGGGGTGATACTGCATGAAGGAGCTGCTCATGGAGCACAGCTGGCGTAGGGCGGTAAATGATGCCGCGACAGGGCTTGCAATACATAACATCAAACGATTGCCGAAACGTGGCGAGTCGGGTTTCACATTGGTTGAGGTATTGGTGGCGATTGTGGTGCTGAGCATCACAGGTCTTGCCGCCGCACAGTTCGCGATTACTGCGATTCGTACTTCTTATGCCCAGCAGCAGCGTTCAGCAGCCATTGCTTTGGGTAGTGATGGTATCGAACGCATGCGCGCACAGATAGCGGATCATACTTCTGCGCCATCCTCCTATTACACGGATTTGCTGCCTGGCATGGGTGTGGATGATGTGAAGAAAGCACATGCGAATCTCACGGCAGTGGGGGCCATCACCTCGCAATTCTCGGATTTGGAGGCTACGGCCACTCCGGATGCCGATACGAGCAAGTACATTCAGCCGGTGCGCACTACCACGGGCAAAGACGTCAAACATACTACATATACGGTGAACACCGTGATTGAGAAGTGCTATCGGGAAAGCGGCACCATGGATTGTAGAACCGCTTCGGAACTAGGTATTGACGGGCATGCGTCCATTAGCGGTCTTGACGGTACTCCTGACGCCTCGCTGCGATCCAGCATCCTGAGTCAGGACAACATTCCTACTAAGGGATTCACCTTTATGGCGAAAACGTATATGCCGATGGTACGCGTGGTGGTAGGCGTCACCTGGTCGGATAATATTGACGCAGACAAAACGGCCGTGTATACCACCAATGAACTGTTGAATGTGATCGGGGCCTGAAGGAGCGGGACGGCTTATGGAAGAGAAGAACTCTGGATTCAGTCTGAATCGCCGATTATTACGTGCGCTCCGTAGGCGTGCTCGTGGGGAAGGCGGCGTTACCTTGGTGGAGATGATGGTTTCATTGTTTATTTTTGCCATTGTTTCCACCATGTTCACGGTGTCGATCGTGCAATATTTGCATTCCACCACAGCCGATGCTATCCGCACCAGATCGGCTACGGAAATAGCTACATCGGTGCAGGCTCTGGACCGATATGTTCGCAATGCCGAAGGTGTGGAAGAGGCTGCCAGCGGTGACAGGTTGACTTTGGTGACCACTGATGCCGATGGGATTCGGCAATGCGCTGTGATTGAGTACACAGAGGCCACGTGGTCCGGCGGTCGAGTTGATGATTATGGTTCCGTCGTGGTAAAAACCAGACCATACGCAACCGGTGCGGGGGGAGCGTGGAGCGAGCATGCGGTGTTGACGGCGGTGATGAACAACAGTACCGCTTCAACGTCCGATGATTCGCTGTTCAAAAACAAACTGTTCAGCATGGATGGCGGTACGCGCGTGGTGCGGTATTCGCCGGTGACGGGTTCGTATGTGGGTGGCAAGCCGGTCACCTCGAACACATTGACATCGTTTACAGCTCGCAATGTGGGTTCGAGTGCTTCGGTCGACTTCAGTCAATGTCGTTGAATGAAGGTGTTTGTAAGGGCTCTCCCTTGTGGGGGAGCCCTTTTTCTATACTTTCAAATACCCCCGACATGCCCGGGTGGAAATGGTTTTTGATGAATTTTCGTCAAAGCATGCTGAAAATATTTTCTGAAACACTATTGAAAATATAACTATTCCAGGGCAAACGTTTCAGACGAAGAGATACACCGGTAGACCGACGGACTCAACGCATGTTACGGAATCGGACGGTGGTGATTGTGTGAAGAGGGGTTATGCAATCGTATTGAAAGAGTTTGATTCGGGGTTGTGATGAAAACGGTGGATGAAACATCATTGGTGCGATTGATGCACTGCATCTGGTACTGCAAACGATGTCAATACGACTACGCTGAGAGTTGTTGGTTATGTGAGCCAGCCACCCCCACAAGGGGAAATAACGCAAAGAAGAATCGCTGTGGACCATCCGAAGTTGGACGGTCCCACGGTATGTCCTTCCAATTGGAAAGAAGGGTTTCATTATGAAGAGCGTACGTAACGCACTCAACCGCCGCGCCAAGGGCGAAAAGGGCTTCACCCTCGTCGAACTGCTCGTGGTCGTCATCATCATCGGCATCCTCGCCGCCGTGGCCGTGCCGATCTACCTGAACCAGCGCAAGGCCGCTTGGAATTCCCAGACTGAGTCTGATGTGAAGAACGCCAGCCTCGTAGTTGAGACTGCAATGACGAATAATGGTGGCAAATTCGATACAACTTGGGCGAAGACTTGCTCGGCTGGAGCTACTACTTGCGCTATTGGCGACAATAAAATCAGCCTTACTGACGGTGTCGCTTTGAAGATTGAGGCGGACGGCGCAAATGCGTACAAGATTACCGGCTCCAACAATGCTGATACCGGAACGAAGAACTATGTTTACACTTCGAAGGACGGCAAGATTGTCGCTCAGAATCATGCTGAAATTAAGTGATTTCTAGTTTAGTGGTTTGAATGTCGGGGACGTTAACGTCCTCGACATTCTCATATCAGAAGCAATCAAACATAAACGAACATTTTAAATTCTTTTTTGGGGGAAAGTATGGCCGGCAACGACGCGCAGGTTTCAATGGATAACGGCACCAGGCAGTGGCGTTACAAGGGCGTCTCGTTCGACGGCCAGCGTAAAGAGAAGGGTGTGGTCGAAGCGCAGACGCGCGACCAAGCCATCGAACGCATTAAAAAACTCGGACTGTATCCGACCGATCTGACCGACACAGCTGCCGGCACCGGTCTCAACGCGGAGATCAACATCAAGGCGTTCGAGAAATATCCAAGCAAAAAAGACTTCGCCGTAATGGCGCGGCAGCTCGCCACCATGGTGGCGGCTGGCGTCTCGCTGATCCGAGCCTTGAACATCGTCGCCGAACAAATCGAGAACGTGAAGCTCCGCAAGGCAGTGCAGGCCTGCGTGGCGCAAGTGGAAGGCGGCTCGTCCTTCTCCGAAGCCATGTCGGCGGATCCCGATTCCCTGTTCCCGCCGATCATGGTCAACATGGTTCGTGCCGGCGAGACCGGCGGCTTCCTAGACAAATCGCTGCTCACCGTGGCGGACAGCTTCGAAGCGGATGTGAGGCTCCAAGGGCAGATCAAAAGCGCCATGGCCTATCCGGTCGTGGTACTGGGCATCGCCCTGATCTTGGTGATGGTGATGCTGCTCACCATCGTGCCGATGTTCGCCAGCATGTACGATTCCATGAATGCCCAGTTGCCATTCGTGACCCAGATCCTGGTGGACCTCGGCAAAGTGATGCCCTACGTGCTTCCGGTGCTGATTGTGGCCGTCGTGGCGCTGGCCATGTTCTGGAAGCGCAACCGTAACAAAGACATCATCCGCACCTGGTGGGATCCGTTCACGCTCAAGGCACCGGTGTTCGGCAAGCTGGACACCAACGTGGCCCTGGCCCGCTTTTGCAATAATTTCTCTTCCATGCTCGCTTCTGGTGTGCCGATTCTCCAGGCACTTGATATCGTCGGATCGACTTCGGGCAACTATGTGATTGATTCGTCTTCGAAGCGTGTGGGCCGTTTGGTGGAACGTGGCTACCGTCTGGCCGACAGCATGAGCACCGAAAAGATCTTCCCGAACATGCTGGTGCAGATGGTGGCCATTGGCGAGGACTCCGGCGCCATCGACAAAATGCTGTCCAGCGCGGGCCAAGCATATGACGAAGAGGCCCAATCCATGGCCAAACAGCTCACTTCGTTGCTGGAACCGTTGATGATCCTGTTCCTCGGCGTGGTGGTCGGCTTCATGGTGGTGGCATTGTACATGCCGATGTTCTCCATGTTCGACGCCATCAATGGTCAGGCCTGATCTGATATCCGAGTACCCGAGCGAAACATACCTTTATATATAGGAGCAAGCATGAAACAGACCGGATTGTGGTCCAGACTCAACCGCAGGTACCGTGCGGCATTACGCGAACGCATGGGGGAGCGCGGCGCCGCCATGATGCTGGCCGTTCTGTTCGTGATGGTGGTGCTCACCACATCCGCTCTGGTCATGACTACCCTGCTTGCCCAGGCGATTCCTTACAAGAATAATAAGGAAAATTCCCAAGCCAACTATGCGGCCGAATCCGGCCTTGAAGTCGGCTTGAGCTATATCAATGAAACTCTGGCGAAGTTGCAAGGTTCTACGAGTCTTGATGATTTGCAGAAGGTGTTGCCTACCGTTGATGCTGATATGAACGACAGTTCCAAGGATGGTGAATTTGCCAAATATGATGGCGCATCCGTATTGTTGAATCATGTTGCTTTGAATAAGACGGTAAAAACATCGGATACGGCTTCATATACGCCGGATGACCTGTCCTATCGTGTGCGCATCAATTTCTATGACACCAATCCGGATGACGCATCGGCGGAGATGATCAGCTCTCCATCCGATCTGAAAAACCTACAGTATGCCGAAGTGGTGGCCACGGGCTTCATCAACCGGTATAAGGACGGCCGTACAGCAGGCAACACCAAAAGCCCGCAGGCCATGAAGCGTGCGGTATGCAGGATCGAAGCCAAAACGGACTCCACTACCACGAATCATTCAAGTGCCTTGGGTGTTGGCGGCCGCATGGGCATGGGTTTTTATGCCGCGGCGCCCTACAACAGGCTCGATTCGCAGTTTGTATGGGTACCCGTGGATTATGATGGCGTGTCCATCGGATCCGATCCAACCGGCGAAGTTAAATTCTCCGGCACGGTGGATTCCGGACGCACCAATACCAGCCAGCTGTCCGATGGCACTGCGACGTTGAATCCAGTGAACCGCACCTGCATGCTGGCCACCACCATTCCGGTTACCAACGAGAAGAAAAGCATTGCCGAGAACCTCGATTTAAGCAAATCGCCTCAAGCCGGTTCTGGGCTGGTGGTACTGCCCGCCGCATACAACGCGGGAGGTGACACCTACCAATATACTGAGGAATGCCGTGCTGACGGTGCGTACTCCTCATTGAACACGTGGGTGTACTACAAGGACAATTCCATCCGTCTGGCCTCGAATATGGGATTGTGCGTCACCGGTGTGAGTATCGATGACACCGACGGCAAGACTCCGACCACCTTGCAGCCATGCGGCACATCATACGGAGTCCACTTCCAGGGCGATTATTATACGGATCCGAATAAGGTTGCGCAGCAGACGGAGAAGAACGACCCGAACAGTCTGCTCAACAAATACCAGAAATGGAACTTCTACAACGGGTTCATCAACGCCGGATACTGGAACGAGCTGACGGGCGATGTCAGTGCGCAAGCAGCGTCATATGATTCCGCTCTGCCTGAAAGCAAGGGATATGCCGTAGCCGGCGTGCAGAGCGGCAAAAAGACCAAGTTCCAGCGTCTGGAAGTCACCCATTACGGCGGTAGCCCACAAGACAGTGGCGATCCACATTTCGCGGGCGGCAATATCAAAGCCACCCCCTACAGTCAAGCGTATATGGTGTCGCAATGGACCTATAACTTCAGCGATTCCTACTTTTCGAACGGTGCCGACATGCAGGATGCCACCGCATCCTTCAGCCAAGCAGGCGAAGCGGGATACGGCACCAATCAGATGGTGAACTCCGCATCCGGATTCTGCATGGTGATGGACGGCAACGACGTATACGCCGACACCTGCGACGTGCATAGTGCGGACTTCGACGCGAAATGCTACCAGAAGACGATCATAGGGCAAGGCAGCGATTTCATCTCGACCTCTCACTGTTCGGCCGCCGACAAGGAGAACTTCAACTTCACATCCGACCGCGTCTCCTATACCGAAGATGCCAGCGCCGATGGCACTGGCATCGACACCACCATAGCCCTGCACGACACCAACGGCAACGCGAAGTACCTGCATGTTTCCGGCAGTAAGGTGTCGTTGACCGACAATCCAAGTGACGCCACAAAGTTCCGCCGATACAACGAGCACAACACCTCGAAAGCGGTGAGTTACGGCGGCAAGACGCAGTATCCATGGGCTGGCACTTTCCAAACCAGCGAAGGCATGTGCCTGACGGAAATCTATCCGGGAGACTATGTGGAAAGCAATGGGAAGAAAGACCGTCAATACAATCGCTCAGACGGTCATTCCATGCTGAAAATGGTTTCATGCGGAACCGATCGTGACGTGCGTGGGCGACTGGTGAAATCGCAGGCATGGAACGCTTCAGTGAATTATGGTGATGCCGGATCGGCCGGTAGCATTACTTGGACAACGACAACGACCACCGTATCTATCCCTACCAGTACCTATTTCTCAGCGGTTGTGGACTCCACCGTCACATCCAGAAAGTGGTGAACGGCATGGATATAGTGAATGATGTTCCTACCGTGGTGATACTGCTGGTGGCCTCGCTGATCATCGGCTGTATCTTCGGATCTTTCCTGAATGTAGTGATATGGCGTGTGCCGAACCACATAAGCATCACCAATCCGAAACGTAGCTTTTGTCCGAAATGCGAAGCGCCAATCGCTTGGTATGACAATATTCCCATCTTTTCCTGGTTGGCACTCGGCGCGAAATGCCGACACTGCAAGGAACCGATTGCCGCACGATATCCGCTGGTCGAATCGCTTGGCGGACTGTCCTTCCTTGCCGTAACCGCAGGTGGAATGTTCGGCGCATACCCGTTGTGGGCACTACCCGTGCTGTACGTGTTCGCATGCGTGTCCATCGTCATAGCGTTCATCGACTTGGACCACCATCTCATCCTCAACGTAGTGCTACTGCCGACGCTTATCGCAACGGTGTTGCTGCTGGCTGTGGCATCGTTTGGCATAGGGGAGTGGACTCGTCTTGGTCGCGGAGCGCTCTGCGCGCTGATTCTCTTCGTGTTCTATTTCGTACTCTCACTCATCTGGAAAGGTGGTATGGGAGACGGCGACATCAAACTCGCGTTCATTCTCGGATTGCTGCTTGGCTGGCTTGGCTGGCCGCAATTCATCATTGGATCGTTCGCCGCGTTCTTCATCGGCGGTGCCATCAGCTTGGTATTGCTGGCCAGCAAAAAGGTCGACCTTCATGGAGGCATCCCCTTCGGGCCATCCATGCTGCTCGGCGCATGGCTTGGCATTTTCGCCGGCGTACCAATCGCCACACTATACCTGCAACTCACCGGACTTGCGTAACGCATCCGCATACAAGACCCATATATATAAGGAGAGACCATGAGAGCAATAACGGCGCTGTCGATTGCGAGCGACGCCATACGAGCGGCGGTCATAGCCGACCCCTATACGGATTCGCCGACCATCAAACACTTCCAGGCGCTTCCGCTGCCCGTTGGAGCTGTGGTGGATGGCGAAGTGGTGGACGCCGAAGTGGTCACCGGTCTACTGAAAACGTTGGTGCAACGCTTCAAGTTCCCGCGTGAGAACACCATACTCGTTTATTCGAGCCGTCGTATGGTGTTCCGTGAGGCGGACTTCCCCTACATGTCCCTAGCTGATTTACGCTCAACCCTGCCATTCCAGGCCAAAGGCATGATTCCATTGCCCATTGAGGAATCCGAACTTGACTTCGTGCCGTTGTCTGTAGTGGATGACGAGCAGAACGGCAAGCAGCTTCATGGCATTCTCGTAGCCACTCTGCGCGGTGGTCTGGAAAAAACCGCGTATACCGCAGAAGAAGCGGGTTTCGTGATCACCTCCATCGACGCCGGTCCGTTCGCGTTGGCCCGCCTGTTCAGCGACACCAACCAGGCGCAGACCGAAGCGGTGGTCAACATCAACGGCAACTGCACCGACGTGATCGTGCTCAATAACGGAAAACCCGCCTATATGCGCGTCGTGCCGTCCGGTGCCGACGACGTGTCCGACGCCATCGCCAATGCGCTGAGCATCTCCTTCGAAGACGCGGAACGCATCAAAAACCAGATTGGTCTGCAAAATGTGACCGGTGACGAACGTCTCGAAAAAGCCGAGGAAGTCATTCGTGAAACCACGGCGCAGCTCATCGTCGGTATTCGCAATACGTTGAACATGTACGACGTCGACCATGCGGACAGCACCATCAGCGGCATCATCCTCACCGGTACGGGTGCGCGACTCATTGGTCTGCCCCCAGTGTTGGCAAGCTCCATCAACAAGATGGTGCGCATTGGCGATCCGTTCATCCGCTTCAAGCTGTCCAAGGAAGTCGAACGTCAGAACATTGTGGCGCACGCGGTCGATTTAGGCGGGGTGCTGGGACTGGTCATCGGAAAGAAGCCGAGGTGAGTGTGATTATGAAACTTGATATGAAATCCAAGAAAAACAAGGCCAACTCCCACCGTGGACGTGGCAAGGAAATCGCCTATCCGGACACTTCGGACGGTCAGAAGGGCACCCTGCTATCCATGAACGTCTCCGATATCAGCAATGCGTTGAAGGCGGGCGGTATCGGCAAGCGTAGCACCGCGCCGGAAAACCCAGCCGACTGGACCATGCGCGCTAACCTGATTCCGCGTTCCATCGTCGGATTGAATCGCGATCGAGCCATCAAATACCTGTTAACGTATGTGCTGATCGGCGTGCTCATTGTATCTTTGGTGGTCAGCGTGTTCATGTTCGCCCAATCCACATGGGCGGACCATCGTGTGGAAGTGGCTCAACAGAAGACCATTTCCCTGCAAAAGGAGAAAGCGCAGTTCAAGGATGTCGAAGACACGTTGAATTCGCTGGACGATGCGCAGAAGGCGAAGATTGCCATGCTGTATGACGAAATGGACTGGATGAAGGTCGCCGATTCGCTGAACAGCTCGCTTCCGGAAGGCGGCCAGTATACGAATCTGGAACTCAAAAGCTTCCAGATCGCTTCATCGAACAATTCGTCCTCATCCTCCGACAATACGTCCACTGTGTGGTCTGGTAACGGCGTGATTTCCGCGGACTTCACCATCGAATCGCCGAATTTCTACTCGGCCAAGGACTTTATCAACAATTTCGCCTCGATCCCCACGTACAAGACGGGTTATGTGAGCTCTATTACCAAGAATGACAGTGAAGGTGGCACCACCTACACGTATACCGGAACGATTTCACTGGTGATGGACGGCAACACCACTTCGCGAAGCGACAACTCAGCAGGCGCGACCCAGGCCAACCGTGATTTGCTCGCCAAGCTGCGCGCAAGCCTCGACAAGGCTGCGTCCGGACAGTCTGATGCTTCTGCCAACCAGTCGACTGACACCTCATCCGATGCCAGCGGATCGTCCAACTGATAAGCAGGAGGAAACATGAACAAGCATAAAATCGCATGGATCGCACTGGCCGTCGGCATCGTAGTGGTGCTGATGTTGACATGGCTTGTAGGCGTATCTCCGCGTCTTACACACATTAAGGAAGCCGACGCGCAGACTGCGCAGATCGAAGAAAGCAACAAGAAAACGCGTGACCAGATTGAAACGCTGCGTATGGCGAGCGAGACGATCGGCCTGCAGAAGGATCGTTTGCGTCAGCTGCAGCGCCAGATTCCTGACGGCTATAACCAAAACGAATTCATCGATTCGTTGAATGCCGCTGCTGATGGTGCGGGCGTCTCCATCCAGTCTGTGACCTTCGATGAGGCCACCACCGCTGAAGTGCCGTCCGAAATGCAGGGAACCATCAAAGCCGGCCGGCTTGTGCAGGTTCCGGTGAGCATTACTGCGAATGGCAGCTATGATGCAATGCGTGGCTTCGTTCAGGCCGTGCAGGGCATCAACCGTATTGCCGTTCCTGAAGATGTGACGTACACCCTTGATAAGGGCGGCGACGCCACCAAGAACAACGTGACCATCAATTGTAAAATCTGGTCGCTGCTGCTTAACAATGACACCGTCGAAGACGAGAACGTTACCAAGCAGTGACAAACAATACATAAAGAACGATTCTCTCCTTATCCATTACATGGGGCCTTCCGCATTCGCGGGAAGCCCCTTATGTATCTTCACATATTCTTATGTGTTTTCATTCGGTTCTTGCATCAATTTGCCGTTCATCCCCATCGGAAATCACGTAACTTGCCATGCCGTGAAACTGTCAGGCAAAACTGTCAGCATGTGACGGTAGGCTTTGCGCTTGTAAAGACCCCAAACCATTCAATCCAGAAGGTGCATTGTGGCTGTATCCAAACTCGATGAAGTCGTATCCCTTGCCAAGCGTCGTGGCTTTGTTTTTCCCGCCGGTGAAATCTACGGCGGAACCCGTTCCGCATGGGATTACGGTCCGCTCGGCGTGGCGCTGAAGGACAATATCAAGCGCGAATGGTGGCGCTCCATGGTCGTCACCCGTGGCGACGTGGTGGGCGTGGACACCTCCATCATCCTGCCGACCCCCGTGTGGGTGGCTTCCGGCCACGTGGCCGTCTTCAACGATCCGCTGGTGGAATGCCTTAACTGCCACAAGCGCCAGCGCTCCGACAAGCTGGAGGAATCGTACGCCGAGAAGCATGGCGACAAGCTGCCGGAGAACGGTATGGCCGACATCGTGTGCCCGGATTGCGGAACCCGCGGCAAGTGGACCGAACCGCGCGACTTCAACATGATGCTGCGCACCCACCTCGGCCCGGT